>ORMF011456575.1_pt1 | contig 11073 bp, 6 predicted proteins | sample 1779871 | NCBI WGS metagenome assembly ORMF01 (sample SAMEA104232316, study PRJEB22302) | groundwater metagenome | biome: forest; feature: aquifer; material: groundwater | place: USA | collected 2011-08-07 | depth 5.4 m
GTCAAGGAAGTGAGCGACGGGCCCGTGTACACGGCGACGACCAGGGGAGTGGTGGGGCCAAGCAGCGCACGGAGAGCGGCGAGCCCGGTTTCGGCCGGCGTCCAGCGATACCACACCGAAGTCGAGAGGGCGGACGAACCGACCGCGTGATTCGGCTCACCCGTCTGGCCGGTGGCGCCGTTGTTGTTGCCAATCACGGTGCCCGCGCGGCCGGTGATCGCTTCCGCGTCCTCGAAATTATCGTTGAGGATCATGCGCCAGTTCAGCGTGAAATTGCCGAACTCGCCCCGATTGGCGCTCCCGAGCGCGATCGCGTACGTCGTTCCGCCCGTGGCATGAAAGGCATACCGCCAGTTCCCGGCTGGGGCGGCGCGGGTCAGCGTGTCGACGGCGCTGCCGGTGTAGGCGGCGATGAACATGGGAATCGGCCCGGCGTTTTCGAAGATCGCCGTGCCGGTGGCCGGTGCGGTCCAGCGATACCAGACTGAACTTGCGGTGGCGGCGGTCACGGCATGCGTCGGCTCGCCTGGTTCGCCGGTGGCACCGTTGTTCAAGCCGGTGACGCTGCCGGTGGAGCCGGAGATGGCCGGCGCATTCGCAAAATTGTCGTTCGCGAGTGGCGAGAGAACGACAATCGACGCGCTGTTGCTGATCAGCGTTGAAACGGAATTGGACACGCTGACGGTGTAACTGCCGGTGGTGGCGGGCTGGACGCTGGCGAGCGGCCACGTGGACCTGGTCGCGCCCGCGATGGGCACGCCGTCTTTCTGCCACTGATACGCCAGCGGCGGTGCGCCGGTCGCCGTGACGCTCAGGATCGTGCTCGAGCCCGCCGCGACCGACTGGCCGACCGGCTGCACGGTGATCGCGGGTTGACTGGCGGGTGTGCCGATCTTCAGGTTGTAGGTATCAGCCAGGTAAAGCGTGCCATTCGGCCGGACCGTGATGCCGCGCACCTGATAGAACCGCGCCGCCGCGCCGACGCCGGAGGCCTCGCCGGTGACGCCGGCCAATCCGCCGAGGGTCGTGACGGTTCCGTCAGTCGCGACGCGACGCACCGTGAAATTGTTGGTGTCGGAGACGAACAATGTGCCCGTGGCATCGACGACGAGCGCCTGCGGCGAATCGAAGCGGGCGAGCGCACCCACACCATCGAGGCTGCCGCGATTGCCGGCCGAGCCCGCGAGGTTGGTCGTCACGCCCGCCGGGGTGATTTTGCGGATGGTATGATTGCCGGTGTCCGCGACGTACACCACGCCGTTGGCGTCGACCGTTATGCCTTGCAGCGTGTCGAATCGCGCGGCGAGGCCGGTGCCATCCGCCGAGCCCGTCACGTAGCCGAGTCCGGCATGGGTCGTCACGACGCCCGCCGGCGTGATTTTGCGGACCGTGCGCGTGCCGGTGTCGGCGACATAGACATTTCCGCTGGGATCGACCGCGATGCCCTGCGGCGTATCGAAGCGTGCCACGTTGCCCGTGCCGTCGTCCCAGCCGCGCGCTCCGGCGAGTCCGGCGAGGGTGGAGACTTCGCCGGTCGGCGTGATTTTGCGAATCGTGTGATTCGATGTGTCGGCCACGTACAGTATGCCGGCACTGTCGATGGCGATCGCGCGCGGATTGTTGAAGCGTGCGGCGAGTCCGACGCCATCGGTGCTACCGGCCAGGTTGCCGGCGAGGGTCGAGACGTTGCCGGTCGGCGAGACCTTGAAGATCGCCTGGCCGTAGTAGCCGGTGACGTAGGCATTGCCCGCTGCGTCGACCGCGACGCCGGTCGGCGAATAGACGCCCGGCAGGCTGGAAAACGTGTAGCTCTGGGCCTGCGCGGCGGACACACCGAACAGCGCCGCGCAGGCGAGCACCACCGCTCCGAGCAACCGCGCGGCGGTGGGAGACGAATTAAGAGTGCGCCTCGCGACCGCTGGCGACGGATTCGCGCAGGTCGTCCTTGGGCAGCGGCAGGAGGAACGCACTCTCGTGCGCCCCACGCCACGAGCGGCGCTCAAAGGCTTCGAGGAACTGAAGCATGCGCTGTCGACGGCGTTCCCGGCTGAAGAAGGTCGCTGGCTTGGTAGTCTCAGGGAACGGGGTTTGCATTGGACAGTGAGCAATCGCATTGGCTGTGCCAACGGGTCGACCTCGGCCATAACCGCTGTGAGCGAAGGAGTAACGCGCCGGAAGCCGCGTTGAGGCGGGCGGCCGCCGTGGGTGAGTTTCCCCAAAAGCTGGTTTTCGCTGGCGGAATAGACCCCAGTTCTGTCGCAACTTTTCCGCATTGCGACGTGCGCAGGCAGGGCGGGAAATTTCATGCGTGGTTCGGGCGTCGCTCGGGAAGACGGCCCATCGTGGGCGGGGTTCGTGCTTCGATTTGGCGAACATGTTCGCCGACGGCTTTGAGATTCCAGTCGTCGTCGGCGCCCTCGACGCTGGCCGGCCTTGGCGACGGCGGCTCCTGGACTTTCGCGGCGATGAATTGCTGGACATCGCCGACGGTCGCGAGCCGGGTGAGTTCCTCGTTCGAAATGTCGATCGGGAGGACTTCCTCGGCGATCATCACGATCTCCATCATGGTGAGTGAATCGAGTCCGAGGTCCTGGCTGAGCTTCAACGCGGCGACGGCCTCGGGCGCGTCCTGCAACTTCGGCCTCAGTTCGCGTTCGACAAATCGTTCGATTACGCCGAGCACCACGGTGCGCAAGTCAGTGAGATTGTGGTGCACACGGAACTTGCAGGCGGCGTAGTAAGTGGCGGGCGAGCACCGCTTCAACGTCTCGCGGAGAACCGGATCGTCGTCCGGCATCGAGTTTTGGTTCGGGGTCACGGTTGGCCGACACGACAATCCACGACGGGAAAACCGCTATTGTGCGGGCATGAATTCGTAGCTCGGTCAACCTGACCGAGCTTTGATGGAATGGTTCGAGGCCGCGCCCATCGTGACCCACCCTTGCAATCGTTGGCGCCGCTGAAGCACGGGCAGATTGCCCGTGCCACCTCAGAACGTCGTCGTCAGCGAGAGCGAATATGTCCGGCCGCGCCAGTCGCCGTACACCTGCAGGCCGGCGCCGGTGCCGGCGTTCTCGTAACGCGGGTACGGATTGGCGAACACGTTGTTCACGCGCACCTGCGCGCGCAGCCCGGCCGGGAGCCAGCGGAACCAGTGGCCGACGTTGCCCTGCAGGAAGGCGTCGAACTGCCAGTAGGGCCGGATGCGATCCTCGCCCTGGTTCTCCCACTCCAGCTGCGGCAGCACGCGCGAATGAAAGTAATGGCCGTCGACGCCCGCTCCAAAATTCTGATTCGACCAGCCGCTGCCGAACTTCGCGCGGTAGCGCAGCAGATTCGAGGACGCGCCCTCGGGATGGGACAACTCGTCGACGACGTGCGCGCCGGGCAACAGCAGGTGGCTGTAGCGGGAAAAGTAAAGCAGCCGGCCATAGGCCTCGAGCGTGCCGCCAAAACAGTTGGTCCACGCGTAATCGAGCGAGGTGTTCCAGTTGTGCGACCGCCGCCACGCGGAATTGATCGTGCCGGTGATCACCGTGGCCACCGTGCCCGTCTTGCCGTCGGGCCCGGGCTCCGTGCGGCGGACGACGCGGTCGGGGAACAGCCGCTCGAGGTTGAGGATGGTCTGGACATCGAGCGCGATCAGCTCGTTGACCTTGCGTGTTTCCACGAAATCCACCGCGGCGCGGAAGCGGTGATCGCCGAGCTGGCGTCGAAACAGGATTCCGGCGGTCTGGGTGAGGGCATCCTCCGGCCGCAGCTCGGGATCGAGCAACTCGTCCTGCTGCACCTTGTACGTCTGTTTCTGCACGGGGTCGTACGCGTGCTTGAGGTCGACCCCGACGATGCGGCCGGTTGTGGCGCCGCTCGTGGCGAGCCGGCTCATTTGCGGCGTGGGAAACCGGCTCGAGGTGCTGATGCTGGCACGCAACGCGAAGCCGGCCGGCAGCTGCGCCTTGAACGCGAACGTCGGCGCGACGTTCGATTCCTTGGACTGGTTCGACGCGATGTAGCGCACGGCGGCGTCGGCATCGAGGTGGGGGATCCCGCGCGGCAGCCAGCGATCGGGGAGCAGCGGAGCCTGCGCCTCCGCGAACACGCTGTACCGCGCCAGCGTCCGGCCACGGTAACGAATCGGATCGACCGCCAGCTCGCCGTCGGCGAAGCGGCGCTCGTCGTTGTGTCTCGCGAGGTGATTGCGCCGGTAGTCGGCGCCGACGTTGATCGCGCCCACGCCGGTCGGCAGGCGCAAATCGGGGTTGGTCACGCGCAGCGCGCCGTCGATCGTCGAGTAATCCCCGAGTGTCACGAAGCGGCCCACGCCACCGCGGTGGATCAGCACATGCTCGTAGAATTCCGGTGGCGGCCCGAAGACCTGGGTGTCGCGCAGCGGATTGTAGATGCCATCGTCGACCAGCTTCTGCCAGCGCGGATAATCGGCGCCGGCCAGCCCGCGGTACTTCGCGACATTCTGGCCGTATTGGCCGTCGAGCAGCAGCCGCCAGTCGCGCGGCATTTTGATCAGAGCGCTGGCGACCGCCGAGCCAAACTCGAGCCGCGCCTCGCTGTGGTTTTCGCCGAGCAGTGGCGCCATTTCGTTGAGCGACACGTTCGCCTCCTGACCAAACGGATTGTACCGCGACTCGGAGCGCAGCCGCAGGTCGACGGCGAGCACATCATAGCCGCGGTGCAGGATCGACTGCGTGTACGTGCCATCGACGCCGAGTTGCAACCAGGGAAACACATCGTACACCACCGAGCCGAAATACGCGGTGCGCCGCTGCTCGCGGCCGTAGGGATAATCGACACTGTCGAGCGACGAAGCCAGGCCGCCCGGCGAATCGAAAAACGTGAAATTGCGCAGGCCGGCGCGACCGCTGAACGCAGCGAGGCCACCGTTCCCATTTGCGCCCGGGGCGACAGAGGTGACGGTGGCCGTGCCGGGTCCGAAGAGCGGCGGCGACGGCGGTGGCGGATCCGGCGTCGGCGCGCCCTCGGGGACGATCGCGAGGCTGCGCACGTTCGGAGTGGCGCGGTAGAGCGATTGCGTCTGCGGCAGCGCCAGGTCGTCATGCCGGCGCCGATACCCGAGTTCCATTTCCGTCGGCGGCTTGGCGCGCGTGAGACTGGCGTTGAAGCGAACGCGCAGCGCGCCGCCGAGCAGCGATCGGCTGTGCAGGATCGAGGCGGACGATTGCGGTGCGTCGTAATGCGCGAGCGCGTTCGTGTAGGTGAGCGCCACCTCCGTCGCCTCGGAGTCGACCCCCGGCCGCAGCACGATGTTGATGATGCCGCCCACGGCGTTCCCGCTGTAGAGCGACGCGGCCGAAACGGGCAGGACCTCGACCTGCTGCACGAGGCTCAGCGGAATGAAGTTCACATCCGGCGTCTGCCGATCCGATCCGTTCACCAGCGCCTCCGGCAGCCGGCGGCCGTTCACGAGCACGATGGTTTGATCGGCGCCGAACCCGCGGAGATCGAGGTTCGTGCTGCCGGCCATGAAGGTGGGCAACATGCCGTCCTGCTCCGGCGGGCTGACGCCCGACACGCTGTCGAGCAGTTCGCGCTGGAGAAACTCGTTGAGGTTGACCACACCGCTCCGTGCGATCTGGTCGCGGTTGAAGATGTTGAACGGCAGCGCGTCGTTCTCGGTGCGGGCGAGATCGAGATTGGAACCGGCGATGCGCGGGCTGAATTGGGCTTCGCTGCGGTCGAACGGATCGCGGCGCGTCGTGGTGTCCTTGACGACAAAGGGCGCCAGCCGCGCGGGGTCATCCGCCGGTCGCAGCGTCTGCGTGGTCAGCGTGAGCATCTGGTTGGCCTCGACCACGAGCCCGAGGATTTGGAGCGATTGAAAGCCGTCGGCCGTGACGACGATTTGGTGCGGGCCGGGCTCGACCGCCAGGAACGTGAACTCGCCGGTCCCGGAGGTGGTCGTGGCTTGTGGCGTGCTGAGGAGGACCACGCGGATGTTCGCCGCGGGCGTGCCGTCCGGCGCGAGCAGCCGGCCGCGAATCGCGCCGCTCTTCCGGGTGTCCGCTGCGACCACGAATTTCTTCTCGCCGTGCGGGCGCGCGACAAAACCGGTGCCTTCGAGCAGCCGCTTCAGCGCCTCGGCCGGCTCGAAGCGACCATTGACTTCCTGCGACCGACTGTGCCGGAGCGCGTTGAACGAGAAAAGCACCTCGATGTTCGTCTGCTTCGAAAACGCGAGCAGCGCCGCCGGCGCTGCCTGGGCCGGCAGTTTGAACTCGTAGGTATCCGCCGGGCGCGGCGACTCGATCGGCGTCGGCTTCCCCTGCTCGGCGCCGATCGCCGGCGCGAGCAGGAGGAGACCGGCGAGTGACAGCCAGCGCATGAACGACACCAGGGACACGAAATCAGCGGGCGTCGGGTGGCCCGAAGTAGGTGGCGCCGTCGGCGGTCCAACCGAGTTTGACCGGCAGCGTCGCCTCGACCGCTTTCAGGAAGCCGGTGAGATCGGCGAGGGCGTATTGGCCGCCGACACGTTCGTCGGCCACTTCGGGTGCGACCTCGATGCGCCGGCCGTGATACTGGGCGAACCGGGCGGCGGCTTCGCGCAGCGGAACATCTACGAACACGATCTGGCCCTGCCGCCACGCGAGCGCGTTGTCCAGGGCGGCGGGCGTGAGGGTCTTCACCATCACCTGGCCATGCTGCGCCGACAATTGATCGTGGGCGGTGAGGGCAAAGGCGCCTTCGGCCGTTTTCCGGCTCATTTCCGTCGGCCGCACTTCGACCGAGCCCTCGACGACCGTGACCTCGAAGATGCCCGTACTGGGATCGGCCCGCACATTGAAGGCCGTGCCGGTGACGCGCACGGCACCGGTCGGCGTATCGACGAAGAACGGCCGGCTCGGATCCTTGGTCACGATGAAGATTGCTTCGCCGCCCGTAAGGCGCGCGTGGCGCTCGCCGCCGGCGATCTCGAACCGCAGCGCGGTGTTCGCGTTGAGTTCCACCCGCGTACCGTCCGCGAGGCTTTGGGTCGTCCGCTCCGCCGCCGGTGCGAAGTGTTCGACGTGGCTGCCGGCACGGCTGACCCACAGTCCGACGCCGACGGCCGCCGCCGCCGCGACAACGATCCCGCCCAGCTGGAGGAACGACCAGCGTGCCATCGGCCGGCTGGCGGTGTGGGGTGGCATTTTCACCGCGCCCGACGCGACGAGCTTCGGCAGCTGTTCCTCGAGGTCGGCGGAAAACTGGCAATACTCGGACAAGGCGGAGCGGTGCGCCGCCGAGCGGGCGAGCCAGGCGTCGAGTTCGGCGCGTTCGTTCGCTTCCAGGACTTCACCCTCGAGCCGGGCGGCCCAATACGCGGCTTGCTCGTCGACCGCCGTGTCGTGGTGTTGGGGAGACGGGTTCATGAGCTGGCCTTTCCCACGGCGGAGTCCGCCGTCGGTTCATTGCGGCTGCCCATTGATTCGGCCAACGTGGCGCGCAGCAGCCGGAGGGCGCGCACGTGTTGTTTTTCCACGGTGCTGATGGCGATGCCGAGCCGGTCGGCGATTTCGCGATGCGAGAGGAGTTCGACTTTGCGGAGCAAAAGGACGTTGCGGCAGCCCTCGGGCAGCTGCGCGATCGCCTGCTCGAGCAACTGCAGTTCCTGCCGCGCCATCACCTGCTGGGCGACGCCGGGCGTCGAGGAAGCGGCGGTTTCGACGCCGTGGTCGCTGTTCGCAATGGGCGAGATGCTCCGGCGTTTCAGCCGGTTGATCGCCAGCCGCCGGGCCGTCGTGTAGAGCACGGCCTCGGGTTGGTGCGTGGTCGGTTTGTCGATCGTTGGGTAAACGCGCAGGTACGCGTCGTGCGCGACGTCTTGCGCCTCGGTGGTGTTGCCGAGCAATCGCGTCAGGTAGCGCCGCAGCGGTGCGAGTGTCGCGCGGTACAGCGTCGCGAAGTCGCGCCGTTCTGGAGGTTGCTCAGCCATCGGAGCGCACGTCATTTCCGCCACGGCGGCGGTTCCGGGCAGGCTGCAGATGGACGAAGAGAAACTGGGTTTCACAGCTACCCATGCATGACAAGGCAATCCACAAAACCCGCTACTGTCGGCGAAAAAAAGGCGTCGGGGCCGTGGCTTTCTCCGAGGTGCTGTAAATCCGCTTCGCGCAGGGTCCTACACGGACGGTGCAGCGCCGGTTCCCGTCGTAGCTGGCCTCGCCGAGGCCGGCTTGTCCGGTTTTCAAATGGCGAAAGCGGACGACACCGAGGTCATCCCTCCAGACGCTAATTGTCCGTCCTGGCCTGGAGGGCCGACCCCTGCGCCGGCCGTCTTCACTGCGGCTGCAACTCGCGGTTCAGGAAATCCATGATTCGCGTCTGCTGACGCAGCCGCACCAGCGGATCGCTGACCATGTGCGTGCCGAGCATCGGCAGGAGTTCGTACGGTTTGCCCGCCATGTAGAGTGCATCGGCGAGCTGCAAGGTGTGTTGGAAGTACACGTTGTCGTCGGTCAGCCCGTGCACGAGCAGGAGCGGGCGGCTCGCCTGGGCGGCATAGGTCGTGACATCGCTGACGCGATACGCCTCCGGTGAGTCCTGCGGCAGCCCGAGGTACCGCTCGGTGTAGTGCGTGTCGTAGTTTTCCCAGGTGATGACGGGCGCGCCCACGACGGCGCACTTGAAAATGTCCGGCCGCCGCAACGCCGCCATCGCGGAAAAATACCCGCCGAACGACCAGCCGGTCACCCCGACGCGGCCCAGGTCGAGCTCGCGAAACTGCGCGGCGAGCGCCTGCAGCCCGGCGATTTGATCCTCGAGCGCGATATCGATCAGGTTGCCTTTCACGACGCGCTCCCATTCGCGGCCGTGCCACGGCGTGCCGCGGCCATCGAGGCGCACGACGAGGTAGCCCTGGTCGGCCATCCACTGATCGGTCAGGAAACCGCGCGCGTCGGCCACCACGCGTTTGCTCGTCGGCCCGGCGTACACCACGAGGATGACCGGATACTTTCGTGCGGGTACGAAATTGCGCGGTCGCGTGATCGCCGCGTCGAAGCTGCGCGCGCCCGTCGTGCGGGTCAGCTCGGTCTGCGGCAATTGCGGCGGAATTTCCGCGAGCGACGGCAGCGACGCGACCAAGCGGCCATCGTTCGCGTCGAGTACTTCGCTGCGGTACGTGCCATCGAAATGGTCGCTCGTGCGCACCAGCAGCCGTGGCTCACGAAAGAAGACCGCGTGGTGCTGGCCGCGTTCGCGCGTCAGGCGCACGCCGGCGCCTGCCCTGAGCCCGTCGAATGGGCCTCCGCTCAGCGGAAATCTCCAAAGGTGCGTTTCGCGCGGATCGTCGCCGCCGCGCACATAGAAACCGCCGCCGGCCTCGTCGAGCCCGACCAGTCCGCGGTAATTCCACGTCGGCGGCGTGAGCTCGCGCACGAGTTTGCCGCTGGCATCGCGCAGCTCGACCTGCCAGGCGCCGCGCCGCTCCGTCGTCCACAGGAAATGCGAGCCATCCGCGAACCAGAACGGCGGCTTGCGCGTGCCGAGCGAACCCGCGAAATTGTCGTCGAGGTTGAGCCACGCCGGATCGGTTTCCCGCAGGAGTTCGCCGGTCGCGCCGGTCTGCGCGTTCACCGCGAGGAGGCGTTCCTCCGTTTGCGCGCGGTTTTGCACGAGGATCGTCAGCGCGCCGTGCCGCGGCCAGTTCGCGTGCGCCAGATAGGGGAAGCCGGTGTGGTCCCAGCTCACCGGCACCGGCCGGCCGCCGTCGCGGCGGACGAGCATCAGCCGCACGATGGCATTGGCGGTGCCGGCGCGCGGATAGAAAAACTTGTTCGGCGGAACCGAAGGGTGCAGCGGGTCGGCAACGTAGCGGACTTCCACCGCCGATTCATCGGTTTCCTGGACCAACAGAGCCTGCGAATCCGGCGACCACCAGAATCCTTCAAACCGGCTCATCTCCTCCTGCGCGACGAACTCCGCGACGCCATGGGACAACGTCGGCGTCGCGCCGCTCGTGATCGCGCGCGCGGTCATCATTGCCAGATCGATCACGTGCAGTTCGCGATCGCGACCGGCGGCGGCGACGAAGTTGCCGTCGGGCGAAAACCGCGGATCCGTCCAACCGTTGCCCGGCAGCACGGTGATTTTGAGGTCAGCGCGGTTAACCAGGTAGAGCTGGCCGGAGAGCGTGACGAGCAGCCGCGCGCCGTCGTTCGACATCTGGAAAGCGGTGAACCCCTTCAAACTCTGCCGCTGCCGCTCGCGCCGCGCCTTCTCTTCCGCGCTCAGCTTTTCCTCGCCGCCTCGGAGCAACTGCGCCGGCGTGAGCAGTTCGCGCTCCTGCCCGGTCGCCAGTGCCAGGGCGAACAGCCGCAGCGTCGGTTCCCGCGGCAACGCCCGGAGAAAAATCACCTCTCTGCCGTCGGGCGTGATTTTCGGCGAGACCGGCCGGCCGAGCGTGTAGTTGCGCGTCTCGGCCAGGTCGCGGAAATACTTCAGGTTGGCGTCCTCGCTGGCGGCCGAAAGGACGCACGTGAAGAGGACCGAGCAGCCGAGAACGCGAAATGTCATGAGGAGCTTGAACCAAGTTTGGCGTCCGGAGTCGATGCGATCACCTTCCCGGTTGGTCGCGGCCGGGTGGGGGAGATCGGCCGTTGTCATCCATTAGATGACAAACCGACTTGTCATCTAATAGATGACAAACGCGCGGGCGGACCGAGAGCGGGGTGCGCGCTCTGCGGTACAGTTTCTTCGCGCGCATGATCGCCATTGATGCGCGCAGCGCGTCACTCGCGCAGCTTCGAATCGATGACCAGCGTGACCGGACCGTCGTTCACGAGCGCGACGTCCATCATCGCGGCAAACCGTCCGGTGGCGACGGGACGGCCGAGTGCGGCGCTCGCGAACCGGTTGAACGCCTCGTAGAGCGGAATCGCAACCTCGGGCCGGGCCGCGTCGTTGAACGAGGGGCGCGTGCCTTTGCGCGTGCTCGCGCAGAGCGTGAATTGGCTGACGACGAGGATGCCGCCGGCGACGTCGACGACGGACCGGTTCATCCTGCCCTCTGCATCTTCGAAAATCCGCAACGCGACGATCTTTTCCGCCAGCCAC
>ORMF012628969.1_pt1 | contig 11073 bp, 6 predicted proteins | sample 1779871 | NCBI WGS metagenome assembly ORMF01 (sample SAMEA104232316, study PRJEB22302) | groundwater metagenome | biome: forest; feature: aquifer; material: groundwater | place: USA | collected 2011-08-07 | depth 5.4 m
GGCGGCAGATTCCAATGCCAAACGATCTGTCGCCCCTCCGGGGCTGGGGTGTCTTATTCCTGCCGGTCCCACGGCTTACGCCGTGGGCTATTATCTACCGCCCCTCCGGGGCTGAACAGAATCGCTATACAGCAACTCTGAAAATAGGCTAATTGTTTGAAGGAGCTGCGCTAATTTGGGCAAGACATGATTCGTTATCTATACGCTTGGCCAGATCGCCGAGACTGACAATCCCCACAAGTTTTTCTCCCTCTACGACGGGAAGGCGGCGTATTGCTTTTTCTCTCATAATCCTCACTGCGTCATCGGTCGTTTGCGTTGGCTTCAACACCGTTACATCCTTGCTACAAACAGACCCTATGGAGGTTTTGCTTGGATCGGACCCGGATGCGACGCCTTTGACTACCAGATCGCGATCGGTGATGATCCCGCGCACCTTATTCGTGTCGTCGACAACGATTACATCTCCAATCTTAAAATCGCGCATGGTGCATGCGGCATCCATTATGGTCGAAGAAGCTCGCAGCACCTTCGGATTGCGCGTCATCACATCCTGGACTAGATTTGCCATGTTTCCTCCTGTTTGAGCATTACTAAGTACTCTGGTGCGTTCCGCACTATTCCCGCTATCTTCACTTAGTTTATGCCGGATTAATACGCATGTCAGTCCAATATTGCTCATATTTCTGATTCGAGTTGCTCATTCCACATCAAAGAGACCGATTCAGCCGGGGGAGTTGCTCGTTGTAGTTGCTACTCTCGCAAACCTCCAAGTTGGAGATTATAGCTTTTTCGGGGTTGGTGTATAGCTCACGGAAAGAACGCAGAAGTGCAGATCCCTCACTTCGTTCGGGATGACACCGTATGTGAGCTATACAGTAACACTGAAAATGCGCTAGTGTCCTGAGTCATTAATTCGTCGAATATATCTCGGCCAGCGAACATTGCAAAAGAAAGGCTTACCGATCGAATTGCACCGATTTTGATGTGACGAACTTCCGACTCAGGGCACTAGCTGTTTTCAGGATGGGTAAGAGTCCACAAGGAAAAGCACAAATTCAATCGTGGAGAGGGTGGGACCTCGTACGCCCCACGGACTGCCGATCCCAGATGCCGGAATGGTCTCGTAAATCCGCAGCACTTCACAGCCATCCATTTGTGAAGCCCGCGCGGCGAAGCCCTTGTACCAAATAGGGGCATTGCCGCATCAACGACCAAAGGAATCCTGAGCGGTAATTTTCGGCCATGAGCACGATCGGCCCCTGATTCAGACCGAATTGCCACTTCGAGACCCAGCCGGATGGATGGTCGGACGTGTTCGGAAAGGTGGGATTGTAGGTGCTTTCAAACCCGTAGGGTTTACCCTGTTTGAGCTTCACTTCGTAGATAAGATGTTCCAGTGACGGCAGCACGATCTCGGGAGCAAACGGGAGTGAAGCCGCCACGGCCCAAGGCGCTATGGTTCCATCGTCCGGGCCGTCGGGCACCCCTCGCGAGATATAATCGAAAAACTCCCTTTTGCGGCCGCGAATCGAAAGCACCGCCGGTCCCGGACCATCGCTGGCCGTCAAGCCCCAGCAGCAGGGGCCGTAACCCTCGAACTCTTGCGGGTTCCGAATCGCATATTCCCGTTGTACCAGCGTAGCCCGGCGGCTGTTCTCAAAGTAGTCGATCCCATGATCCCTCATGAAGCTGTCCTGAATGCCGCGAAAATCCACCCACACATGAGAAAGCTGATGGACGAAAAGCGGGCCGCCGTAAAGATACTCATAGCCATACACCTTCTTCCACTCATACGTGGAACTCCATGCCCGATAGCTTTCCTGGGGCAGTGGATACGTGGGCGAGCCAAGTCCCAAAAAGTACAAAATCAGCGCTTCGTCATAGCCCGTCCAGTTGTAGCGGACAAATCCACTCTCTGGACGCCATTCCTGGGAGACCCCGGCGCCTCCGTTCTGCGCCCATTGCCAGTCCGCGCGCCGGTACAACTTGTCCGCCAAATCGCGGATCTCTTGTTCCTCTTCGGAGTCACGCGTGAAATAAGCCGCGGAGGTGAGCATTCCTGCCAGGAGCAGCGCCGTATCCACGGTCGAAAGTTCACACTTCCATGCGCGCCTGCCGGTCTGCATATCCAAAAAGTGATAGTAGAAGCCCTTATAACCTGTAGCATCCAGCTCGGGGCCTTGAGGGCTGTTCCAGAAGAAGCGCAAAGTAGCCAGCGTCCGCGCAACAGCCGCGCCTCGTGGCATCAGTCCGCGTTCGACAGCGACAGCGTAAGCCGCGAGCCCCAGCCCCACGGCAGCAATGCTGCAAGGCGAGTCCTCCTTGGTCTTGTCAAGCACCAGTCCGTTCGCCGGGTTCACCTCGTGCAAAAAATACTGGAAGGATTCCCGCTGCAACGTATCCATCATTTCATCGCGGCTCTCTACAAGGTGGCTCATGGACGCATGCTCAACTTCATTCGTTCCTTCAGGCATCTTTAGCGAAAGTTTTATTTTACCGGAATTTCCGCTTTAGCCCATTTTCAGGGTTGGTATATAGAGACGGCGGCAGATTCCAATGCCAAACGATCTGTCGCCCCTCCGGGGCTTGGGTATCTTATTCCTGCCGGTCCCACGGCTTACGCCGTGGGCTATTAGCTACCGCCCCTCCGGGGCTGAACAGAATCGCTATACAGCAACTCTGAAAATGTCTAGCCCCCAACAACCTGATACTGTACACCCATTGAGGGGATTCCAGCGCCCTAGTTTTCTTTGACTGGTCCAGGGACTCTGGACAGGGTCCCGTCTGCCCCCAACGCGCGGCCGAAACTGCTGACCGCTCTTGTATCGCGCAATATCACAGTTCAAAAACGCCGCCCCGCGATTGCCCGCGAGTTACGGCGGTCTGTTTACCAATCCTCCCCATAATCACTTTGCACCAGAAATTTGCGCACCGCTTGCCAATGAGCGTATTACTTTCCGTTGGTGGAGACGGGATTGGGTGGTTGGGATTCGAACTGTTAAGTTACTGGATGGAAGGAGGTTACCGCGTCGGCGTCCAGAGCCGAAAAGCTAAGCCTGAGAAGACAAGTAGCGTACTGTAATGGCGGAGAGGGTGGGACCTCCTACGTCCCGGGGACTTCGGAGGTTAAAACCTCTTACGTCCCGGGGACTTCGGAGGTTAAAACCTCCTATGTCCCGGGGACTTCGGAGGTTAAAATTCGTTTCCGCAATGTGGCAATTCCCGATCCACTTTTCAGATATTTCTCAAGGTTCCTAGCAATCTGCTCGTTTTGTACCGCGATGTACGCTTCAACTTCCAGCGGCCGGCGGTGTTTCGTTGAGCAACATTGTCCCTCGCTGTGCTCCCGGAGGCGCCGGACAAAATCGCTGGTCGAGCCAACATAGTGTCGGTCATCTGTCTTACTTCTTAAAATATAGACGTACCACATTAAGATGGCCTGCCATCTGAAGCCTTGGCGTAAGATGGCGGAGAGGGTGGGATTCGAACCCACGGTAAGCTTTCACCTACACACGCTTTCCAAGCGTGCTCCTTAAGCCACTCGGACACCTCTCCCATGCCGCGGTTTTCAATAGGTTAGCACGACTGGCGGAACGCTTCGATACGATTTTGCGATTTGTTTTGCAACATCGCCATCCGAAAGCCTCACTCCCGTCCATTTCGGCTAACTCTGTAATCACTTTATGACGCAAATCGCGGAAACGCAAGCCGGGCAGGCTGGCGCCTTACAGTGAGCATGCCAAATCGCCGGCTAAGCTGGCGCGCCGGTCTGAATCAGGCGCGCGTACTTTTCCCGCTGCCGTTGTTCGATCCTCCACACGACATAGATTGCCGCGATGGCAGCCGGGATCTCGAGGGTTTCAAAAAACAAGTTTGCATGCATAATGCCCGGGACCGCTGCGATCTCACCACTGGCGGCCATCAGCAAAGACGCGGGCCGCCCAAAAAATGCCAGAACAAAAAGCATCCACCAGATCGCGATCAAGGGCGTTGCGGGAGATCGCTTCCAGGCAGTCTCGTCCAGAACCGCCGGATCGCTGGCACGCCACAATTCCCGCATCACGTCGAACGGACGGATCAGATTGAGCCCGGGAATGAAGAACCAGCACACGGCCCAGACGGAGGAATACTTCTGCCCGCTGACCTTCAGGAATGCCAGGTTTTCGTAAGCGCGGTAAAGAAACCACAGGAACAATACGGTGGCGGGAAACGACAGCAGAGTCAGCCATCGGTTCCTCAAGCCGTTCTCCATCGCGCTTTCTTGAAAATTCTCAATAGGGAAGTTCTCGATATCGGCGTCGCGTGGATTTTCCGCCATCCACGCGATTCTCTCAATGGTACGCGTCGTCGCCGAATCCCGTTTGATCGTGTCGATGGCGAACAGAGACCGCAGCACCAAAAAGCCAACCAGACACCACATCACCTTTTGAGTGACGCGCAGGTCCAATACGGGATTCGATTCCACCGGCATTACCTCGTCCTGAGTTTGGCCGCTTACCATGCCGGGCCAGAGCCAGTATTCCGTACGGAAAATCCCAATCGGATACTGCACTCCGCTCCCGGCAGGGTAACGGAAGCAAGCACTCTCGGACGCGGAATTATACCTAGAACAGGAACTTCAAAGCGAACTGGACCTGCCGCCCCGGCGTCAGCGTTCTATCAATGACTCCCGCCCGCGGGTCAGCTGCACCCGTGTTGGTGATGGGCAGGTTAAAGGGCAATCCGAAATTGGCGCGGTTGAGAAGGTTGAAGAACTCAGCCCGGAACTGCATGCTTAGGCCTTCCGAGCGCAACGCAGTGTTCTTCACCAGAGAGAAATCTATCGTCGACATGCCTGGGCCGATCAGGGTCATCCGTGCCAGATTGCCGTGGAACCTTCCGGTCACTACGCCTGTTGATGACACAATCTGGGGTGGCAGCACGAACTGGCTGGTATCGTAATAGCGATCCGGCCCGCCTAACACGGGATTATTGTTGCCTCCCGCTTTGAGGTCGGGACGGTCTGCGTAGGTTCCTCCGGAAACGTTGCCATTGCTCCAAGCGCCCCCCATAGACAAACCCAGCGGGTTGCCGCTCGAAGCCGTAATGATGCTGTTGACCGCCCATCCGGAGAGAATCTTGCCGGCGGCGCCGGACAGATTCTTAGCCAATGGCAATTCATAGGTGAAATTAACACTCGCAACATTCCGGAAATCGGTCTGCGCTAAAGACCGTTCCGATTCTTTCATAATGTCCGGATTCACAACGACAGTGGCGCCGGCCCGGGCTTCCCGGTCAAAGAACCGCCCCAGGATTCCATCGCCCTCGGAAATGGTTTTCGACCAGGTGTAAGAAAACTGCGCTTGGAATCCCCGCGCCATGCGGCGCGTGGCGTTCAATTGCAACCCGTTATAAAAGGCGTTTCCCTCGTTGCGAAGGAAGAAACTGACCTGGCCGATGTTCGGGTTGCGGAACCTGGCTGGCTGTGGCACATACCATCTACCGGTCACCGGGTCCTTAGCTTCCACGGCCTGATTCCCGTTGGGGGCGAGCGTCTGGTGATAGGCGTGAGAACCGACATAGGAAGCAGTGACGGCCGTATTCGCACCGAGTTGCTGTTGGACGCTAAACGTCCAGCTGACCTTGGCCGGGTCCGGCAGCCAGCCATTGAGGGAATAGTTGACAAAGGTATTCGGATCGGGAGCAGCCAGGAAACTGGGATTGATTTGCGGAAAAGTGACCACAGTGGTCGCGGAACTGCGGACGGTGACAAATTGGTGGAAAGGATAGACCCTGCTAATCGCCCGGTTGTAGGGAGCTCCCGTGACATGGTCGAAATAAAGTCCGAAGCCGGCCCGGATCGAGGTCTTGCCGTTGGAGAAAGGATCCCAGGCCAATCCAACGCGGGGAGCGAAATCTTTTTTCCCGCCGGTGAACCAGGGGTCTCCAATTTGCGGTTTGCTGCCCACTGCCGTCAGCGGGTTCGGATAGTTCGACAGCTTTCCATTCACTTCTTTGGGCACGGTGCCAAGTTCATAGCGCAAGCCGGCGTTCATCGTTAGATTGGGTCGAAGCTGGATGTCATCTTGAAAATAGCCGCCAAACAAGCTTGACCTCGATCCCCGAACTGGGTCGTTGCCGGGGGGCTCAGCCTGAACGTCGAAGGGACTGGCTGAGAAAAAGGAGCCTAGATTCGCGAAGGTGTACTGCGCTCCGAAGACTCGCTCTTTGTATCCATTTTCCTGGTAGCGTTCGAACAGGAAACCCATCTTCAGGGTATGCGCGCCCCGCATCAGGGTTACATCGTCCGTCGCCGTCAAGTTCTGACGCGCCCATTTTTGCGGCTGGCTGATAATGTTGCCCAACGGATCAATACCACCCGTCTGGAAAACGATAACGCCGAATTGCTGGCTCGGAATGAACCAGAGCGATTTTGGCACATTATAAAGCAGCCGGTTGTCAGAGACAGAATTAGAACGGCTGAAGGACATGCGAGCTAAATTGATCACTGTCGGGGAGAGGATTGCAGTCTCCGCCAAGGTCACGTACTGGTTCCGCGCGAAAACGTCCAGCATCAACCGGTTCGCATTGGGGCTGGTGGTCTGGCTGTCGTCCATCGTATAACGGCCAAAGAAAGAATGGTTGGCGGAAATCTGGTGATCCATCCGCACATTGCCGAAATCTTCTCTCGTGGGCAGCCCGAAACTTTCGATGTATCTGGCCGTATCCGTCAACAGTCCGTTCTGCGTCTGAGTGGGACCGTTCGGAAGCGGATAAAGGTCCAAATACGGCCTCACGGCTGGATTGAGAGCCCTGGGTTGCAACACCCCTGCGGAGTCTCGCAACAGCCCGGCGTGGGCTTCCGCCGTAGGCACGAAGCTCAATTGCGTCACTCCCAATCCTTGCCGCAGTCCTTCGTAGGCGACAAAGTAGAATGTCCGATCCTTCTTGATCCTTCCACCGAGAGTGGCGCCAAACTGATTGCGCCTAAATGCCGGCTTTTCCTGGTCGAAAAAGCTTCTGGCGTCCAGAGCGCTGTTGCGCAGATACTCGAACACACCTCCGTGTAAACTATTGGTGCCCGATTTGGTCACGGCGTTAATGATTCCGCCGGAGACGCGCCCGTATTCGGCACTGTAATTGCTCGTCAGAACGCGAAACTCGCGCAGGATATCCACTCCCATCAAGACCCCGGCGGCGCTTCCGGGCGTCATGTTGGACTGATCGTTCATGTTCGCCCCGTCCAACAAGAAGCTGTTGGAGTCAATCCGGCTGCCGCTGACCGTCAACTTGGTTCCGTTTCCGGCCTCCGCGCTCTTATCGCCTCTCATGAAGCCGGAGGTCCCGCTTTGCAGGAATATGAGACTCTCGAAGCTCCGTCCGTTGAGCGGCAGGTCCTGCACTTGCTGGTCCGCCACCAAACCCGAGACGGTCGAACTGGTGGTATCCACCATGGGAGCTTCCCCGGTCACTTCGACCTGCTCGCTGACTGTACCGACGCTCAGAGAGAGGTCCACCACGATTTCCGCGCCTACGGTTAGCCCGAAGCCGCGGCGAACGGTTGTCCGAAATCCGGTCAGCTCCGCCTTGACCTCATATTGACCCAGAGGTAGATTTGCCGCCCGGTACCGCCCCGCGGCGTCGGTGGTCAAGGTGCGTGCAATGCCTGTCTCCGTGCTCGTGATAGTCACGGTGGCGCCGGGCGTTCTCGCTCCGGTCTCATCGGCAACCGTCCCAAGAATGCTGCCCGTTGTAATCTGGCAATAGGATTGAGGTCCCAGAACGATAGCCAGCACTGCACCCGCGAAAAAGCGAAGAACTAGTCTTGACTTGGACATATGCCACCCCTCCCCCGGAATCATCGGTTTTGGAAATATCAATTAAAGTTGCAAAATGCTTAGAGGCGGTTGCACAACCCGTTTTAAGGTATTGTAAGGGCACGGTTTTAACCGTGCCGAACCGCGGTCCTTTGGAACTGCGGCTTCAGCCACTGAGGGCCAATAGCGCACCTCAGGGGCTGAAGCCCATCCTTTTCCTCCACTTTTTCGGCACGACTGAAGTCGTGCCCTTACGGGGATCCAAGGAGGTTACGCAATAGTTTCTAGTTAAGCCAGAGGTCAAGCGCAAACTTTTCGCGACGAACGAACCACCCGTCGCGCACCGGCTTACTTGTACTTGACCAGCAGAAATTCCTTGTTCGTTTTTCCCCATGCGGGGAGCCGGTGAACCACCTGCACCGGATAGGTCCCGACGGTTTTCGCCAGTTCGGCTGGAACGGTGGCTCTCAGCTCCGAGGGGCTGACGAACTCGGTTTCGAGCCGGGTATCTCCGAACTGAATGATCGAGCTCGAAACAAACTCATGGCCCTTCACCGTCAGCTTGAACGCCGGACCGTCCTCGGGGACAGCCGTCGGCGAAATGGACACGATGCGCGTGGGTATTTCGCTCCCAATCCAGTCCGGAAAGGTCAGGTCCCTTTCCTCGGGATCGGGCAGCGGATTGCGGAAGTTGGCGTGGTAGCCGCGCTGCATTTCGATGCCGTCCTTCATCACCACTTCAATGTTCTTGTAAGCGGTGATGTCCTGGAGCGGATCCCGAGCGAGGATCAGCAGGTCGGCGAGTTTGCCCGCCTCCAGGGTTCCAAGGTCCTTGGTCTGCTGGAGCAACTCGGCGGGCCATTTGGTGGCGGCCATAATGGCCGTCATCGGCGGAACCCCGGAATCCACCAGAAGCTGCATCTCGCGCGGAACGGCGACGCCGGGCATCATCGTGGCGTGGTAGGGCGAAGACGTGTCCATGCCCGTATGCACCTTGCCGCCGGCTTCGATGAACGTCTTGGTAAACCACTGGAAGTTGTGGTAGCCCTTTTTCATCAGCTCCAGCTCATCGGGGTGGAACTTGGTGGCGATGGAATAGTCCAGGATGTTGTCGCGATACCGTTCGGGAACATAGGCGAGATTGGGATCGTTCAGCAGCGCTTCATCCTCAGCGCGGTATTGCGGCACCCGGTCATGCACGTTGCGGAAGGTGTAGCCCATGCAGGATTCGATGTACACGTGTTTCTGGACCAGCAGCTTGATCAGGTCCGTGGCGAGGCCCCGGTCCATCAGGCCGAACGCCATGATCCGCCGCGGATCTTCGATAAACAGAGGGAATTCCGTCAGGTCGGTATTCGGTCCCCACAGCTCCCGGTTCTTGTCCCAGGGGCGTCCGATCTTTGTATAATTGACCCGGAGCCTTCCCGAATCGATCACTCGCATATCGGAAAGCTTGTCCAGATCTGCCGGCTTCAACATATCCGGTATCGGCATTCCTGTGGCATGGGCGAGGCTGTCGATGCCGTTCATGGCAGCTTCTTTGGCGCTGATTCCGATATGCCCGCTGACCTTGAGTCCCTGCCGGTGCGCTTCATCCGTAATGGCCTTGAGCTGGTCGGGCGTCGTGCTGGTGTAGACCTTGATGATTTTAGAGCCGAGGTTTTTCAAGGCCCGGACATGCTGGATCGCGTCTTCGCGTCCTTTGAGCTGGAAGGACTGAATCATGTCCTTGTCTTCGATCATGTAACTGCCGCCGAAGCTTCCCTGGCTCAGGAAAAAGCGCGGGCCATAAATCTTGTTCTTGGCGGTTCCCTCCGACAGCGAGTTCAACCACGGGCCGCCTCCGTAGCCCAATACAGACGTGATGCCGTTGGTGATGAGCAGCTCCGGAAACCATTCGCGGAAGTGGGTGTGAGTATCCCACAAGCCGGGAACCACGTACTTTCCGTGAGCGTCGATCACCCTGGCTCCGGCGGGCGGAGTTCCTCCCTGCGATATGGATTTGATCCGGTTCCCCTCGATCACGATCAGCGCGTCCTGGAGGGGCGTTCCGCCGTTTCCATCGATGAGAGTGCCGCCTTGAATGGCAATCACGTTCTGCTGGGCCCTTACCGGGGAGCCGAATTGCAGTGCCGCCAGAATAAAAGCCAGGCTCAAAATCAGCTTCACGCGGGAGTTTCGAAACGCAAGAATAATTCCAGACTTTGTCATGAGTTCACCTCTAGTTCCCCTCTTGCCGGTTATAAAACTGAATGGGAGCGATCCCTCCAAAAGCGTTTACATAGGCCAAGTCTTTTTGAAATCGACCGTGCTACAGTCCGCGTCCGGCCCGGCAGGGCCGGAAAGGACGATTACGGCAACAAACCGATTTAATAAACGCTTATGGGATTGATCCCTCCGTTGTGATCGATATTCCATTCGCCAACCGTAGGCGGCGCCGGAAGCTCGCGCGCGTCAGAACACCATCTTCAATGCGAACTGCAACTGGCGGCTGGCGGTGCCGGTGGATGTAATCCTTCCGGCGCTGCCCGTGTACGAGCCGTTGGTCTGGAACAGGCTGTTGCTGGGCTGGTTCCAGTTGACGCTGTTCAGCAGGTTGAAGGTCTCAAAACGAAACTGCAGGTTCACCCGCTCGTTCAGCTTGGAGTTCTTGATCAGGACAAAGTCGAAGTTCGCCAGGCCAGGTCCAATCAGTGTATTGCGCCCCAAATTGCCGTAGTAGCCCGCCGTGGGCAGCAGGAATGCGGTGGGATTGAAGTATCGCTCCGGAGTCTGCTGGACTCCTCCACCGAGGGAGTCCGGCAAGGTGCACGGGCAAAGCCTCGAACCGGTGAAGGCGGGGTTGACATCGGGCCGTTGCGTTTCTCCCGGCGCCGTGCCTGCCTGCGCGTTGGCCCGGTCAAATCCAATCCAGGGAGTGAGCGGTGTTCCGGACTGGAGCGTGATCACTCCGTTCGCTTGCCAGCCGGCCAAAAGCGCGTTGGCCACACCATGAAGACCGCTAGACGACGGCAGGTCGTAAGTGAAGTTAGAAACAAAGCGATGGCGCATGTCCAGGCCCGAGAGACCGTGTAAAGTGTTGCGCCGGCCATCGGGGGGACGCATCTCGGAGGTCAAGTGAACGCGCCAGGAAAGCCCCAATGAGGTGTCGTCGGTGGCGCGCGAGAAAGCATAAGAAGCCTCAAACCCGATCCCCTTGGAGAACCTCCGCCCAAAGGTCACCGTCAAGGCGTTGTACATGGAATTAAAGTCTTGAACGACTTGTTGAATCCCC
>ORMF012677657.1_pt1 | contig 11071 bp, 8 predicted proteins | sample 1779871 | NCBI WGS metagenome assembly ORMF01 (sample SAMEA104232316, study PRJEB22302) | groundwater metagenome | biome: forest; feature: aquifer; material: groundwater | place: USA | collected 2011-08-07 | depth 5.4 m
AGGTACTGGCCGATGGTGCCCATGCCGCAGTAGGCGTCGAGCACCGTGTCGCGTGGATTTAAGTCCGCCGCGAGGGAAATCGCCTGATAGAGTTTTTCCGCGCCGAGGGTATTTGTCTGGAAGAAGGAGAACGGCGAAATTTCAAACTCGAGATCGAAGAGACGTTCGGTGATCGTCGGTTTTCCCGTGAGCACGTGGACCGGCGGATTGTCGGGCTTGTCGTTGAGGCCGGTGTTCTCGATGACGAGGAGCGACGCCAGCCCCGCGCGGCCGCCGAAGCGCATGAAGTGCTGAAAGAGCGGCTCCAGTTCTTTCTTCTTCGCATTCACGATGAACGCGATCATGTGCTCACCGGTGTGGACCCCGCGCCGCAGGAGCAGCGTACGCAGAAGTCCCTTGTGAATTTTCGGATTGTAGACAGGGAGTCTGCTCGTCTCCATAAAGCGACGCACGTCACTGAGCAGAATCCCGATCTGCTCGTCGTAGAGGTGACACTCCGTAATCGGGAGCACCGTCGACCACTGGCCGGGCTGGTGAAAACCGATCGTCGGATTCTCGTCGAAGTACACGCGCTTCCCGTTTTTTTCCTCGGCGCGCATCGAGGCGTACCCGAAGGACATCTCAAGTTTGTTGCGGTAGTTGAAGACCTGCGGACTCGGAATGATCTTGAGGACGCGGCCGGGGAGTTGCTTGCGCAGCTCCGGCTCGACGGGGGTCAGGTGCTCAAGGGTCTCGCGCACAATGTCTTCCTTATAGAGAAGCTGCTTGTTGTAGGGCAGGTTCTGCCACGTACAGCCGCCGCAATCGTGGAAATGCGGGCAGCGCGCCATAATCTCGTCCTTTGCCTTCCGGAGCACTTTCACAACCTTCGCCTCGGCGTAGCGCTCGCTCATTTTCGTGATGACGATCTCGACTTCCTGCCCCGGAATCGAGTCGGTGACGAACACCGGCAACCCTTCAATATGGGCCAAACCGGCCCCTCCGTGCGTTAATTTCTCGATGCTCACGACATGCTGTCGACCGGGATTGGTGACAGGGAGGATACTTGACATTTGAACAATAAAGTGATAAAAATTACTACTTTTGATCTCCCCTCATGCGTCTGCAAAACCTCGTCCAAAACGGCTGCCGGATTGCTCTCTGCGTTCTCTGTACCGCTTTTCTACAGTCCAGTCTAGCAGGAAACGGCTTGCGTGCAAGCATTTCCGTGGCTGACGCGGCCCTGCTGCATCCCTCACCCGCATCAGGACTCCTTGCCATCGTCGATCAGCCGGATATCCGTCCGCGCCAGCAGCTCCTCGCCGACAGGACTCTGCGTGCGCTGCCTCCCCTCTGCAGACAATCCCTCCAGAATTTTTTCGTGCGCTACGACAAGGGCAACCGCCGCGGCTACGGCGGAAAGACGTCGATCATTCTCGACGGCACGGTGAGTGACAGTGAATTCGTTTCGCTCCTCGTCCACGAGTGCGGGCACGTGATGCACGGCAATCTGGCCGGTACTGCGCTGTCGCCCGCCAGTGACTTCAAAGACGGCATGCAGACGTTCTACAAAAATTCCCCTGCGGCGGCGTTCTTCGCCATCTCCTGGCAGAACGAGAATGTGCTGCGCAAGGGAACGAAACCCGCGGACTTCGCCTCGGGCTACGCGCGCACCGACACCTTCGAGGATTTCGCCGAGTTCCTTGTCGCCTACGTTCTGCATCCGAAGTACATCGCGTCCGCCGCAAAACAGAATGCGGTGATCGCCGCCAAGCTCCGGTGGATGCAGACCAATCTGCCGCTGACGGGCTCGTCCATTGGGTACAGCCTTGCGACATGGAAAGGGACAACGCCGTGGGACATGACGAAGGTAGGGATGGTGCTCGCGCCGGAGAAGAATGCGCTGACGGCGAGTGTGCGATGAAGGGCGAGGGCTAGGGCTGGGATTTTTTTGACGCAGGATTTTTCTTATTCCTAGCCCTTGCCCTAGCCCCAGCCCTATACTCATCCCATGCGTCGTCCTCTCCTGCTCGCCCTCTGGCTCGTCACGGATCTGCTGGTCTTCCTCGGAAGCTACGCGCTCGCGTATTTCCTGCGCGTCGGTTTTTTCCTCTCGACCGATTTTCCGTTCGGACAGTACATGGTGATCGTGGCGGTGATCGTCGCACCGGTGTGGCTCCTGACCCTCCTCGTCACCCGCACGTTCAGCCTGATGCGCAGACAGGCCAGCCTGCGGACGGGGATGTACATCGCGTACGCCGGCGTGATGGCGGGAGCGCTCTTCGCGCTCGCGTACTTCTTCCTCTACGGACTCTTCTTCAGCCGGATGCTCCTCGCGCTCGCGCTCCTCTTCTCGATTGTCTTCGCCTGGGTCTGGCATCTGATCATGGGAGGATTTTCGCGCATCATCATGCGCCGCGATCCGGCTGTGTACCCTGCTCTGATCATCGGCGCGACGCGGGAAGCGGGTGCATTGATCCGGTCGCTGGCAGAATCAAAAAGCCCGCTGAAGCCCGTGGCAGTTCTCGACGGCCGCGGGAGTTCGCAGAAAGATCTTCACGGCGTACCGGTGCTCGGCAAGCTCGACAAACTGGAAGAGACGCTCACAAAAAATCACATCACGCATCTCATTCAATGTTCCGATCTCGAGCAGTCGATTAATTTACTGAGCGCGTGCAGGAATCTTGGCATCACCTACATGCTTCTGCCATCCGTGCTGGGCATCATCGAAAGAGATGAGAGAATTGAAACGCTGGAGGGGAGACCCGTGACGGTGGTGAGGCCAAAGGAAGGTATTGGGAGGTGGTTCTTTAGTTGAAAGAGCCGGCAGGAAAACGATGAAGATCCGCTTCGATTAAAGATTGGGAAGTCTTGGTGTGCAAATGTACGGACAGACGTATCTGACGATGCGCGAGAAAATGCCATCACTCGTGACCGTCCGGCTGCAGGGTTCCGGATACGAGAAGCTCTGACAACGGGCTGCGCGCGCGCCTAAACATATGTAGGCATCTCGTAGAGCGGGGGCATTGGCATCGGATGAAAAGAATGACGTGCTGGTGCCCGTACAGGTGCCGTAAAAATTTGTGTTACAGACAGGCCCGCCTGTCCACACGCCTTCGCCGGAAGCGTTTACACAGCATTGCTGCCTTGTGACCTGATTGTTTTCTTTGCATGAAACTGGCATCGAAAGCCTGCCACATGGCTGATTTGTTCTGCAGTCGGGGACCGTACATCTGTTGCCGTACGTCCAGCTTGTGGGCGCATCGGGGCCGGCCGCAGACGCAGCAAACGGATCGGTGATGCAGCAGACCTGATCAGTGGTCGTCCCGCGTAGGTTGCACGAAACGCTTCTCCCAGGCGTACTGCATGATTGGTCTGTCCTGCAGTTGGGCACCGGGCAGGTGGCGCCCATCGTCCATGTGGCATTATCCGCCGGATCGACGGCATAGGGATCTGTGCAGCACGTTTGCCGAGAGTCCACCCCATTGAGACTGCATCTGGCCGACCCCTCATAACAGAACGCTCCCGGAGTGCACGCCCCGAATACTTCCCGAACAGGAGCATCCCGTTGGATCTGCAGCGTCCAATGTGTTTGGCACACTGCATCGCCCAGTGTTTGATCACCATCGATATTGGGAAGTTCATGACCGGCTGGCACCTGATTCCCCGTGACCGTGAGACTGACGCCCGGAGGCAATGCGTCACGTATTCGCGCTATTTCCCGATACACGGCAGCCACGTTCCCGAAGGTGCTGCAGCCATTGTTGACGAAATTGAAAGAGACCGGCGTTCCGTCCGGAGATTTGGCACCTTCAACACAAAGTGAAATATTCTGGAAAAATGTACGGCAGGCTGAAAGGGAACTGTGGCCTTTGAATTCATAATTGCGCGTCGTGCACGTTGAAGGATATGTCGCTGCAGTAGGGAAGCCCGTCATCGGGATCTTCCAGTCGGACGTGCTGGCCGCGATTTTGCTTTCGCAATAGGCCTGAAAACGCCCGACACATCTTTCTCCCGCCCACACGCACTCTTTCTGACGGTTGCGCCGCGTCACTGTGTCATTGCATGGGTCGCCCCTCTCTTTGTCATCGCAATCAGGCAGAGGTTCATACTGGCATACGTAGCAGCTTCGTGGAGGAGCCGGAGGCAGCGGAGGGGCGGGCACATTCTGCCGGCGCCACCGCGCCAACCACCATCCCGCGTCTGAGTTTGTGGGCTGGTCAGGAATCGGCACGGAAGCTGGATCGGGCGCGGGACCGGATGGTAAGGAAGGATCCGTGAAAGTGGTCACGGTGGTGTCGGCATTGGGACCCGCGGGGGCGCCCAGCTGCGGCGGAAGATTGATGCCAAAACCGGCAGCAGCACCCGGAAGCGCAGGAACTGCGGCCTCTCCTTGTGGCTGGAATGTCGGAATAGTCGCAGTCGGGAAACCGCTCAATGGTGAAACATCGGAAAGCAAAGGCGGCGGCATGGCATCCGGCGTTCCGGACGTTGCTGTCGCTTCATTTTGCGTTGCAGTCGTGGTGGCAGGCATCGTCACTGTCGGCGGTGAAGAAGCGCTGCCAAAGAAATCTCCAAACCAAGCAGTGTTGGCAGTAAGGGCGGTCGCACCGGCAATGCTCACGACAAGGGCTGAACTGATGCCACAGAGTGCCAGAAATGTTGATGCCGGAAAGCGCGTAGAAAGAATGGAAAGGATCATTTGCACCATACGTTTTTGAAAGACTGGCTACAAGTTCAGCCCTTCGACAAGTGCATACTAAACCGGCATAGTACACTAAATTATGAAAGCATTCATCCTTGCAGGTGGTTTCGCAACGCGCCTCTGGCCGCTCACGGAGAAGCGCGCGAAGCCGCTGCTGCCGCTTGCGGGGAAACCCCTCCTGAGTCACATCGTCGAAAAGCTTCCGAACAATCTTGCAATCACGGTAAGCACGAACGCGGCGTTCGCGGATGGATTTCACGACTGGAAAAAAGAGTATACCGATCGTACGATTGAGATTGTCGTCGAACAGACAAAGAGCGATCAGGAAAAACTCGGCGCACTCGGCGCGGTTGCGCAGTGGGTGGATCACAGCAACATCGGGGACGATGTGCTTCTGCTCACCGGTGATAATTACTTCGGCTTTTCTTTCGATGCCTTCCTTGCGGCATATAAGGAAGGCACACCGCTTCTCGCGGCGTACGACATCGGGGATAAAGAGAAGGCGAAATCTTTTGGAATCGTCATCTTGAAGGACTCCCCCTCTCCCGCACACGGGGGAGGGGGTCGGGGGGTGGGGGCCTTCGAAGAAAAACCCGCCAACCCAAAATCCACCCTCGTCAGCACCGGCTGCTCCATCATCCCGAAAAAACATCTGAAGCTTTTACAGGAATACGCACACAATCATCCGGATAACGTCGGCGGCATCTTTGAAGAATTTCTCCGGCAGAAAATCGCCGTCGACTGCTTCACATTCACAGAACCGTGGTTCGACATCGGATCGTTCGAAGCGTACCTGGAGGCGACGCGTGAGCTTGTCGGGAAGAACATTCTCTTCGGAGAATCAGCTGAGCTCAAAGACACGGTGTGCGAAGGAAGTGTCGTCCTCGGCAAAGGATCCCGCGTGAGTGGAAGCTCATTGCGGGATTGCGTGCTTTTTGAAGGATGCACGGTCACCGATTGCGTGCTGGAGCGCTGCATTATCGATAACGACAGCGTACTTTCGGGGATCGATCTCACGGGCAAAATGCTGCGCGCGGGGACGGTGCTGCGAAGGGACTAGGAACTAGGGCTGGGGACTCGGATGAAGGAAGCCTTCTTTTTGGCTCCCGACCCTAGTCCCGAGTTCCTAGCCCTAGTCCCCACATTCCGCACATCATAATTGCATCTTCGACAAGCCTCCCCTACACTGCACCGGTCTATGCGGCGTATCGCGCTTTTTCTGGCACCGGTCTGTCTCTTTGCGGCCTGCAGCCTGGGTCAGCGACAGACGTACAGACTGACCTTCGACGTGCAGAATGTCCCGATCCAGCAGGAGCTGATGGAGGCGAGCCTGCGGATGATCGACGAATACGCACGGCAGCTGAAAACCACCCTCGGAGAGAAGGACACCGAAGCGGGTACCGGCAGCGCCCTCATCACCATCAGCCTCGGCGACGGCACGCAGCTGCCCGCGATGACAGAGAAACTGACGAAGCCCTTCTCGCTGCAGTTCATGACCCGCGTGACCGGCAAAGGCGACGTGACCGTCGAGGGACAGGGTAATTTTGCGGACACGGGACTCGGGGCGAAGGACCTCTTCTGGGCGGAGGCCGGGGAAGATAATACGACGGGAAAAGCCGCGGTGCGCCTGCTCTTTACCACGGAAGGCCGGGACAAATTCCTCAAACTCATCAAAAATAACCGCGGGAAGACCATCGGCCTCTTCGTCCAGGGGCGACTCGTGAGTATGCTGGTCGCCGATCAATTGCAGGACGATGTCGTCATCCGCGGCATCCCGACCATTGCTGTCGCTTCGGTCTTCACCGATCAGGTGAACACCGGTCTCCACATCACCTTCACCCCCGTTCCGTAAGCACCCCACGATGAACCAGCACTCCTCTCCCCTGCGGCCAGTCATCATCGGCATCGTTGCTCTCTTCGTCGTCGTGATCGCGCTGCCGGCGGAGTGGAAACAGTGGCTGCCGGGTTTCCTGAGCCGTCCGGACCTCCACTTCGGGCTCGACCTCGCGGGCGGCACGCAGCTGGATTTCCGCATCTCCGAGGCTGAAATCGACAAGCAGATCGCGGACATCGATGCGCAGATCGCCTCGGGACAGGCGACCGGCGAGCAGGCAAATCTCCTGCGCCTCGACCGCAGCGTCCTCGAAGAGCAGCGCAGGAATCTCGTCGAGGCCATCCGCACGGTGCTGGAGCGGCGCATCAACTCACTCGGCGTGAGCGAAGCGACCATCACCCCCTCCTACTTCGGCGGCGAGAAGCATCTGCTGATCGAATGCCCGGGTGTCGTCGACGTGCAGCAGTGCATCGCGACCGTCGGGAAAACCATCCAGCTGGAATTCAAGGAAGAGTTCACGGAAGCGACGAAGGAGTTTGAGCAACAGGTGAAGGCAAAAGCCGCAGCAACCCTCAGACACATACGCGGCAGCGGCGTGACGCTCGATGTTGTCGGGCAGGACATGGGCGCTCAGCTCGGTATGGGCTACGTTCCGTCTCAGCTCTTCTTCCGCGATCAGCTTCCCGAAGGACTCGGGAGTCTCTGGACCCGGACGCCGGCAGACGGTGTACAGATGTTCAACGGCAGCATCACCCAGCCCGCGCAGGACGCGCAGGGGCAGCCGACGGAGCAGACGGTTCCCGGCGTGTTCCTCGCACAGGTGCGCGAGCCGAGGACGATGACCGGCCGCCTGATTCAGGATGCGCCGACCGCGTTCAGCATCCTGCAGAAAACCGAGAAAGGCACTGCGTACGAAACGAAGCAGGACGCCGCTCTCGAAACACTGCCGCCCTCCGTGATTGCGGCACTGCGCAGTATGAAAGCGGGTGAGTTGAAAGTTGCGGTGATGCCGGACGGTTCGGCGAAGCTCCTCTTCCTCCGGCTCTTCACGCCCGGACGCGAGGAAGTCTCCGCCAGTCACATTCTCGTGAGTTACAGCGGCGCAAGCGGAGCCGAGCCGGGGGTGGTACGCACCAAGGAACAGGCGCTCGCGCGTGCAGTGGAACTGAAAAAGCAGCTGGCGAACGGCGCGAACTTCGCGACCCTCGCGCGCACGGCCTCCGATGGTCCCAGTGCAAAAAATGGCGGGAGCCTCGGCTTCTTCCCGCGCGGCTCGCTGGTCCCCGCCTTCGAAAACGTCGCCTTCTCGCAACCCGTGGGACAGGTGAGTGAGCCGGTCGAAACGCCGTTCGGCTTCCACCTGATCCGCGTCGATCAGGCGCCCCGCGTGAGCCCCGACCGCGCCGCGTTCGACATGCTGACGGTACAGGGCGCGGATGCGGGAACGCGCGCGAATGAATTCCTCGCGCGGCTCCAGAGCGGACGCCTCACGAACCGTGAAGAAGCCATCCGCATCGGCTTCCTCTTCTTCTCCCTGCAGCCCAGCGGCTGGAAGGACACGGCACTCAACGGCACACACTTCCGTTCCGCATCGGTCACGATGGATCCGAATCTCAATGTGCCCGTCGTCCAGATCGTCTTTGACGCCGAGGGCGCGAAACTCTTCGGTGAACTGACGAAAAAGAACGTCGGCAAGCGCATCGCCATCTTCGTCGGCGGAGAATTGGTTTCAGCGCCGACCGTCCAGCAGGCCATCGCCGGCGGCACGGCCGTGATCACGGGTAGCGCCACCATCGAAGAAGCGCGCGTCCTCGCCCAGGACCTCAACACCGGCGCAATCCCCGCGCCCATTTACCTCAGCGGCCAGCGGACGGTGGAGGCGACCCTCGGCGCACAGGCGCTCTGGACATCGCTCTATGCGGCACTTGTGGGGTCGATCATCCTCATGATCTACCTCGTCGCCGTCTACCGGCTCTTCGGCGTCATCGCCAATCTGGCGCTCATCATCTATGCGGTGATTTTCCTTGCGATCCTCAAATTGCCGCTCTTCCTCTTCTCGAACCAGTACATCGTCCTCACCCTCGCAGGCGCCGCCGGCATGATCCTCAGCATCGGCATGGCCGTCGACGCCAATGTCCTCGTCTTCGAGCGCGTGAAGGAGGAACTGCAGAAGGGAAAAATGCTGCGCACCGCCATCGACACCGGTTTCAGCAAAGCCTGGCCGAGTGTCCGCGACAGCAACATCGCGACGCTCATTACCTGCGCCATTCTCTTCCTCATCGGCACGTCGATCGTCCGCGGGTTCGCCATCACGCTCGGCATGGGCGTCTTCATCTCGATGCTCACCGGCATGGTCCTCAGCCGGTACGTCGCCCACTGGGTTGTCGCGACCTTCCCGCTGGAGGATAAGCCCTGGCTCTTCCCGGGGAAGCAGCATCAGGATTCTGCCGGTCAGTAATCCGCTGCTGGATGCTCTGCATATCACCGTTCTTCAGTGCGTCGTAGACGAGGCGCCTTCCGTTTGTACCGAGTGCGGCTACCAGCCGTTCCCCCTGCTTTTTGTGCTCGACGTATGAAGGGACGAGTTCTTCGGGGCGCTGCTGCGCTTCGGTGATCGCCTGCCACTCGGTGAGATCCCCGATGACACTCACCTGCAGAGTCGGCGTGCGGATGACGCCAAGATTGAATGTAGCGGTCTGAAGATTTTTGTGCGTCTCTTCATGAATCGTGAGACGCGTGAGATACCCCTTGCGGTTGAAGACCTGATCTGGCCGCAGCATATCGCCGGCAACCGCAATCCCGTTATCCGTCCCCTTGCGGTTGTACGCAGCGAAGTCAGGATGACGCTTTTTATCGATGTCGAAATCCGTTCTGAGGGACGACTTCACATTCCGCACGTATCGCGCCCCCTGTGCACGGAACGCTGTCTCCACCTCTGATATCCGGCCGCCGAATTGCCGCCGCAGACGATCGGTCTCCTTTGTCACATCCCGCTCCACATTGGAAGCAAGCTCCCCGACCGTGGCGCTTGATTCGACCTGTTCATCGACGATCCCTTCGAATTTTTCCTCCACGAATGTTGCTTCCATTCCGTTCATGCCTCCAGCGTACTGATGACGTTCTGAAGAGGAAATCGGACGGGGAGCCGAACTCCTGTCGATCTAATTTTTTGTTGAATGGAAGCCAAAAAATGAGGGCTTCGACTCACGATTCCCGTACCAATCCTGCCATACTGCCATTAATGGCAGTATTGCTGGATGGCCCGGAATACGATGAATCAGGACCGAAGTTTTTCGTAGGTCAGAAACGTATATGCGTATGGATTATCTGCATCCGCCGGATGCTCCTCGCGGCTCATTTCTTTCCATTGTGCCGGATCAATTTCGGGAAAAAAAACATCGCCCTCAAACGTTCCGTGCACACGGGTGAAGTGAATCTTGTCCGCACGTGCCATCGCCTGTGCGTAGATTTCCCCGCCGCCGATAACAATGACTTCGTCAGAATTTCCGCTTCCTGCTGCTTCCAGCGCGGCATCGAACGACGAGGCAACTTCACATCCCTCCATCTTCCATGACGAAGCTCGCGTCACAACAATGCTCCTGCGATTCGGGAGCGCTCGCCCGATCGACTCCGCCGTTTTTCGTCCCATGATGATCGTGTGATTCGTCGTGAGAGTACGGAAGTGCTTCATATCCGCAGGCAGTTTCCACAAAAGTTTATTCCCGCCACCGATGACGTTGTGTTCGTCCGCCGCGACGATGAGGGAGAGAATCATGAGAGAAGTGTACAGGGTGTCATGGTGAGCTCGTCGAACCACGTCGCCGCCCTTCGACGAGCTCAGGGTGACAATTTATACTGCTATAGGTGCCTTAATCGCGGGATGAGGGTCATAATTCACAATCTCAATATCCTCAAACTTGAAGTCATCAATATTTTTAATCGCAGGATTTAATTTTAACTGCGGCTGCGGGCGAACCTCGCGCGACAATTGTTCCTTCACCTGATCGAGATGATTCAGATAAATATGCGCGTCTCCGAGCGTGTGCACAAATTCCCCCGGTTTCAGATCACACACCTGCGCGATCATGCAGGTGAGCATGGAATAGGAAGCGATGTTGAACGGCACGCCGAGGAACGTATCTGCACTGCGCTGATAGAGCTGACAACAGAGCCGTTTATCGTTGGTGATGTAGAACTGGAACAGCGTGTGACACAGGGGCGGCGCGGTCTTCGTGTGACCGCGGACATCGGAGACATTCCACGCACTGACGAGAATCCGCCGCGACGCCGGATTGTGTCTGATCTGCTCAATCGCGTCTGCAATCTGATCATACGTTTTCCCGTCCGGCCCCTGCCACCGCCGCCACTGCTTGCCGTACACCGGGCCAAGATCACCCCACTGGTTCGCAAATGCCGGATCCGTTTTGATCTGCTCGATGAAGCGACCCATCTCCTCTTTCCAGATATCCGAGTAGCGCGGAAATTTTTCGTTCAATTTATTCGCGTCGAGATAATCCTGAAACGGCCACTCGTTCCAGATCTTCACGTCGTGA
>ORMF011218057.1_pt1 | contig 11069 bp, 8 predicted proteins | sample 1779871 | NCBI WGS metagenome assembly ORMF01 (sample SAMEA104232316, study PRJEB22302) | groundwater metagenome | biome: forest; feature: aquifer; material: groundwater | place: USA | collected 2011-08-07 | depth 5.4 m
CGTAATCGTTGAGGTTGCCGACCGCGGCCATGCTCGATCGTTTGTCGATCGCCTGTTCGACCTCGGGCGGCACCGAGACGTTCTCTAGTACGAAGCTCGGCATCTCGAGTCCGTATTTCTCTTTGAGCGCCGGATTGATGAGGGGCAGCAGGGCGCTTCCGAGTTCGCTGTAGCGCGTGGCGACGTCCAGAACCGGGACCTTAGCCGTGGCCAGCGCCTCGCTAAAGACGCTGACGATGCGTGACCGCATCACGTCCGCAAACTCCTCGAGACGGAAATGATTGTCGGTGCCGGCAACCTCCTTGAGAAACTTCGGCGGATCGATGATGCGGAAGTCGTACGTGCCGAACGCGCGCACACGGACGATGCCGAAGTCCTGATCACGGACCATGACCGGATTCGATGTCCCCCACTTGTTGCCTGTAAACAGGCGCGTTGTGAGGAAATAGACGTCGGCCTTGAAGGGCGACTCGAAGCCGTACTTCCAGCCCTTGAGCCTGGAAAGGACCGGGATATTGTCGGTCGTCAGCGTGTGCTTGCCGGGCCCAAAGAGGTCGCCGTACTGGCCCAGGTAGACGAACTGCACGGCCTGCGACTCACGGACGATGAGCTGAGCGCCGCGTTTGATTTCCTTGTCTTCGTCAGGAAACCGGTACGAGAGCGTATCGCGCGAGTCATCGTTCCATTCGATGATCTCGATGAACTGACTGCGGATGAAATCGGTGATCCCCACTGGTCTCTCCCTTCGAGCAAGGGGACCATTCTGCCACGAGATGCGTTAGTCTTTGCACGTGCTCATCAGCCGAGCCGGAGCTCGCGGCCGACCATGGGCCAGCCGATCGCGCCCGACCTGAAGGTCGGGCCTACGTGAGGCCGCACCACACGCCCGATCTAAAGGTGGGGCCTACAAAGCCGGACCTTGTTTCTCGTAGGCCCGACCTCTCGCGTACTGCTGTCGTAGGCCCGACCTTCAGGTCGGGCGTGTACCGACGTGATACGAGAAGATCCCATGACGAGGACGCGCATTCAATGGTTGGCGCTACTGCTGATTGGTGTGGCATGGGCCACCGTGCATGCGGCGGTGGACATCACCGGCAGGTGGACGGCCGCATTCGAGACGCAGATCGGGATGCAGGAGTACACCTATCAGTTTCGCGTGAAGGGCCGCACGCTGACCGGGAAGGCGGCGTCGGCAAATGGCGAGACCGACATTCAAAACGGCAGAGTGGACGGTAACACCGTCACGTTCCTCGAACGATTCCCTCACCAGGGGATGACCATCACCATCACCTACATGGGCACCATCGTGTCGGCCGACGAGATCAAATTCACCAGGCGGGTGGGGGAGTTCGCGACTGAAGAGTTCGTGGTCACGCGTGTGACGCCGTAGCCTCGCCCGCCCGACCTCCTATAGACCGCTCGCATGGGCAGACGTGCAGATCTCGTGCACGCCCGACCTGAAGGTCGGGCCTACGAGGCCGCACCACACGCCCGATCTGAAGGTGGGGCCTACGAGGCCGCACCACACGCCCGATCTAAAAGTGGGGCCTACAAAGCCGGACCTTGTTTCTCGTAGGCCCGACCTCTCGAGCACTGCTGTCGTAGGCCCGACCTTCAGGTCGGGCGTGGTCAGAACCTGATTCGCGTGCCCGCCCAGATCCTGATCGGCGCGCCGGGCGCGAAGAAGGTCGCGTGCCGGACGGGGAACGCACCGTTGATTGCTGGCAAGGGTCGTGCGACGAAGCTGCCGGAATCAGTGAAGCCGGTGGAGCCCAGCTGGGCGGCGGTCACATAGTCGCGGTTGAAAAGGTTGTTGATCTGACTGACGAGCTGCATCCATGGTTGCAGCTGATAGCGAGCGCCAAGATTGACCACGCCGTATCCGGCGGTTGCGCCGGGGCCCAGATAGTACGAACCGTCAGGCTCATGCCGGTTGTTCTCGTTGCCGCGCGCGAACGACCCCGTGACCGCCACGAGGTCGAGATCCAGACCGAGACGCTTGGTGATCGGTACGTCTGCGAAGGCTTTGAGCATGTGCTGCGGGGTCAATGGAATCCGATCCCCGGGCGCGATCGTCATTGTTCCTTCGAGCCCCTTCCGGCCTTGCCGGGCAGCGTCGTTCGAGCTGTTGCCCTGGCCGTTGACGGTCTCTTCGCTCTGGTACGTCGCCGCCAGAAATGTGTAGCTGACGCCGATCTGAATATGTTGCATCTGAGCGCTCGCGCTGAGCTCGAGTCCCTGACGCCGGGTTTCGCCGAAGTTCCTGAAGTATCCAAAACCCGTCTGATCCGACGTGACGAACAGGATGTCGTCGCGGTTGGTCGCCCGGAAGGCGCCCGCATTCCAGCCCATGCCGCGGAATGTTCCCCGCGCGCCTGCCTCCCACGTTCTAGCCACGACCTGATTGAGCGGCGGGTCGCCGGCCATCGCATTGGGCAGTTTGCAGGGCGCGTCGGGATCGGCGCAGCCGAGCTCAACGGAAGTTGGCGCCCGGCTGCCTTCGCTGTAGCCGCCGTAGATCGTCAGGACGGTTGCAGGAGTAAAGGTGAGCCCCGCGGCTGGATTGAGCCGCCCGAAGACGTGCCGGCCGTCGAGCGAGCCGGGCCCGCCGCCAGGGTCGACACGATCACTGTTGTGGATCGTTGTCCGGTTGTACCTCCCCGACAGCGTCATGTGCCACCGGTCTCCGAGCGACAGGGTGTCCGTTCCGTAGAGGCTCCCCGTACGGATCGCGCCGCGGAGTTCGCCTGGTGTGTCGTCCGTTTCGCCGCCCACGGTCCCGCCGGTGACCCCGTCGCCGAATGCACCCACGCCCGTGACGCTTCGATCCGGATTGAGGTAGCCGAGCTCCGTCGACTGCAGGAAACTGACGCTGCTGCGGTCAACGGCCGCTCCCATGGTGAACTGGTTGCCGTGCCGTCCTACCGGATCGCGCCTGACGTATTGGCCGGCCAGGCCGGCGCTGTGCTGCACGGAATGCGTTCTGTTGATGAGGCCGTTACACTGCTCGAGAGGCTGGTCGCCAAGCAACGCGTGAGCGATGCAGCGCCACGAGGGGAACGGTGTGTTGGTCGCATCGGCGCCGCTCAATGGAAAGCCGGTGTAACCCGCAGCCGCAAGGGCGGCGCGTTCTACGGCGCCAGGCTGGTAGATCGCCTGATCGAGGGAGTTCTCGTTGATGTCGCCGTTCAGAATGTTGGTGCGGATGTGGCGGTAGTACGCATTCCCGAAAAGCGATGCGCGGTGGCTGATGCTCCTCCGTGCCGAGAACGTGAGCAGCGTGGACCGATTGTCTGTGGTGTCGGGCTTCGTGTAGACGCTCGAACGGTCACGGTCGAGAAAACGCTGCTCCTGCAGGGCGTTGCCCGTCAATCGGTTGTCGGCGTAAGCCGCACTGAGGGCAACATCGGTGTTCTCGCGTCGCCACCCCAGTTTCCCGAAGAGCTGCCGAACGTCGGACGGCGAGTCGTCGCGCCAGCCGTTCTCGCCGAAGAGGCTTCCCGCGACATACCAGTCGAGCCCCGACCGGTCTCTCGAACCGCCGTGCTCGAACTCGACAAGGCGGCGGACGTCGCTCCCGAGCGTGGCCTGCACAGTCGTGCCACGGGCGCTGCGCCCGTCTTTGGTCTGAATGGCGAGCGCGCCGCCAAGCGTATTCAGGCCAAACAGAGGATTCGATCCGGGCATCAAGGTCGTGGAGACGATCGCCAGGCGCGGGATGAGATCCCAACTCACGACCTCGCCGAACGGCTGGTTGAGCCGTACGCCATCCATGTACACAGAGAGCCCCTGCGGCGTGCCGAGCACGGGCGATGCCGTGTAGCCGCGGTAGTTGACATCAGGTTGAAACGGATTGCTCTGCATCTCGTTCACATGGACGCTCGTCAGGTGCGCGTTGAGAAATGCAGAGAGGTCGAGCGCGCCGCTGTTCTCGATGTCGCGGTCGGTCGCGGTCTGAACCGGCGCGGGAATCTGTTGGAGTGGAAGGCCGACGCCGGGCAGCGGTGCTGTCGCGATCACGGTCACGCCGAACACCGGCGGGTTCTGAGCCGGCTGACTGCCCGCGGTTCCGGCCGGTGGAACGGTCGTGCCTTGTGCGCGTGCATCCGAGGCCACCAGGAAAGCCAGCAACAGACCTCGCCAGAACCCCGCCACTTTCAGCACGCCGCACCTGGATACATATCTTCCTGAGGCCGGCGCCATTCTACACACCTCCCGCCGCGTTCACCTCGTAGTCGTTCGGGACGCAGAACTGCGGCAGCCCTAGTGGCATCTCCGCGCGAGAAGTACGGCAGCGTCACGCGGGTGGACCCGCCTTCGCTGCTGTAGAACCGGCGCGGACAGTCCACAAGAAGTGTGCGGCGCGGTCGATGATGAAGACGCGCGCGAATGTCAGTGCGAGATGGGCGATTGACCGGAGCGGGAGAACGATGTGGGTGTGGCGAGCAGATCGCCAGTCAGCTTTACCAGATCTTCGAGCCAGAGCGGTTTGAATCGGATCGTGACGCCGAGATCTTTGAGTGAGTCCGAGACCGTTTCCTGGATGGCGTAGTCGCCCGTGACGATGGCCACTGGCGTGAGCACGCCGCCCTCCTGGGCCCGCAGGCGCTGTACGAATGTCAGGCCGTCCATCGCAGGCATGCACAAGTCGACGATGATCGCATCAGGCGCCAGCAGGAACGCCTGATCGAGGGCGGTCGTTGCGTTCTGCGCGGTGCGGACCTCCATTCCCTCGAGACGGAGCATCTGCGCGAAGGTCGCTCTGGTCGACTCATCATCGTCGACGATGAGCACCCGCGCCGGACGGCTCGTCACGAGCGCCGCCCGTGTTTCTCACGCGGCGTCATCTTCGACTCCTCCGCCGGCAGTTCCGGGTCCTTCTGCCGCGCTGTTAACAAGCGCTGCCGTGGATGGGCGCATGGTCTCCGACGCGAGCGGCACACTGAGCAGAAAGCAGGCGCCGCGATCTGTCGGCACGAGCGCCAGCGTGCCTCCGTGCGCCTGGGCGATGCCGAGTCCGATCGACAGACCGAGTCCCGTACCCTGACCAACCGTCCTCGTGGTGAAGAACGGTTCGAAGATGCGGCCAGCCATCGCGGCTGGTACGCCGGGGCCGTTGTCGGACACCTCCACGAAGCCGCAGCCGTCCGACGAACCCGTGCGGACAGAAATCACTCCGGAGCGGCCCAGGCCCGCGATTGCTTGTTCCGCATTCGACACGAGGTTCAGGATCGCCTGCCGAAGCTCCTCGCGGTTGCCCGCCACGATGACCGGATCGGGTGTGTAGGCCTCTTGGACGGTGATCTGCGCCTTCTGGAGGTCGAACACTTTCAGGGCCAGCGTCGAACGCGTCACCTCGCCGAGGTCCACGAGCGTTCGTTCGAGGGCCGAGCGGCGGACGAACGTCACCAGGTTTCTGACGATCGCTGCGGCGCGACCGGCATCGGCCTGAACCTGTTCGAGATCCTGGCGGACCGATTGACGTGTCTCGTCCCGCAGGAGCAGCTCCGTGTAGCCCATCACGGCCTGGAGCGGGTTGTTCAGCTCGTGGGCGACGCCGGGCCCGAGTCCGCCAACCGCGGACAGACGCTCGCTGTGGATCAGCTGTTCACGCAGTCGTTTCTCCTCCGAGATGTCCCGTTCCACGGACACGACGTGGGTCGGCTTCCCGCCATCGTCCACGAGCGCGGCCACGGCGGCAGAGACGTGAAACGTCGTCCCGTCCCTGCGCGACCTGGTGACGGTGCCGCGCCACGTTCCGCCGCCATTGACCAGCCTTTGAATGTCGTCCGCGGACACAATCTCCCGCGCCATGAGATCTTCCGCGCGCATCGTCATCAGATCCTCGCGGGGTACACCCATGGCGCGACAGAATGCCTGATTGGCATGGCGGACCTGTCCGTCCGGCGTGAGCACAAGGATGAAGTCCTGCGCCTGTTCGATCACCTGGGTCAGCAGGCGCATCGTGCCGTCGGCCTGCTGCAATTCAGCGCGCTCCGCGGCAATGCGCGCGACGAGCAGCGGAAGGACCGAGATGAACGTGACCGCTGTCGAGAGGTCGCGGAATCCGGAAGCGTCCGCCGGCGTGATGCGCCTCAAGCCAAAGTCGAGAAACGGGATCATCGCGACGGCAGTGAAGATCACCCACGGCCGGGGGCGCGTGAGTTCTTTCCGCGACTCGGTCGAGGCGGACTCGCCGCGGTCGCTGGCTGGCGCAAGGCTCGCAGCCCAGGGGAGGAACGCGAACGGGAGAATCCACGTGAAATCATAGACGTCGGCGGCGCGATACATGCCGCGTCCTGCTTCGATATTGCTCAGCGTGAGCATCGCGAGCCCGACAAACGATCCGTACGCCAGGCGCCGGTAAGTATCGCGCCAGGGCGTGCGGCGCGCGAGGAACGTGGCGGCGACCATACCGCCGACGACGAGCACTTGCTGGAGCTCCGACACGAGGAGGAGCGGACTGATGCCGTCCGATGTCGGGGTCGTCACGAAGAAGGAGTAGAGGAAGCCTGTCACGACGGCCAGACCGGCGATGTCCACGGCGGTTGTTGCCGCCAGCGGTTCTCTCGCACCACGGTGCGGCTGCGCGAGCAGCGCAAAGAGCGGAGCGACGCCGCCAAAGAGCGCGAACACCGCGGGCCATGCGAGCCACGTCTCTCGCTTCGAGAAGAGTTCGTCGGCCGCCCATCCGGTGAGCCCGATGGCCGACATCACGAGGCCGAGTGCGATCGTGGACCAGAACAGCCACTGGCAGCCGACCCAGCGACGGCGGCGCAGCACGATGACCACCGCGCCGGTCAATGGAGGGACGAAGAGCGCGCACGCGCGGAACCAGCTGAGGAGCGACGGTTGATCCGCCAGCATCATGGCGGCAATCGCGTATCCAACGGAGTAGGCCACTCCGAAGGCGAGCCAATTCATACTCTACATGTCGGCGCCGACCCTCCGCATGAGCAGCGAGTGCAGCGGTGCGCAGATCGACGAAGACTCGCACGGACAGTCGGACATGTCGAAAATTGGTTGGTGACTGTTCAGAATTGTTGCAGGCGGCACGGCCTGGGATCCAGCCAGAGCCTGAATGCCAGCAGATCCGCCGGGTACGCGTGTTGCGAGACCAGGGCAACGCCCTATGCTTCACTTCTTCAAGGCCGGTCCGGACCTTGTCCGTTGGGAACTCACGATCGTTGAACAGGGCGGACCCTATAGGCTGGCCCTACACCACGCCAGCGGTGTGATCATGGAGTACTTCCCGACGAGCGCGCAGGCGCTCGTCAGAATCCATGAACTCGAGGAGCTCCTGATCCGCGCGCGGGGCTTTGTCGAGCGGGAACCATCGGCCCTGGTCTGCTGAGGCGGCACCATGGATGCGACGATTCTCATCATCGACGACAACGTTGTGCTGGCGCGTGCGTTCGCTCGCGCGCTCACCGGGGCGGGCTGTCGCGTCCACACGTGGCACTCCGCTGAAGACGGCCTTCGCCAAGCCAGGGTGGAGCGCCCTGACGCGATCATCCTCGACCTGCAGATGCCATTCGTGAACGGCGTCGGGTTTCTCTATCGCTTGCGGGCGGATGAGGCGTTGCGCAATACGCCCGTCATGGTCGTCACGGGCTTGCCCTTGAGTGAACAGAAAGTGACGGAGCTCGCCGAACTGGGCGCCGTGGTCCGTCTGAAACCCATGGCGCTCGAAGCACTGCTGGGGGAGACGCGTGCACTGCTCGCCGACGCGTGCACAGCCTCAGCACACACCGTGGGCACTGCTCTCGCTGGATCGGGTGCTCCGAACCGCGCTGATCGGCCGTAACGCGAGAAACGCTCAACCTCCGGCCGTTCGGGCTTTTGTCGCGGGCAGTCTTCAGCCTGGCCGCGGCGGCCGCGACGACGCAATGAACGCCTCGAGAGCCGCCTGATCGGGTTTGGTGAACTGGACGCCGGCGCGGTAGCCGAACGCCCCTCCGGACGCACGCGGTTCGAAACGCGCCCACATGACTTTGCCCGTGCAGGCGATGGATGTGTCGCCCGACGGCAGCAAGACCTTCACGGCCTGGTTGGGCCTCACCGCGGACGATGACACGAGCTGGCATCCGGCGACCGAGATGTCGACGAGAAGACCCGTGTCGCCATTGACCGCGATCGTAAACGGTTCTCGGAACGAATACCGCACCGCGAGCCGGACTGGTCCCCACTCTTCTTCGGCAGCGGGCCCCGTTGAAATGGGCGAGATGGTTGACATCGTCGAGATGAATGAGGGGGACGGGACGGACCCACTGGCCGTCACCGGCCTCGCGTCCGGGACCGGAGCCGCGTTTCTCGTGGCGCCTCCGCTCGGCAATTCACCGGCTCCGCGCACGCCAGCCCGTTCAGCAAGAAGGGCGTCCCGCTCGCGGATGAGAACTTCCACGCGAGCTTCGAGTTCCTTACGGGTCCCGCCCGCACGGAGGCGCTCCGCGTCCAGCATTTCGAGACGCGCGCCCGCCGCCGCGAGACTCGCCCGCATCGTATCGGATTCCGCTCGAAGGGCTTCCGCCTCGCGCTGCAACTGCTCGTGGCTGGCTGAAACCTGCGCCTTGTCGCTCGAGGTATTCGTCAGCTGCTGCTCCGTCTGCTCGGCAGTCCGTCGCAGTTCTGCGCTCATTGCTCGTTCCAGTTGGAGCTGGGCCTGCGCTTCGGCGACCTGTCGTTGAAGTCTTCCCGACACGTCGCGTTCGCGCGAGAGGTCGGCCGTGAGCGCCTCCTGAGCCGTCCAGGCTTCGGCTTTCTCTCTCGCGAGCGTGGCTGACAGTGCCTGGGCGCGTTCGATCGCCAGGCGCAGTTCAGAACCGGCCGACCGTTCTACTTCGAGCGCCGCGCGAAGACCGGCACCGGCCGCCTTCTCGGCCTCGAGCGCCAGACTAAGCTCCGCACCGGTCGTTCGATGGGTCTCGATCGTCTGGCGAAGGTCGACATTCGCCGCGCGCTCCGCCTGCCACTGTCGCTGTGCTTCTGAGGCCGCGCGCTCAAAACCCGCCGCCGTCGCGCGCTCGCGGCCGATTTCTGTCTCGAGGTCCTCTCGGAGACGGCGCAGTTCCAGTAGCTGTGCCGCTTCGAGCCCCGCAATCTTCTGTCGCGCCTGTTCGACCGTTCGCCGGAGTTCTCCCGCGACGACGCGCTCCTCGTCAATGGCCTCCTGCGCAACCGCCCGCGCATGGGCGACTCTCGTGTCGGCCTCCAGCTTCGCGTCGAGGGCCGCCTTCAAGGCCGCGGTCCGAGCTTCCTCGGTGGTCACGCGCGCCAGATCGAGGATCAGCCCTTCGAGTGATTCGCCTCGCATGGGATCGGCCAACACGGCTTCGAGTGCGGCGAGGCGTGTTTCAACGGCCGTGCGCAACGTGTCGAGCTGACGCTGGGCGCGGTCGGACGAGGTGTCGTTGATGGTTGCGGTCGGAGAATCCATAGGCGGAGTTACCGCAATAGTTATCGGCGCAGAGCCGATAAAGTATTCGGATCCTCATGCCGGTACGGGCCAGGTGCGCATTTGCCGGCAATCACGCGCTGAGGCGGGAAGAACGAACGGGAACGAAAAGCCATGGATGATCGGCAGGCCCAGCTGGCGGCTGCGGCGCAGGTGCTTCGGACGTGGGTGCTGCAGCAACGTGACAGCTGGCCCGACCTGCCGCCGCTGGTCACGACCCCACCCCCTCAACAGACACTTGCGCCCCCAAGCGCCAAAATTGAGACGGTTGAGCGGGTTGAGCCGGCCAAGCGGGTCGAGCCGGTTGAGCGGACTGAGTCCGTTGAGAACCTCCGAACCGTTGAGTTGGCGGACGTTGTCGCCAGGAAGCCGGCATCGAGAAGATCGTCGATGCCATCGATCACCGCTGTTCCCGCGGAGGACTCGGGTGCGCTCGCCGGCAGCGAGCACAGAGCACCGGCGTCCTGGCGGAACGCTTCTCGCCTGCCGATTGGCCGATGGGCGGTGTTCGCCACGATGGCACTGGTTGTTGTGGCGCTCGCAGGGATCCTGGTATCTGCCGGATGGCGGGCCCGTGCCAGTTGGCTGAGGCTGCCGGCTCCGTCGAAAGGGGGAACGGTCGTCCTCGAGTCGGTGCCAACAGGGTCGGACGTGTTCGTCGACGGCGCCCCGGCTGGTCGAACTCCGCTGACAACCGAGCTGAAGGCCGGCCGTCACGTGGTCGAATTTCGCAGGCGTAACAGTTCGCGGAAACTGAACGTCGACGTGGCTGCGGGGCAGTTGACGCGCGAGCGACTCGATTGGACGGCCAAACGCAAGGGAAGCCTCGAGATTCTGACGGATCCCGATGGAGCATCGGTGAGCGTCGACGGCGTGGCGCGTGGCGTGACGCCATTGACGATCGACGACCTGACGGCCGGTTCGCACGAGGTCGTGCTGGAGAGCAGCAGCGGCTCACTGCGGCGGACGGTGACGGTGGCGGCTGACCGCGTCGCGCAGATCACTGAAGCGATCTACTCTGGATGGGTGCATGTGTCGTCACCGATCGAATTGCAGGTGACTGACGGCGCGCGTGGCATTCGGCTCGACGAGCGGAATCAGACGCTCCTGTCACCGGGCGTGCACGATCTGCAATTCGAGAACGCCGTGTTCGGGTTCCGCGAACGACGCAGGATCGAGATCAGGCCGGGGGCGATCGCATCGGTTTCGATCACGCCGTCCCCTTCACTCCTCACCGTCAACGCGTCGCTGCCGGCCGAGGTCTTGGTTGATGGCAAGCGCGCGGGCGAGACGCCGTTGACGGACTACCCCATGGACCTCGGCACCCGCTCTGTGGTCGTCAAGAGCATTACGGGCGCCGAGCGGAGGTTCACGGTCACCACGACAGTCAAGCCTGTCTCGCTCTCAGTCGATTTCTCCAAGCCATAACGCTTCGATCGGTCCTTCGTCCTTGGTCCCTGGGTCCTTGGTCCGTCCATTGGGCGGACGGGGACATGGGTAACAAATTAGTCCAGCGACATGGGTAACAGTTGATCGGATTCTTTCGTCATCGTCGTTCTTGGTCCTTCGTGAGGTCAGGCGCGGAGCCAGCGGAGCTGGCGAAGCGCCCCACAGA
>ORMF010425913.1_pt1 | contig 11068 bp, 9 predicted proteins | sample 1779871 | NCBI WGS metagenome assembly ORMF01 (sample SAMEA104232316, study PRJEB22302) | groundwater metagenome | biome: forest; feature: aquifer; material: groundwater | place: USA | collected 2011-08-07 | depth 5.4 m
ACGCATTCGTGCATGCAGAAGCGATCGTAGGGCAGGTGGTAGGTCCCCTTGAGCCGGCTCAGGATGTAGTTGGCGTTGATCACCGCCACCTCGGCGGCGCGGCGCAGGCCGGTCGGCCCCAGGGTCCGGATGTAGGTGTAGGCGCGGACCAGGACGCCGAAGCTGCAGTAGAAGCTCCGGACCTTGCCGATGGACTTGGGGAGCTTGTAATTGAGCGTGAATTCCTTCCCCTTCTTCTCCACCGTGGGAACCGGCATGAAGGGGGCCAGGTGCCGCTTCATGGCCACCGGTCCTGCCCCCGGCCCGCCGCCCCCGTGCGGCGTGGAGAACGTCTTGTGGACGTTGAGCTGGATGACGTCGATGCCCATGTCGCCGGGCCGGGCGATGCCCACGAAGGCGTTCAGGTTCGCCCCGTCACAGTAGACCTGCCCTCCCTTCCCGTGGACGATCTTGGCGATCTCGAGGATGTGGTCCTCGAAGATCCCCAGTGTGTTCGGGTTGGTCACCATGATCCCGGCGACCTCTTCGTCCATGACCTCGGCCACGGCCTGGGGCTCCACCACGCCGCGCGGCCCCGACTTCACCGAGACTACCTGGTAGCCGCACACGGCCGAGCTGGCCGGGTTCGTCCCGTGGGCCGAATCCGGGATGAGGATCTTCTTCCGGGGATTGCCCTTGGAGATGTGGTAGGCGCGGATGAGCATGATCCCCGTGAGCTCGCCGTGGGCGCCGGCCGACGGCTGCAGGCTCACCCGGTCCATGCCGCAGATCTCGGCCAGGTACTGCTCCAGCTCCCAGAGAAGCTGCAGGGCGCCCTGGCTCACCGCCTCGGGCTGGTACGGGTGGGCCCGGGCAAAACCGGGTAGGCGCGCCATGTCCTCGTTCAGGCGCGGGTTGTACTTCATGGTGCAGGAGCCCAGGGGATAGAAGCCCAGGTCGATCCCGTAGTTCCACTGGGACATGCGGGTGAAGTGGCGGACGACGTCCACCTCGCTCACCTCGGGGAAGCCGGGGATGTCATCGCGGAGCAGTTTCTTCGGGATCAGCCGGTCCGGCTTCACCTCGCGCACGCCGGAGGTCGGCAGCGAGTAGCCCACGCGACCGGGGGATCCCTGCTCGAAGATCAGGGGCTCATTGAAGACCAGCCCGCGGGTTCCAACGGTCTCACCACTCATCGCCCACCTCCCATCGCCTTGGCCAGCGCCTCGACCTCTTCCCGGGAGTGCTGTTCCGTCACGCACACCAGGAGGCAGTCCTTCAACTCGGGATAGAACTGGCCCAGATCCAGTCCGCCGATGATCTGCTTCCGGAGCAGCCCCTTCAAGAGGTCGGCCGGCTTCCGCTTCACCTGCACGACGAACTCGTTGAAGGTGGGGCCGGAGAACCTGAGGCTGCACCCCCGCACCCTGGCCAGTCGCTCCTTGGCGAAGGCCGCCTTGCGCAGGTTCTGCAGCGCCACCTCTCGCAGGCCGTTCTTCCCCAGGGTCTCCATGTAGATCGTGGCGATGAGGGCGATCAGCGCCTCGCTGGTGCAGATGTTGCTGGTGGCCTTCTCGCGCCGGATGTGCTGCTCGCGCGTGGCCAGGGTGAGGACGTATCCGGTCCGCCCCTCGCGGTCCAGGGTGGCGCCCACCAGGCGGCCGGGCATCTGGCGCATGTACTTCTCCTGGGTGGCGAAGACGCCCAGGTACGGCCCGCCGAAACTCATGGGCACCCCCAGCGCCTGGCCCTCGCCCGCCACGATGTCGGCGCCGCACTCCCCCGGCGGCCTGAGGAGGCCCAGCGACACCGGCTCGGGCACGGCCACCACCAGGAGGGCGCCCACGGCATGGGCGGCCCCGGCCAACTCCGCCAGGTCCTCCACCGCGCCGAAGAAGTTCGGGTTCTGCACCACCAGGCACGCCGACTTCTCGCTGAGGGCCGCCTTGGCGGCCCTGAGGTCGGCCGTCCCGGCCGGCGTGAAGCCCACCTCGTGAAAGGTGAGGTCGATCTGCTGCGCGTAGGTGCGGGCGACCTGGCGGTACTCGGGATGGACGCTCCGCATCACGACCACCTCGTTCCGCCCGGTGACCCGGTGGGCCATCAGGATCGCCTCGGCCGTGGCGGAGGCCCCCTCGTACATGGAGGCGTTGCTGACCTCCATCCCCGTGAGCTGGCAGATCAGGCTCTGGTACTCGTACATGACCTGGAGGGTGCCCTGAGAGATCTCCGGCTGGTAGGGCGTGTAGGCCGTCAGGAATTCGCCGCGGGAGATCAGGTGCCCGATGATGGCTGGGCTGAAGTGGTTGTAGCATCCGGCCCCCAGGAACGTGCTGTAGCGGTCGGCGTCGGCGTTCTTCGCCGCCAGGCCTCGGATGTGCCTGGTCAGGTCCGCCTCGGAGAGCGCCGGCGGGATCCGCAGGGGCCGCTTCAGGCGGACGGCCGCCGGGATGTCGGCGAAGAGGTCCTCGACGGATCGCACCCCGATGGCGTCCAGCATCTGCCGGCAGTCGGCGTCGGTGTTCGGGATGTACCGCATCAGTGGCCTCCTTCTGCCGCCAGGTACGCCTCGTACGCCTTGGCGTCCATGAGCTTGTTCAGCTCCTTCGGGTCGGCCACCTTCACCACGATCATCCAGCCGGCCCCGTAGCAGTCCTGGTTCACCAGCTCGGGCTTGCCCTCCAGGGCGGTGTTGACCTCCACCACTTCGCCGCTGGCCGGACAGTAGAGGTCGGACACCGCCTTCACCGACTCCACCACGCCGAAAGTCTCCATCTGCTTCAGGCGACGCCCCACCTTGGGCAGCTCGACGAAGACCACGTCGCCCAGGGCGCTCTGCGCGTGGTGGGTGATCCCGACCCGACCCTTGCCCCCCTCCACCCGGATCCACTCGTGTTCCTTCGTGTACTTCAGGTCGGCTGGATACATGAAGATTCCTCCCTCCTCCAACAACAGCGTTCGAGCGTTCGGCGGTTCGGCCGTTCAGGACGATAGGAACAGGCAAACCACCCGGATCCATCCTCCCTCGGTAGATGTCCGCCACCGTGACGTGGCTAGCCCGATCCCGCGAGCCCCCTCACCTTGCTCCTCTCCCCCGTCACGGGGAGAGGGGGAGGGAGAGGGGCTCCTCAACGTCCCACATCCAAGTGCATTTGTGCTACCGCTTCCGCTTGTAGAACGGCGTCGGGACGACCCGGGCGGGGACCGGATTGTCCCGGACCAGGACGTCCAACTCGGTGCCGACGGCGGAATGCTCCGCCGCCACGTAGCCCAGGCCGATATTCTTGTTCAGCCAGGGGGCGGGCCCGCCGCTGGTCACCTCGCCGATCGGCTGCCCGTTCTTCACGATCTTGTAGTGCGAGCGTCCGATTCCCCGCCCGACCATCTCGAACCCGACCAGCTTGCGGGTGACCCCCTGGGCCTTCTGCTTGGCCAGGGGGGCCTTGCCGATGAACTCCCCCTTCTCCAGCTTCAGAATCCAGCCCAGGTCCGCCTCCAGCACCGTGTGGCGGTCGTCGATGTCGTTGCCGTACAGGGCCATCTTGGCCTCGAGCCGCAGCGTGTCGCGGGCCCCCAGGCCGCACGGGAGAAGGCCGAACGGTTTGCCCGCCTCCAGCAGGGCGTTCCACAGGGCCGCCGCGTGCTGCGGCGGGAGGGACACCTCGAACCCATCCTCGCCCGTGTAGCCCGTCCGCGAGACGATCGCGTCCTGCCCTCCCACCTTGCCCCGCGCGAACCAGTAGTACTTGATGGCATGCAGATCCAGCGGGGTGAGTTTCTGCAGGATCTCCACCGCCTTGGGGCCCTGGACGGCGATGAGGGCGGTCTCGTCGCTCTGGTTCCGGATCTCCACGTTGCCCTTCGTGTGATCCCGCATCCAGGCGAAGTCCTTGTCGATGTTCGAGGCGTTCACCGTCACCATGTAGTGGTCGTCGGCGAATTTGTACACCGTGAGGTCGTCCACGAACGTCCCGGCCTCCGTGGTGAGGGCCGAGTATTGCACCTGGCCCACCTGCAGCCGCGAGGCGTCATTGCTGGTCAGCCGCTGCACGGCATCCAGCGCGGCCGGCCCGCGGAACTCGACCTCCCCCATGTGGGAGACGTCGAAGATCCCGGCGGCGCCCCGGACGGCTTTGTGCTCGTCCAGGATGCCGCGGTACTGGACCGGCATGTCCCAGCCGCCGAAGGGGACCATCTTGGCGCTTATCTGGCGGTGGACGGCGTTCAGCGGCGTCTGCTTCAGGGGGCCTTCAGGGGCGGACATGGCGCTCCTCCTGGGTGTCAGGGGCGAACGGGAACAGGGCGACGCGGCGAATGGGACGGACGAGAGGGACGGGGAAGAACACAGCACCGGCAAGCCGGCGCCCGGGGCATCGGGGCGGGACCAGGGGCGACCCCCGTAGACACGGGGGTCATCGTACCGGGGCCAGAGCGCGCCGACATGAACGGGCTCGATCTGTAGGTTGGGAAAAGAGAACCGGGACTGGAAGCGACGCTGATTCTTTAATGACCCTGGGTCTTTGTCAAGGGAAAAGTCAGCCCATGTCTTGAGCGGGCAGAGAGTCTAATCCCGGTAAATCTCTTTCCGGTGCCGGACGCGATACAAGACAACCTCCGAGCCGATCACGTCGTAGCGAACCCGATAGGGCCATACCTCAAGACGCCATTGACCCGCACCTTTGCCCTTCAGTTTCTTGATCTTGGGCGGCGGCCCAAACGGGCTGGTTTCCAGACGCCTGATGGCGTCCAGGATTTTCTCTTGCGCTGAAGGGGGGAGGTCTTCGAGGTCCCGTCGGAAGCTCGGAGTGAGGTGAACGGAGAATTGGGCTGGCATGTGTCAGCCGGCCCGACGCCTGACCGATCGTTCCTTCAGATACTCCCGAAGGCTGATAGCCTTCCCGCCTCGATACTCCTTGGCTGCGACCTTGAGGCTCTTTTGGAACTCCGGGTCGAGCTCCTCCAGCATGTCGTCAAAATCTCTGATCCCGAGGAGCACAGCGGTCGGTTTGCCACTTCGAGTGATGACGAACCGAGCCTTATGGCTCTCCGCCTTCTTGAGGATCGAGCCGAGTTGGGAGCGGACGATATGGGCAGGAACGGTGCTGGAAATTGTCCGGGCAGGCATGCTTCCTCCTTCAGAACATGCATACTGATTATGCCAGACGCATTATAGGCGTGTGAGGGGGAGAGTCAAGCGTCGTGGCACCGACGCCCTATCAAACCACCATGCCCCCCATGCCGACCGACCGAACCCCTTTGTGGTCAGCTCACAGTCACTGGTTGCCATCAGACGCGCAACCAAGCAGTCAGCCATCCCGCTACTCGCCCCCGATGATCGAGATGAGCAGTCGTTCCATGAGCAGATCCTCGGGGGACCCTGAACTCTTCAGGGCGAGGTCGGTCTCGTGAATCGCCTCCAGCGCCCGCACCAGCTCGGACAGGGAGTACCGGGTGGCCCCCTTGAGCACATTGAACGCCCGGAAGGGATGCATCTCCAGCAGCTTCGCCGCCGACCCGTCGTCCCCCTCCACCTTTTTTTGCAGGCGGGGGAGGACGCGGGACTGGAACGTCCCGTAGGCCATGCCGGGATCCAGAGTGCCCTCGAGCTTCTGCTCCAGCGCGCCGCGAGCGAAGATCAGGGTCCGGATCTCGCTGGCAATCCTCCCGAGGGTCGGGGGAATCGGCTCCCGCTGGGCCAGGAGGCCTCTGAGGGCCCGCAGGGCCCTGGCGGCATCCCGGTCGCAGAGCGCATTCGTCATGTCGAAGATGCTGGAGTCCCGGGAGTTGCTGAGCACCTCCATCACGTCAGCCGGGGTGATCGCCGGACGGGTCCCGACGTACAGGAGGATCTTCTCCACCTCCGATTCCAGTGCCCGTATGCTGAACCCGGTGCGTTCGACGACGCTGGTGACCGCATCCCCGGCGATGGTCTTGCCCGCGGCCGCCACCATCTCCCGGATCTTCTCCCGGGCCCTGTCGGGGTTCATCTGGGTCTCCCCCGTCCTCCCGGTCCGGACACCGCAGTCAATGACGACTCCGGCGGCGCTGATTCTCTTGAAGAGCGCCCGCCGCTGGTCCACCACCTCGGCGGTCAGGACCAGCGAGGCGTTCCCGGGGATGCCCCGCTGGATCGCGTCCTCGTAGATCCCGGCCAGGCCAGCGCCCGTCGCCTCCGGGATCGCCGCCCCGTCCGCGACGGCGCGGCCCGCGATCTCCCGGAGCCACGGCGCCGCCTCGGGGTTCTCCTCCATCCCGAGGACCCGCTCCCACTCGGGATCGGATAGCTCTCCCCGGCCCGCCCGCTCCAAGAAACCCTCGCCCTCGCCTGCCGCCCCCACGGCCTGGAGGAACAAGCGCAGCGCCCGTTCGGCGTCCCCAGCCTGCCACGCCTGAAGGCTCTTCTTGGCGAGGTCGCCAAGATTCTGCTTCGAGACGAAGGCCTTGCTGTCGTGAACCACGACCACCTTGCTCCCCCCCAGGAGGGGAAGCGTTCTCAGCCGCACGGGCAGGCTGGCGAGATCCCGATCCTCCGTGATCACCTCGACGTTGAGGGTCTGCTGCTCGGGCGGGACCAGCGCATCCACGATGGCCTTCGCCCCGTCCTTCGACAGGAGCTCGTCCCCGTGGAGAAGGTAGACGGGGTGCCGGGTTCCCCGCGTGATCTCCGACACCACCTTCTGGATCGTCTCCGCCATCCCCGCCATGTCCTGTCACCGCCCTGCAGGAGTGGGAGAATTCCGGCGCGGCCGATCGGGGGAAGGGGCCGTCGCCAGGATCTCCAGGATTTCCCCGCCGAAGGTCTCGGCGCGCCAGCGCCGGAGGCCCTCGATCTTCCCCAGGGTCTCGCGGTCCGCGGGGACCTGCTCCGCCAGGTGCTCGATGAGACGGCGCGGCAGGAGCAATCCGGGATCCAGGCCGAGCCGCTCGGCTGTGGCCGCCCGCCACCGCGTCAGCGTCTCCATGCGCCGCTGCACGGCCGCCGGGATCCGGGGTTTCTTCGGCCGGGGATACGTGGGAAGGTCCGACTCCGGAATGGCGTCGACGCGGGCGATGGCGGCGAGCAGGCCGTCCCCGTATCGCTGCACCACCTTGGGCGAACAGCCCGGGGTTCGCTGCAGGCCTTCGCGCGTCCGCGGCCGCTCGGCCGCCAGGGCGAGCAGCGATTCGTTGCCCAGCACCTTGAACGGCGGCCGCCCCGCCTCCCACGCCCAGGCCTCGCGCGCGAGGAACAGCTCACGCAGGACGGCCAGTCCCCGGCCGTCCAGGTTCTTGGCCCCCTTCACGTGGACGGAGTCGTTCGGATCGAAGACCCGCTGGGCCGCCGGGGTTGCGGCCAGGGCCTGGCACTCCTCCTCGACCCACTCTTCGCGAGCCTGCCTCCGCAACTCCTGCAGCAACCGCTCGCGCAGGGGGATCAGGTACCGCACGTCTTCCGCCGCGTAGGATTCCTGGTCCGGGGTGAGCGGGCGCTTGGCCCAGTCGTCCTTCTGGCGCGACCGGCCGGGTGCGATCCCGAAGAACCGTTCCAGCAGGGAGGCCAGGCCGAGCGCCGGCAGTCCCAGGAACTGGGCCGCAACCATCGTATCGAAGATGCCGGCGAACGCGAAGCCGAAGTCCCGCTTCATCGAGGAGAGGTCGTAGGAGGCGCCGTGAAAGACCTTGACCACGGCGGGATCGGCGACAAGCGGCGCCAGGGCCGACAGGTCCCGCACGGCCAGGGGATCCACCAGGCTGACGGTTCCCCGCTCGTCGGCCACCTGCACCAGGCACACCTTTTCCGGGAAGCTGTGCAGGCTGTCGGATTCCGTATCCAGCGCGACGATCCGTCCCCCCGCCAGGGCGGCGGCCAACGCCCGGAGTTCCTCGGGGGTCCGGACCCACTTGGGTGCTGGAGCGGGGGGCTGGTTGGATCGACGGCTGTCGGGCATCGAAGACGGCGCCGGCCCTGGCCCGCCCGGCAACGGAGTCAGAGAGCCGGAGGACTACTTGATGGCAAGCTTCCCCCGCGCGTCCAGGGGACCCAGCCACGCGAGGCCAGTGCATCCGTACGAGTAAATCCCCGAGCGATCGGCAAGCACGGGGATGGAAATCTCGGTGCCCGCCGGGACAGTCTTGCGGACCTCTAGGTCGGGGATCTGGAACACGTGCTGCTTCCCCACACTGGCCACATGGAACGTGATCAAGAGAGACCGACCTTCCCGGTCGGCAGCCAGCACGGCCGGCTCGCACCGGTTATCGCGCGCCACGATGTCGAAGGTGACGCGCTGGACATCCGCCGGCGCCGTCGCCGCCGGCGTCCGGTCCGCGAAGAGGCGCCCGCATCCGGCCGTCAGAACCATCGCCATCACGAGCCAGCCCGCGTACCGTCGGTTCACCCGCATCCCTTCTCCCCTTCGGAAAGCCCGCACACGGTAACACAGGACCTCGCACATTGCAACGACCGGCTGTGATCCGTCACGGCCAGTTCCTCGTTGACGGCCGTCTTCGCACTCTGATATTTTCCACCCAACTTTCATCGGAGTCCTCATGCGCCAGCGGAATCCCTACGGCACCTGGGCCTGCCTCGTTCTTCTCCTCTCCGCCGGTTTCGCTCTCAGCCTGGGCGCGGCGGATGCCGCCACTCTCGCCCTGGGGGAGATCAACCCGCTCACCGGGCGCTTCGCGGCCCACGGCACCGCCCTGCACCGGGGGATCCAGCTCGCCGTGGAGGAGGCCAACGCGTCAGGCACGCTCCGGGTCACCCTGGCGACCCGCGACGACGAGGCCCGACCGGACCGCGCGGTGGCCGCGGCCGAGGAACTCATCACGCGACTCCGCGTGGCGGCCCTGGTGGGCGGTTACGTGGACACGCTGGTGGGGCCCATCAGCGAGGTGGCGGAACGTCAGAAGGTCCCCTACGTCGCGACCGCATCCCTGGACGAGCGCCTGACGCAGCGGGGCTATCGGTACTTCTTCCGCATCAGCCACCTCCAGGCCTACGTGGACAGCATGGTGGGGATCGTCGTGGACGTCTTCAAGCCGCGCAGCGTGGCCATCCTGTTCTCCGCCACGCCGGGCGCCTCCCAGCTCGCCCGGCGCCAGCGGGAGCGGCTGGAACAGGCCCGGCTGCACGTCCCGGTCTTCGAGATGTTCACCTCCGGAATCACCGATTTCACCCCGCTGCTCACCCGCGTGCGCGACAGCGGTGCCGAGGTCCTCATCGCGGACGCGTTCTTTGCGGATCACCTCGTCATGGTGCGGCAGCTCCGCGCCCTCGAGGTGAACCTCAAGGGATTCCTCGGCGCCTTCGGGATGGAGTTCCCCGAGGTGGTGCGCGACCTGGGCCCGTCCGGCCAGTTCCTCTTCGGCACCACCGGCTGGGAGCCGGGCATCACGGAGCCGGGAACCGAGGCGGCATCCCGCGCCTTCGTGGAAGGGTACCGCAAGCGATTCGGCGTCGAGCCGCCCCCCCTGGCCATGCACGGCTACGTCGGCGCGCGCGCCATCCTCGCGGCCGCGAAACGCGAGGCGGGCCGGAGCCGGGAGGTCGGACCCGAGGCCGTCCGCCAGGGGCTCCAGGCCCTGGACCTCTTGACGCCGCTCGAGCGCCTGCAATTCGACAGCCGGGGCGAAGCCAAAAACTACCGCCGCCTGATCGTGCAGATCCAGGGCAACGCACGCGTCGTGGTGTATCCGACCCAGCGGGCCACGGGAAAGCCCGTGTATCCGATGCCGCCGTGGAAGGAACGATGATCCACATTTCGAATTTCGAATTTCGAATTTCGGGCCCGGAGGGGCCGGTGCAGGTGCGGCGTGCTTGAGGCCATCGTGGGCGGCCTTATCACGGGGGCCTTCTACGCCCTGCTGGCGTCCGGCTTCGCCCTGATTTTCGGGGTCGCCCGCATCTTCAACCTGGCTCACGGGGACCTGGTCGTCCTGGGGGCCTACGTGGGGGAACACCTCTGGCGGGTGGCGGGCTGGTCGCCGATCCTGGCCATGCCGCTGGCGGCGCTGCCGGCCATGCTCCTCGCCGTGGCAGCCCGCCCACTCCTGGCGCGGGTGGGAGAGCCGTTCGTCCTCCGTTCCATCGTCCTCACCTTCGGCGCCTCCCTCCTGATCCAGAGTGGGTTGCAGACGACCTTCACGGCCGACTTCCGGCTGATCGTGCCGCCGGGGTGGGACCGGGGCGTCTCCCTGCTTGGCGTCCGGGTGGCGGGCGGGCGCCTGCTGATCGCAGTCACCGCGCTCATCATCCTGGCGCTGCTGCATCTGCTCTTCACCCGGACCTTCTTCGGGAAGAGCCTCCGGGCGGTCAGCCTGGATCGCGAAGGGGCCGCCCTGGCCGGCATCAACCCGGTGTGGGTGGATCGCCTCGCGCTGGCCCTGGGCGGGGCGCTGGCGGGGGCGACCGGGCCGCTCTTCGCCGCGATCCAGTACGTGACGCCGTCGGCCGGGATTGGCCCAACGCTGACCGCCATCGTCCTGACGATCTTCGGAGGCGTGGGCAGCATGAGCGGCCTCCTCCTCGGCGGCCTCCTGCTGGGACTGGCGGAGGCCGTGGCCGCCTGGGCTGGCGGGGCGCCCTGTCGGGAGGTAACGAGCCTTGGGTTGCTGCTCCTCCTCCTGCGCTGGCGCGGGACCGGGCTCGTCGGTGGGCGGGCCGGCTGATGCGCAAGGAGCCATCCACCGGCGTCCGCTCTCCGATCCTGGCGACGTTCCGTTGGGCCGGGACCGGAGGAATGATCGTCGCCGTTCTGTTGCCGGTCCTGGTGGCGCCGAGCGACTACCTGCTCTACCTTGGCACGATGACGCTGGTCTTCAGCCTCCTCGCAGAGAGCTGGAGCCTGTTGGCTCAGGCGGGCTTGATCTCCTTCGGCCACGCGGCGTTCTTCGGGATCGGGGCGTACGCCTCGGCCCTGCTGAGCCTTCGCGGGCAGCTCTCGCCCTGGGTGTCCCTGATCCTGGCCGCCCTGCTGGCCGCTGCGTTCGGCCTGGTGGCCGCAGAGGTGGCGGGCAACCTGACGGGGGCCTACTTCTCGCTCGCCACGCTGGCCATGGGGGAGATCCTGCGCGTGGTGGCCCTGCACTGGACCGGATTGACCGAGGGGGC
>ORMF010739424.1_pt1 | contig 11067 bp, 4 predicted proteins | sample 1779871 | NCBI WGS metagenome assembly ORMF01 (sample SAMEA104232316, study PRJEB22302) | groundwater metagenome | biome: forest; feature: aquifer; material: groundwater | place: USA | collected 2011-08-07 | depth 5.4 m
AGCCGGATGTTCTCGCGGATCACTTCCGCCGGCGTCTTGCCCTCGATGAGCCACGGCGCACGGGCGAAGCGGTATTGAATCTCCTCCGGCCTCTTCGCCAGGACATAGACGTGATCGTAGGTGTGATTGCCGATCGGATGGCCGGCTTGAACAATCTCCTTCAGCCAATCCACGTTCTCCTGCTCGAACACGCGCCCGACGACGAAGAAATGGATCAAGCCGCCATGAGCCTTCACGCGACGTGCGGCCTCAACGGAGTAACGTTTCGCCTCCTCGTTGAGATTGCCCTTCTCATAATCCCAATGCGTGTCCTCCCAGCGCGGGAAGTTGCGGGCCATCTCCAGGTCGAGTGTGATGGCGATGAGCGCCCGGCTGGCACTGGGGGACTCCGCGCCTGGGCTTGATTGAGCCAGCGCGGCGGTGGCGAGAGCGGATGTGGCCAAGAAGTGCCGCCGGGAAATCCGAAGGCCGAAATCCGAACCCCGAAAGAAGTCCGAACTCCGAAGCCCCGAACGGCGCCAGCTTCGGATTTCGGATTTCGGGTTTCTTTCGGATTTCGACATTCGGGCTTCCGATTTCGTGCTGCGCTTCCTCACGTCGGCTGCTACGGACGCCGTCCTTCCCGCACCGGCCGCTGCTTCTGCCCGCAGGTTGGCAGCGCCATGATCCAGTCTCGCACAAGGGGGAGAAATCTCCGGCACGGAGCGCCAGACGCCAAATGCACACGTGGACATCGACACAGGCTAGCAAACTCAGCCAGCAATGCCACCCTTTCCTGTATTTGGCGTTCTTGCCACGAAGGGCTGAAGGCCGCAAGACGATGGGCCAGGGCGAACTCTCGTCGGCGAGTGCGGCCACGAGTGACTCGGCTCCATGAAACGCCCAAGGCGAGGAAGAGCGGCAGCAACCGATGCGGCTCTATCAGAGGACTTGTCGGAGTGGGGATGCCGGCGTAATCTCCTGCGCGTCCGAATGAACTCGAGAAAAACTATCGACTAATACTTTTTACAAAATCATTTCGCGCAGCTTCGGCTGCTGTTCGCATCGAAACCTAGGAAATTTCGCACAGAGGACAGCGCTCGACGCGCGCCCCACCTGGGGCGCGCTGAAAGCGTTCCTCTGTGGGCCCTCCTAGGTGCCTGATGCGGGGCGCAAGTAAGTGCCGCCCCCTTCTTATGTCAGGCACCGGAGTCCCCACGGAGTAGCAGTCCCGCACAGCAAGGCTGATTCGCGCGCGAGCGATTCAGCCTATGCCACGCATCTTCGACAACATCGCGCAGGAGCTTCTGCCCGCTTTTTGGCAGACGCTCGGCCTGTCAGCTCTTTCGGAAGTCCCAGTCACTCGCGGTGTGCTTCACTCGCCCGGGAGGAACTCATGAAGACCGTTCGTGACGCCTGTCAGCTTCAGCCCAACGCGCTCTCGATCAAACTCAGCGACCAGATCGAGCAACTCGACGAACTGATTCACGCCGAAGGCGACGGCACGGCGTTCTTCGGCAAGACCTTCATCACGCAAGGCATGCAGGACCTCGTCACCGAGGGCATCGCGCGCCTCGCCGGGGTTTCGACGCAGGCGGTCTTTCACCTCAAACAAGCAATGGGCGGCGGCAAAACCCACCTGCTCGTTGGCTTCGGCTTGCTCGCGAAACACACCGCGCTCAGAAAACAATACTTCGGTGGCGATGCGAACGCGCAGATGTTCAACGCCGCCCGTGTCGCCGCGTTCAACGGCCGCAACAGCCCGCCCCATTTCTTCTGGGGTGAGATCGCGCAGCAACTCGGCAAGGCCAGCGTCTTCCAAGAGTTTTGGGCCTCCGGCCCAAAAGCGCCGGACGAGAAAGCGTGGCTGAAACTCTTCGACGGCACCGAGCCGATCCTGATCCTGCTCGATGAAATGCCGCCCTACTTCGAGGACCTCGCCACACGACCAGTCGGGGCCGGAACGGTGGCGGACATAGCCACCCGCGCGTTCGCAAACCTCCTTACGGCTGCCGGCAAGAAGGCGAACGTCTGCGTCGTCATCTCAGACCTCGCTGCCGCTTACCAATCCGGTGGTGCGCTCATCAACCGCGCGCTCGACAACGCACGCCAGGAACTCGGCCGCGCCGAACGTTCGATTACTCCCGTTGACCTCGCCGCCAACGAAATCTACGACATTCTCCGCAAGCGCCTTTTCAAATCCTTGCCCGCCGCCTCCGAGATAGACGACATCGCCGACGCTTACGGCAAAAAGCTCGAAGAAGCCTCCAAGTCCAAGTCCGCCAATCGCGGTGCCGAAGCCATCGCCGACGAAATCGCCGCGACGTATCCCTTCCACCCGCGACTGAAAAACGTCATCGCGCTTTTCAAGGAGAACGAGCAATTCAAGCAGACGCGCGGACTCATCGAACTCGTCTCGCGCCTGCTGCGCTCCGTTTGGGAACGCAAGGACAACGACGTCTTCCTGATCGGCCCGCAGCACTTCGACCTCTCCGTGGCTGAAGTCCGCGACAAGCTCACGGAGATTTCCGGCATGCGTGATGTCATCGCGAAGGATCTTTGGGATGGCAACAAGTCCGCCCACGCCCAACTCGTTGACATCCCCAAAGGCAAAGACTGTGCGACGCAGGTTGGTTCCCTGCTTTTGACCGCCAGCCTTTCCACTGCGGTCAACGCCGTGAAAGGCCTCACGGTTCCGGAGATGGTCGAGTGTCTCGTCTCCCCTCTCCGCGAGCCGTCCGAGTTCCTCTCAGCTTTCGAGGAACTCGACAAGTCCGCGTGGTATATCCACCACACGCCCGAGGGCCGCTATTACTTCGACCGCCAGGAAAACCTCACGAAGCTCCTTCAGAGCCTCGCGCACGACGCCCCTGAGAACCAGGTGGACGACCTCATCCGCCACCGCCTGCGCGACATGTTCAAAGCCGCGCGCAAGTCCGCCTACGAAGAAGTCCTCCCGCTGCCGAAGCTTGAGGAAGTCGCGGACAAAGTCCGCAAGGGTCGCGTCCTGCTCATCGTCAGTCCCGACTCCAAAATTCCCCCGGAGGAAGTGCAGAAGTTTTTCGACGGCCTCAGCCAGAAAAACAACCTCTGCGTCCTCACCGGCGACAAGACCGCGATGGGCAGCGTCGAGAAGGCTGCGCGCCATCTCTACGCCGCACAGAAAGCCGACGGTCGCATCCCCAAAGGCCATCCGCAGCGCGACGAACTGGAGAAGAAGCAGCAGACCTACGAACAGGATTTCAACGCCACCATCCGCAGCCTCTTCGACAAGGTCCTCTTCCCGCGCCACCGCGCTGGAAAAACCGACCTCGCCGCCAAGCCGTTAGACATGACCTTCGACGCCACCAAACCCTTCAACGGCGAGGAACAAATCGAGAAGACGCTGACTGCGCACCCGCTCAAGCTCTACCTCGACGTCGAAAAGGATTTCGATCCTATCCACGACAAAGCGCAGGACCTCCTCTGGCCGGAGAATCAGGACGAAGTCCGCTGGTCCGACGCCCAGGACCGCTACGCGGAGCAAGCCGGTATGCCGTGGCTGCCGCCCAAGGGCCTCGACACGCTCAAATCCATCGCTTGCAACCGGGGCATCTGGGAAGACCTCGGCAACGGCTACGTTACCAAGAAGCCTAAGAAGAAAAAAACCTCGGTTCAGATCATAGCCGAATCCGAGCCGGACGACGACGGCAAGGTTCGGCTGCGCGTGAATGCACAAAACGCCGGCCCCGCCCCGCGCATCCATTATGCCGAGGACGCCCCCGTCACCGAGAAGAGTCCGCGACTCAAGGACCAATTCCTCACCACCAAAGCCCTCAGGGTCAACTTCCTTGTCGTGGACCCGTCCGGCCAGTACGAGACCGGAGACGTCGTCATCTGGTCGAACAAGCTTGTCCTCCGCAATCTCCTAAAGGAATCCGGCGGCAAGCGCACTGTCGAACTACTCGTCGCCCCGACCGGCAAGATTCGTTACACGCTCGACGCCTCCGAGCCACGCGAGGGCATCCTCCACGACAAACCGGTCGAAATCGGCGACGGCGAAGTGCTTCTCCGCGTCTTCGGCGAGGCCAACGGTCTCGAAGCGAAGACTGAGTTCCGTTTCCCTGCGCAGGGCAAGAAGGGCGTGCCCATCGACGCCGTGAAACCTGGCCGTCTCGTCTCCCGCACGGGGCGCAAACTCGACTCGCGCGCCAAGACGTTCGAGGGACTCAAACAGGCCGGTGAAAAGTCCATCACGTTTGAGAATGTCACCGTCAACGTCGGCAGCGGCACTCAGGTCGCCACGTTCTTTGTCGGCGAAATTCCAGTCAACGCCGCCTTCATCGAGGCCATCCTCAAGACCGTGTTGGAAAAGTTCGCCCCGGACACGCCGGTCACGATGACGTTCCGCAAGGCTCACTTCTCCTCCGGCCACGACCTTAAGGAATTCGCGGACAAACTCGGCTTCGACCTCCAACCCGGCGACGTCGAGCAATGAGCGACCAGGTCAAATTCGTGGACTTCGGCGCGCCGGAGAAATTTGGCGCCCACTTGTTTCGCGTTGAGATTCCCGCTGCGCGACATCAGGCCGTCCGCATCATCGAGGACTACGGCTATCGCGGACTCGAAGGTGGCATCCCCCGCGATGAAGACCGCGCCATCCTCACCCGTCCCGTCTGGTCCGGCATCGCGGACATCGCCCGGCGCGAGTTCAACGACCGGCTCAAGACCGCCAGGGTCTCCACCGGTCGCTGGCACACCGGCACCAACCTCGTGGATCGCCTGCTGGGCAAGGAACTCTGCGTCCTCGCCTGGGCCGCCGAAACGGCCAACGACGACGAGCTTCCCGTTATTTGCAGCAAGTGGGCCGCGCTCCGTCCCGAAGAACGCTGGTGGCTTTTCTCCATGACCGTCGCCGAGGCCGGCCTGCCGGAGGACACCCAGCGCGGCTGGCGGCGCGCACTCTTTCTCGCCCTCTCCGACGGCGAGAAACCACCCGAGGGCCGCAAACGCCGCCGCCCGGTCGAGAGCGACCTCTTCAGCCTGCCCCTGTTCAAAGCCTCAACATGAGTCATTCCGTCAAACCCTTCGCGCTCAAGGATGCCCCCGCGCTCATCGAGCGGTTCATGCCCGTCCAGAAACTCTCCGCCGAGGCTTACAAGGAGCAAATGGCAGGTAGCGCCAAGACGCTCACCGCGCTCGGAAGTTACTGGAAGGGGCGGAAGCCGCTCGTTCTGACCAAAGCCTGTATCCTTGGGGCCTTGCTCCCAGTCACGCACAACCTCACACGCGACCTTGAGATCTTTGAGAAGCTTATGGCGATGGATGACGAATCGTTCGTCGCCCGCTGGCCTCGCCGCCCAAGACCTCGTGAGGTCCTCGCCACGATCAGCATCGCCCGTGTGGCCGATTACTTCATTTCCGAACCGCCCATGCTCCTGCCTCAGTCCGCGCCCGTGGATTGGAACAAGCCAGAATTGAAGGATGTGGAGGTCCGCTGGCGCGACGACATCTCCCAGTTGAAGCGTCGTCAGCTTGAGACGCAAATGCTGCCCAAAGCGCCCTATCGAAATCGTGTCGAGAAGGCGAAGCGGGCGGAGGAGGTTCAAGACACCGTCCACGATCACATCTGGGATCCAGTCAACGCTCACCTCTGCACCAACGCCCACTCGTTTCCCGAACTGGTCGAGCAACTTGGCATCATGCGCTTCGGCCACCGACCTCAGGTGGCCGATACGTTCTGCGGCTCCGGTCAAATTCCCTTCGAGGCTGCGCGGCTTGGCTGCGACGTCTACGCCTCAGACCTCAATCCGGTCGCGTGCATGCTGACTTGGGGGGCTTTGCACTTGGTTGGAGCGCAACTGGAGGATCGTGAGGCGATCCAAATCAAACAGCGCAAACTCATGGAGGCAGTCCAAGCCGATATTGATAGGCTGGGCGTCGAAGTTGGCGAAGATGGTTGGCGTGCCAAGGTTTTTCTCTATTGCGCAGAAACACGTTGTCCCCAGACGAGTTGGATGGTTCCGCTGATCCCCTCACTGATTATCAATGGGGGGACGAACACCATCGCAGATTTGGTTCCAGACACGCAGCGTAAGCGTTACGACATCGTCGTTCGCACAAGCGTTTCAAAGGACGAGTTCGATAAGGCGGCCAAGGGAAGCGTGCGCACAGATGGCCGTGGGCAAGACCCCTACCTTTTCCACGTCGTGGACGGTGTCGAATATCGCACCAAGGTTTCTACGCTGCGCGGCGACTTTCGCAATCCGGACAGGAACACGGGCAATAAGCTCCGCCTCTGGGAGAAGTCCGACTTCAAGCCACGCCCTGACGACGTCTTCCAAGAGCGACTCTACGCCATTCAATGGATGCGCCCGAAGAAGAGCGGCAAGTCCTTTGACTACGAGTTCCGCGCTGTGACCGAGGACGACATCAAGCACGAGCGCGTAGTCGAAAAGTTCGTCGGCAAGCACCTCACTGAGTGGCAGCAGAAGGGCTGGTTGCCCGACATGCGCATCGAGCCGGGGGCCGAGACAACACGCCTCTCGCGCGAGCGCGGCTGGACGCACTGGCACCACTTGTTCAATCCGAGGCAGCTACTCCTTGGATGTTTCTTGAAGCGGAATGCTGACGCTGCGCTCCTCCCTGCAGTCATGCAGGCTCTCCAGAACAATGCCCGCCTTAGTATCTGGAATTCTTCAGCAGGCCATGAGGCAGTCGTTCAAGTCTTCTATAACCAAGCCCTGAACACGGTCCTGAACTATGGGTGTCGAGGATCGGAATATTTGCGCGGTCTCATTGAAGTCGATTACAAGCTGCGCCCGATTCCAAATATTGTTGCCACTAAGATCGCCAACCATCCAGCTTGGGACTGCAGCCAGCGTTGCGAAATTGGGATCACCGATCCGCCCTACGGCGACGCAGTCAACTACGATGAGATTCTGGAGTTCTTCATCGCCTGGCTTCGCAAGAATCCGCCGACAGAGTTCGCCGATTGGGTTTGGGACAGCCGGAGAGCGTTGGCCATCAAAGGTGAGGGCGAGGATTTCCGGCGCGGCATGGTGGATGCCTACAAGCGGATGACCGAGTGCATGCCGGACAACGGCATCCAGGTCATCATGTTCACACACCAATCCGGGAGCATCTGGGCGGACATGGCGAACATCGTTTGGGCCTCCGGTCTGCAAGTCACCGCCGCATGGTATGTGGTCACCGAAACCGAAAGTGCTTTGCGCACAGGCAGCAACGTGAAGGGCACCGTGCTCCTCATTCTGCGCAAGCGTCACGGCACGCACAAGACGACCCGCGACGACCTTGCGTGGGAAATCCAGGAAGAGGTTGAAAAGCAAATTCGCGATCTGACCGGCCTCAACCAGGAAGCCAAGGGCCTTTACCGCGACGAAAACGTCTTCGAGGACGCCGACATCCAGATGGCCGGCTACGCCGCCGCCCTCCGCGTCCTCACCCGTTACCTGATCATTGACGGCCGCGACATGACCGCCGAGGCCAGCCGCCCCCGAGTGAAGGGCGAGACCACGTTCGTGGACGGACTCATCGCTTTCGCCGTGGACACCGCCAACCAGTGCCTCGTTCCGCAGGGCATCCCGGACCGCCACTGGAAGGAGTTCACCGGCGCGGAGCGGTTCTACCTCAAGTTGCTCGACCTCGAAGCCAAGGGCCTCAAGACGCTGGACAACTACCAGAACTTCGCCAAGGCGTTCAAAGTCCGCGATTTTCGTGCCCTCATGGGCAGCCAGAAAGCCAACGAGGCGCGCCTGCGCAGCGCCGTCGAGTTCGGCAAAAACGAGATGAGCGAAGGCTCGGAGTTCTATCAGTCCGTCCTCCGCGCCGTCCTTTACGCCGTCATGGAGCTGGCAAACAACATGGACGGCAACGACGTCATCGCCCATCTCACCCTCAACGTGCCGGATTATTATTCGAACCAAACCCAGCGCGAGCGCGTCGTCGAACTCGCCGACTACCTCGTCAAGAAACTCGAAACCCTCCGCCCCGACGAAGCCAGCGCCGCCCGCGTCCTGCGCGAGATGGTGAAGAATCAGCGGCTGGGGTAGCAGAAATGCCTATGGCCGAGATCAAGCGCTTTTCGTCCCGCCGGGAGCGGCTTGATCACGCCTTCCTTTCCAAGAAGCTCGCGGGCGCAAAGTCTTACCGCCGCATCGCGGGCTACTTCCGTAGTTCCATCTTTGAACTCATTGGCGAGGAAATCGCCGGCATCCCGAAAGTCCAGATCGTCTGCAACAGCGAACTCGACGCCGCTGACGTAGCGGTGTCCAAGCACGTCCGCGAAACCGCACTGAAAGAGCGGTGGAACGAAGCGCCCGCGGAAGTCGAGGCGCTGTTGCACCGGGAGCGTTACCGCAAGCTGCACCAGTTGCTCACCAGCGGGCGGGTGGAGATTCGCGTCGTGCCCAAGGACCGCGTCTTCATCCACGGCAAAGCCGGCGTCATCGAAGCAGCGGACGGTTCCAAAGTTTGTTTCCTTGGTTCAATCAATGAAACGAGGAGCGCCTTCGCCCAAAACTACGAAATCCTCTGGGAAGACCCATCGCCCGAAGGTGTCGCATGGGTGGAAGAAGAATTCGAGGCCCTTTGGAAAGATTCGTTCCCGCTGCCCGACGCCATCATCGAGGAAATCAATCGCGTCGCCGATCGCATCGAAATTCACTTCGCAGACGTTAAGCCTGACGAACTCCCGGCCGCCGCGCTTGCCGAAACGCCGATTTATCGCGGCGGCGAGCAGCTCCAGCCGTGGCAACGCGCCTTCGTCACGATGTTCCTCAAACACCGCGAAACTTACGGCAAGGCGCGGATGCTCCTCGCGGATGAGGTCGGCGTCGGCAAGACATTGTCGATGGCCGCGAGCGCAATGATTTCCGCACTGCTCGACGACGGGCCGGTGCTCATCCTCTGTCCCTCGACGCTCACTTTCCAATGGCAGGTCGAACTGAAGGACAGGCTCGGCATCCCCAGTGCCGTCTGGTCGTCCGGCGAGAAAGTCTGGATTGATCCCCACGGCCACACCATCAAGACCCGCGGTGCCGAGGACATCACCCGTTGCCCGTTCCGCATTGCCATCGTCTCCACCGGCTTGATTTTCCACGCCTCCGACGAGCGACGCCTACTCTCGGAGCGCAGATTCGGCACCGTCGTTCTGGACGAAGCCCACAAAGCCCGGCGCCGCGGCGGTCTCGGCGAGAAAAAGGACGAGTCGAACAACCTGCTCGACTTCATGCTGCGCATTGGCCCGCGCACCAGGAATCTCCTGCTCGGCACCGCCACGCCCATTCAGACGGACGTTCGCGAGCTTTGGGATCTCATGCGCATCTTGAACGCTGGCGCGGATTTTGTTCTCGGAAGAGAGGCGTTGAGCCTATGGGTGAACTTGCAGCGGGCTTTGCCGGTCGTGAAAGGCGACGAAATCCCGCTCGACGAACGCGACGCCTGGGAATGGCTCCGCAACCCGCTCCCGCCCGGCGACGAGGAATCGCTGATCGCCAACTTGCGCCTCCAGCTTGGAATTCCCGACAACGCATTTTTCACCGACAAGGGCTTCGGCTCACTCGAATTCTTCGCCCAGCAATCAGTCCTACAGACCTTGTCGCCCGGCTTCTATCAGCAACACAACCCCGTTGTTCGCCACACCGTTCTGCGTCGTCGTCAGACGTTGGAAGAGGCGGGCTTGCTTGAACGCGTCGCCGTCGAAGTGCATCCCATTCCCGATGCTCCGTCGACCGCCTACCCCGGCGTGCATTTCGATGGTCTCGGCCTGCTCACGAACCATCCGTTCGACCTGGCCTATAAAGCAGCCGAAGATTTCACCACCGCCCTGCTACAGCGCACCAAGGCCGCCGGCTTCATGAAGTCGCTCTTGCTCCAGCGCATCTGCTCCAGCTTCGCTTCCGGTCGCACCACGGCGACGAAGATGTTGCGCCGCGAGTTGCTTGAAGACGAGGAGGAAGCGGCGTTGCTGCTCGAGCCGCTCAGCTCCTTGACGCCGACCGAGGCGGGGCACCTTCGGACCATCGTTGAGGAATTGTCACGCCCGGAGGCGCACGACCCAAAACTCGCAGCCGTCCGCTATTTCCTCACCGAATACCGGACGGAAGGAAAGACGTGGCTTGAGCACGGCTGCATCGTGTTCAGCCAATATTACGCCACGGCCTACTGGATTGCGTCCGAACTCGCGAAGACGTTGCTTGGTGAACCGGTCGCCGTGTATGCCGGCACGGGAAAAAGCGGGATGTTCCGTGACGGCGAATTCGCTTCCATCGAGCGCGAGGAGATCAAGAAGGCGGTCAAAAAGCGCAGCGTTCGTTTGGTCGTCGCCACGGACGCGGCCTGCGAAGGTCTCAATCTGCAAACCCTCGGCACACTCATCAACGTGGACCTCCCGTGGAATCCATCGCGACTCGAACAACGGCTCGGTCGCATCAAACGTTTCGGCCAAGCCCGCCGCACCGTGGACATGCTCAACCTCGTCTATCACGACACTCGGGACGAGGACGTTTATCGAGTTCTCTCCCGCCGCTTGAAAGACAAGTTCGACATCTTCGGCGGCCTGCCCGACACGATCGAAGACGACTGGATTGAAAGCGTGGAGCGGCTCGAAGAAATGATGGACGAGTACATTCACCTTCGGCAAGAGGCACGGGACGTGTTCGAACTCCGCTACAAAGAGACCATCGACCCGGACAAGAATCGCTGGGAGTTGTGCTCACGCGTGCTGGCCAGAAAGGATGTGATCCAAAAGCTCTCTGAGTCGTGGTAGTAGCTTATTGAGGGTGGCTCCTCGGCGACACCGCACAGGATCTGGCGCGGCACTCCGGTTTCACGGCGGAGTCTGCCTGTGCGGCGCATGCAGACGGGGAGTTGGACCACGTAGAACGTGGCAGGCTTCATCCTGAACTACGACCCCTGCCTGCGCTGAGGCTTCGGCGGGCAGGCCAAATCTCGCCGCGTAAAACGTGACAAGCCTCGGCCGCGACAGCAGCGAGGAGTCGGAATGAACTGGAGCGCGGCGTTCACGCGAATGGCCCTTAGATAAGGCCCAGGGTCTTCTTGGCGAGGCGCTTGCGGCGAGGCGGGTGC
>ORMF011607928.1_pt1 | contig 11065 bp, 8 predicted proteins | sample 1779871 | NCBI WGS metagenome assembly ORMF01 (sample SAMEA104232316, study PRJEB22302) | groundwater metagenome | biome: forest; feature: aquifer; material: groundwater | place: USA | collected 2011-08-07 | depth 5.4 m
CACACGCACGCCCCCGATTTCCATAATTTCGCGGAACGAGCAGCACGTTTTTCCGGACATAATCGGCACAATTTGCGAAACGGCTTCTTTGGGTGTGGTCCCTTTTTCCACATAGATCTTTTCCGCAAGCGCGGGTTTGTTGGCAGGGCCGTAATTCACGCTTACTTCTACGGGAAACGGCTTGGGCTTGCGGCCCATTGCGAAAGCCGAAGAAGAAAAAAATATTGTCATTGCGAGGAGGCCGCAGGCCGACGCGGCAATCTGCTTTTTCATATTCTGGCTTTAACTCCTCCGACAAAACGCGTGGACGGCATATCAAATCCGTTCGCATCGCGGTAATGGTCATTGGTCGCATCTTCCATGCGGCCGTAAATCTGCGCGTATTTGCCCAAATCATAAAACACTGAAAAATCCAGCCGCGCATATTCGTCCAGCGTCACGGCGCCGGAATCTTCACGTGTGCCCACCCAAATCAGGTCCACCACGCCGTGCAATTTTTTGTAATCATAACTCAGGCCGACTTTGCCCATGTGCCGCGGCACGCGCAGCAAACGCTTTTCCGTGTCCCTGTCGATGGAATGCGTGTAAGTGTAATTCGCATTGAAGAAAATATCTTTCCATACGCGCAAACGGTTTTCGATTTCAACGCCCTGGCTTTCGGCCTGCCCGATATTCGTGGCCAATGCCAAATTTTGAATCAAGTTCTCGATCCGGCTTTGAAAATACATGACTGAAAAAAGGCCGTCCCGGTTTTGCAGATAATTTTGTTCAAAACCTGCGTCCCAATTCCAGCTGGTTTCGGGCGAGAGCGTAGGCACGCCGAAGTTGGGGAAAAAGAGCTGATTGAAAGTCGGCGCGCGGAAGCCGCGGCCGAAACTGCCTTTCAGCTTGGTCAGGGTCTTCTCAACCCAGAGACCGCTCGATACCAGCGGCGAGGCTTCGAGCCCATAGAGCTCATGGTCGTCGAAACGGATGCCGGTGACAATCGTCCAAATTTTCCAAAGCGTCAACTCATTCTGCGCAAAAAAACCGTGATTGCGCGCGAGCTGGTCATACGTCGAAGTGCTCTTGCTTGTCACCGTGCCATGTTCGAATTCATACCCGACCGTAAGCACGTCAAAATCTTTGACGTAAAAATCGGATTGGTATTCGAACGTATGCCGATCGCCATCTAACTTAAATTTAGTAGCCTCGGGGTCCGCGCCGGCGGTGAGGCCCGGGTTGCGCGGGTCGATTGAAAAGCCCATATCGTGAAAGAAGGAATACTGGACATACTGCTGCCACCAATCCGTTAAGGAAACGGTGTACCGCCCATTGGCGACTTGCTGACGGGATTTTGTGGAACGGTTGGGGTCCGTCCGGAACCGGCCGCTGATCAGACCGTCATCGATCCCGACTTGGGTATTAAAGTAATGAAAGGCCAGGTCCAGTTCGGATTTTTCCGTGACCTGCAGTTTGCCGTGCACGCGTCCCGTCGTGTTTTGATATTCATCGTTGCCGCCAAGCCCTTCCGTGTCGAGCCGCCCGCCGCCGCCCGAAAATGAAAACCGTTTATTGCCGCCGGAGAGCGTGCCTTCTTCATAAAAAGTTTCGTAAGTGCCGTATTCAAAACGGCCGTCCGCATGCAGGCCTTTTTTGCGGTCGGGTTTGGTGATGATGTGGACCAAACCGCCCACGGCGTCGGCGCCGTAAAGCACGCTTTGGGTGCCGCGCACGATTTCAATGCGCTCAATGTCCGCGGTCGTAATATGCTGCAGGGCCGCGAGGGACTGGTTCATATTATTGATTTGCACGCCGTCCATCATGACCAGCGTCGATTCTTTGTTCACGCCGCGCATGAGGATCTGGGCTTCGCGGCCGTAAGTTCCCAATTGAACCACCGTGACACCGGGCACGCCGCGCAGAAGATCAAGCAGAAAAACTTTGCCGCTGCGTTCAATTTCTTCACGGGTGATGACCGTCACGGAGCGCGTTGATTTTTCGATCGGGATTTCGCGCCGCGTGGCGGAAACCAGCGTGGTGACGGGCGGTTTTTCTTCGAGGTCTTGGGTCTCAGAATCCGCGGGCGCGGGCGACGGGTCCGCAGAAACAACGGCGGCCAAGACATGGGGTGCTAAAACAAGCAAAAGAATCAGGGTTTGAAGGAATGCTGCGTTCCTCCGCATAAAGTCTCCTCTTCCGGCAGGATGGGAGACACGGAGTACGTATCGGGGATCTCTGCACGGAGAATGGTTGGAATCAGGCAGGTCTTCTGGCTGGCAAGCGATATATCGAATGACCTTCCCATCCTTGCGGACAGTGGCTTCTTCGCCTTGATCTTGCCTACAGCGGCGGCACCGCGGAGCACAAACTCTGTCATTCCCGCATGCTTTAGGCGGGAATCTGGCGACGCTAGATCCCCGACTAAAACTTTCGGGGATGACAGGGAATTGTCTCTCTTCCCTATTAAGCTGGCATTTGAATGCAAGCACCGATTCAGTTTCTGAAAGAACTTGTGAAGTGTGCAGGATTATAAGCTAGGAATACAAAATGTAAAGTGGAATTTAAAATTCTAAATACTAAATTCTAAACAAATCCCAAATTCTAAAATCCAACATTTCAGACGTTTGGATCCTTAGCACTTTGAATTTGGCATTTGTTTAGGATTTCGAATTTAGGATTTAGAATTTGCCGCCAAGGAGTGTCCGGCGAGGCGGCAGTCGGCAATGACGCCGTCCTGGACCCAAAGCGTAAACCATTCGGCCACCGGCAAATCTTCCCCGGCATCCGCCAAGGCTTCACACGCCTCACCCAGCGTCCGGCCGCTCATCAGTAATTCAAGCAGGCGGTATTGCGCGGCGCTCAAATTTTCCGTGCGGACTTTTAAATCCTGGCGCGAAACCAGCGCGTACTGCGGTTTATGGTAGCGTTCGATATCCACAGTCACTGGTTGATTTGCGCCCTCCGGGCCTACGGCCCGTAGGGCCGGAGGCAGTTTCCAAATCTCCAGCACCGACCATTCGGAACGAAACAGCGCGGCCGAAGGCTGCAGGATCAGGCTCATATTTTCCCAGTCTTCCATGGCCAGGCCGGCCAAACCGCTGCGGTCAAAGGGCACGGAATCAAAAGCGTGAAAAGCGCGCGAGACCCGCCACTCGAAGGCCGCCAAGTCTGGGAGGAAGGGAAATTCTGCCGCGGGCTTCCAAGTTTTAAGAAATTCCGGCAAATGCTTCCCCGCCGTTGTCAGGTTGTAATAACGTGAGGGAAAAACCGCGACGTAATCTTCGGTCATTTGATGAAACTTCTCATGGCCCAGGACATTCGCGATGGTTTCGTAAGTTTCGGCCAAAGCTTCGCCGATGCGTACCGTATAGCCGCCGGCATAAACCAGGATCCGCTCCACGCCCGGTACATTGTTCTGCGGAGTCAGCAAGTCCTCGAAAGAGTCCGGCGACTTTTCTTTCAGAATGCGCGATTTCATCCACTGCTGCACGCGGCGGAGGGATGGGTCGGAGGCAGGGACAGACACGCCGTCATTGCGAGGGATCGCAGCTCCCGAAGCAATCTGGGTTTCTGAAAGGCAGGTTGCTTCGTCGGCCTTACGGCCTCCTCGCAATGACGCGGAGTAAATCTCCTCCGCTTTTTTCACTTCTTTCATCAGCCGGTCAAACGAAGGCAAATCCTCATCCCATTCAATCAGCGAAGCGACAGGGCCGAAACGGTTCAACGCCTCCCGGTACAGATCCCAAACGGGAGAAATTACAGGCTTGCTGTGCGTATCGAAAAGGAATGTGCCCATGTCGGTGTGGCCGGCAAGATGAAACTGCCCGACTTTGTCTGCGGGAATATTTTCCAAGTAAACGTAAGGATCAAATTGATGGTTCACGGAATTCACATAGATATTATTGAGGTCGAGCAGGATGCCGCAGCCGGAACGGCGCGCGACTTCGGCGAGGAATTCCCACTCCGGCATGACCGAATGCCGGTAAGTCAGGTAACTGGAAACATTTTCGAGGAGGATCGTGCGGCCGAGAAATTCCTGAACTTGATGCACACGATTGACGACGTGCGTGATGGCCTCTTCGGTGAAAGGCAGCGGCAGAAGGTCGTGCAGATTTTTACCGTCCACGGTGGCCCAGCAAAGATGGTCTGAAATAATCGGCGGGTCAATCCGTTCCGCCAACGCTTTCAGGCGCTTGAGGTATTCCCGGTCAAGCGGGTCGGTGGACCCGATCGAAAGCGAAACACCGTGAAGCGCAACGGGGTAATGACGGCGGACTTGCTCCAGCGTGGCCAGCGGACGGCCGCCCGAGTCCATGAAGTTTTCCGTCACGGCTTCGAACCAGCCGATCGCGGGCCGGGATTTCAGGATTTCCGGATAGTGCTGGCTCCTGAGTCCTGCGCCGCAGCCTAATTTTGGCCATGCTTGAGATTCCGTCATCATTACCCCGTTGATTTTTGGATTCGTCATTGCGAGGAGGCCGCAGGCCGACGAAGCAATCTGCTTTTCAAAAACCAGATTGCTTCGGCACAAACAAGCTGCCTCGCAATGACGAGAATGAGCTTAGACAGTCTTGCCGCCGATTGCTTCGCAGGCCGCTCCGTCTGCCGTGACCTTAACCCAGCCCTGGCCTTTGCAGGCATTCTTACCCGCGCAAGCGTGATCCGCGCCGCCGCACGCGCCTTTACCGGCGCAGACAGTGGCCACCTGGCAATTGCCGTCGGCATATGAAACGGACGGTGCAACCATCGTGCCCGCTACGGCCAACAAGCCCGCCACTGAAGCTGCAAGTAATGACTTCTTCTTGTTCTTACCTTCCATGCTCATCCTCCTTAAGTTTACCGTCATTGCAAGGAGGCCCGAAGGGCCGACGAAGTAATCTGCATTTTAACCAGATTGCTTCGGCACAAACAGGCTGCCTCGCAATGACGGATTATTGTTCTTCTTGTTTCTCTACCTCTGCTTTGCCAGCCGCGCCCTGCTTAATCGCTTCGATTTCGAGCGTGATTTCCACGTCTTCACCGAGCAGCACTTGGCCGGTTTCCAGCTTTTCATTCCAGACAATGCCGAAATCTTTACGGTTAACCTTACACGTGGCCGTAAATCCGGCGCGCACATTGCCCCACGGGTCCGTGCCTTCCCCGTGAATTTCAAGGTCCAGCGCGACGGGTTTTTCCACGCCGTGCATATTAAGGACGCCGTTCAGCTTGGCGCCTTCCGCGGTGGCATCGGTTATATCGGCGCTCTTAAAAGTAATCGTGGGATATTTGTCGGCATCGAAAAAATCCGCGCTGCGCAGGTGCGTGTCGCGTTCTTTGACGCCGGTATCAATGCTCGCCGTCTGGATCGCGGCTTCGGTCTTCCAAGTCTCGGGTTTGCCGGGCTCATAATCGAGGGTGCCTTGATATTCGCGGAACGTCCCTTGGACTTTGGAAAAGAGGTGCCGAATCTTAAAAGTCACGGAAGAATGATCGGCGTCGATTTTATAGGTGGCGGCTTGGAGCGGGGTCTGCAGCAGTAAAACAGCAAAGAGCATTGCGAAAACAGAACGCAAAGTTTTCATCGTTTCTCCTAACGGTTGAAAGGGGGGCTTCAAGGCCTTTCCGCCATAAACCGGCGGATCCGCCGGGCTCTGGCGGACAATTTACTGAATCCGGCGGGCCAATGCAACTGCGGCAGTATAAATTTTATGCAAAGAAAAGCGGCGATGGGACGCTGGAGCGTATCTTATTGAGGTGTAACGGGTTAACGCTAAAGTTCGAGGACGATCCGCTGGCCGTTGTGCAGGATGACGGCTTTGCGGCGCTGAATATCTTCAACAACGGCGTCTTCCACCAGAAGATCGCCCACGCTCACGACTTGATTGTTGATCAGTGCGAGCATTTTATTGCCGGAAGACGTGATTCCGTTCAGAACAAATTTTTTAGCCGTCGTGCCGCTCAAATCCGGCAGGATCGGTAAAAACTGTTTCGCCGGTGCCGCTTTCATTTGTGTGCCGGACACAGGTCCGGCAGGCGCTTGCTTCATGACGGATTGTGAAAACAATAAAAAGGCGCCTAAAAATAAAGCCATGCTTGCGATAAGCACGCCGTTGCGCGAGAGCTGAATGGGATTTTTTTTCGCCGCAAACTTCGGCGGCGCAGGCACCGATTTAATTTTTATAGCCGGCGGACGCGGCGCTGCGGTTTGCGCCGGCGCTGCGGCGGCAATGGGCATCTCGGGCCGGGCCAATTTTTCTAAAGCTTCTTGAATCAGGCTCACGCGCTCACCCCTTCGAGATCGGCTTGCGCGCATTCCACCATCGAAGAATCGACGACGACCGAGTTACGGGTGAACGCGGCGATCATGGCGCGGTCAGACAGCACATTGATGATCCGCGGGATCCCGGCGGACAATTCATAAATGAGCCCCATGGCATCTTCGGTAAAAAAATTGCTGTCTGCTCCAGCCACCTTCAGGCGGTGCTCAATATAATATTGAATGTCGGCGGCGTCTAATTCGGGCAGATGATAGCGGATCGCAATGCGCTGTTTGAGCTGAACCAAGTCCTTGCGGTTAAGCAAATCTTTCAGCTCCGGCTGCCCGACCAGGATAATTTGCAGCAATTTTTTGGTCGTTGTTTCAAGATTTGAAATCAGGCGGATTTGCTCCAAGGCCTTTGGGCTGAGGAGCTGGGCTTCGTCAATGATCACGACCGCATTGGACCCTTTTTCTATTTCCGCGATCAGGAAATGATTCAGGGCGTCGAAATAATCTTTTCTTTTTTTGCCTGCGGGTTTGATGCCGAAATCTTCGACAATGACCTGCAGGATTTCGAATTCGGAGAGTTTGGGGTTAAACACAAGCGAGGTGCGGGTATTCGGCCCAAGCTTGGACAGCAGCATGCGGACCAGGGTGGTTTTGCCCGCCCCGATCTCCCCCGTTATCTGCAGGAACCCGCGCCGGCTTTCGATCCCGTATTGCATGGCGGACAGCGCGGCCTGGTGGTGCCGGCTGAAATAGACAAAACGCGGGTCAGGGGTCATGTTGAAAGGCGCTTCGTTGAGGCCGAAAAAGGACTCGTACATGTCTGCCCTAAATTACGGCAATGGCGGGAAAACCTTAAGAGACTTTAGACCCTAGACATAAGACATTAGACTAAAGATAAAGCATCATTTTAGTCTTAAGTCTAAGGTCTAATGTCTTAAGTCTGGTTTATTTGGAGGGGCGGAATTCGAAGACGCGGCCGTCTTTGCGGGGAATTTCGAAGGTAAAGGGCCGGATGCGTTCCACCGGCGATGTCTGGCTTTTCTTCTGGGTAAGCTCGCGCACGGCCACCCGTTTGGAAAGCTTATCGATGGCCGGCAGATAAATGCTGGCGCTCTTATCTTCATCGCCGTTGTTCACGGCCACGACATAATAATTTTTGCCGCGCTGGAAAATGGCGGTCTTGATGTCCTTCGTCACCGAATAGCAGCCGCGGCGGATCTTCAGGAATGCGAGGATTTCCAGCACCAGCTCGCGCGTCGGCGAAACGCCCACATGCACAATGCGGCCCTTGCCGACTTTTTTAATATAGCCGACCACGTGCCGGCCGTAAGCGCCGAAGTCCGCTTGGATCTGCCCGGTCTTCACGTGATCGAAGGTGTAGACGGAGCTGATCAATTCCACGGGCGGGCGGCCCTGCCCAAGCCGGATTGAAAATTTCTTCTTAAATTCAAACAGCACGCTGTGCGGCTCTTCAAAACCGATGACCGCTGAAGATTCAAAACGGTCGTCTTTGCGCGGATAATCGCGGAAAGCGATGAGCGTGCCGCCGTCCTCCACATACCGCCGCAGGTTTTTCTGCGCGTCCGGCTCAAGCCATTGATTGCCGGAATAAAACAAAAACTTCTGCGCGCATTTTCCGGCGCGCGGATCGTAAAAATCATAATCCACGTCCGCATCGTAAAGCGTGGTCAAGACCGGGTTCTGGTGCGACAGCGTGCGCGCCGCGTATTGGATCGGGTTGAAAGTCACGGCCACATCCGAAAGTTTGGTCAAAGTCGGCGGATGGATTTCTTTGAAAATACTGACGACTTGTTTAAAAACTTCATAGAGTTCGCCGCGCACGCGGCCCCATTCGTTAATCGGCGACATATACCAGTTGTCGCGATTCACCAGCATGTACCAATTCCAGCCGGCCACGCCGGCCAGCAGCGCCGAGAGCGACAGCAGGCGGTAATGGTTGGGCGTGAGCACGCCGGTTTCATAATGACGCGCATGCCAAACGCCGGAAGCAAATTCGGCAATATAAGGGATCGTGGAAACCGTGCGCAGATAGCGGATTTTGTCCATAAATTTGCGGTGTTCGTACTGGTCTTCCGCCAATTCGCTTGAAGGATAAAGGTCCACACCGACCATGTCCGAAACGGACTGCATCTCGACCCAGTCGTGCGCATAAAGGAAAGGATAAAGATTCAGGTAAATCGGGATGTCCACGCCCAGACTGCGGTAAATGCGCACATTCCATTCCGCGACCTGGCGTGAGTAATCATATTTAAAACGCAGGTAATCGATATTGCGCTTAAGTTCCTTGTCGCCCTTGAGCGGCAGGCCGGTTTCCCCCGCCAGCATCGTGGCAATGAATGGGCCGGCTTCATCGAAGGATTGATAGGCCGTGCCCCAGCTTTCATTTAAATCCGCGAGATCGTTGTTATAAATATTCTTAATAAAATCCTGGAACATGCCCGGCTTGCCGCTAAGGCCGTATTGATGGCCGAACACGTCCGGCCACGGATCAATTTCATTGTCTGCCTGCAGCAGCACAATATGGCCGCCTTTTTTGCTCGCAAGAAAGGGGCGGATAATTTTCATGACTTCTGTGAGGTAGGTCTTGGCGTATTGCTGGAATTGCGGATGCAGGCGGTGATAACGGTAGGCGTAAGCCGGCGCGCCTTCGTTGGGCCATTCGCTATAGATGTAGGGTCCGGGCCGGATAATGACTTTGAAGCCTTCGCGCCGGGTCAGCTCGAGAAACCCTTTGAGGTTGCGCGTTTGATCGGTCTTGCCCGTGAAGTCGAATTTGCCGCGCTGATACTCGTGATAATCCCAGGCCACATAAGTCGCGACGACTTTCAGCCCCATTTCGCGGACCCGCGCGAGAACATCTTTCCAATACAGCGGGTTGAGCCGCCAATAATGGACTTCGCCTGAAATCAGCGGCACGCTCTGACTGCCGACCCAGACTTCATTCTTCTTAATAGTAACTTTGGGCATAGTTTATTTCACAACAATGTTCACAGTGCGGGAGGGCACCACAATGACCTTCACGATTTCCTTGCCATCCACCCAGGGCTTGACCTTCTCCTCGGATAGGGCCGCCTCCCGGACAGCGGCTTCATTCATCTCCTTAGATACGGTTATCTTGGCCCGAACTTTACCCCCTACTAGGACCGCCATTTCAAACTCTTCTTCTATTAGATAACGCGGATCATAGGCCGGCCAGGACTCCCAAGCCAGGTCTTTGGCATGTCCCAGGCGGCTCCAAAGCTCCTCGGCCATGTGCGGGGCATAAGGGGCTAACAATAATAGGAAGGTTTCCAGCACAGAGCGGGCATGGTCTTCGTCTTTCAGGGTTTCATTCACGAAAATCATGAGCGCGGAGATGCCGGTATTCAACCGCGTGGCCTCGATATCTTCCGTGACTTTTTTGATGGTCTTGTGCAGGCGTTTGAGCTCCGCTTCGCTAGCCGGACGGTCTACAATGTTTTTGAGAAAATTATTGTCTTGGTCCACGAAGAGCCGCCACACGCGCCCGAGAAAACGGTAAACGCCTTCCACGCCTTGCATGGACCAAGGCTTGGTCATTTCCAGCGGGCCCATGAACATTTCATAGAGCCGCACGCTGTCCGCGCCGTAGCCTTCCACGAGGATATCGGGATTCACCACATTGCCGCGCGACTTGGACATTTTCTGATTGTCTTCGCCCAAAATCATGCCTTGATTGATCAATTTATAGAAAGGCTCTTTCGTCGTGACCACGCCGCAGTCATAAAGCACTTTGTGCCAGAAACGCGAATAAAGCAGATGCAGCACCGCGTGTTCCGCGCCGCCGACATATAAATCCGCGGGCAGCCAATATTGCTGCGCTTCCTTACCCACCGGCAGGCCCGTGTTCATAGGATCGAGATAACGCAGGTAATACCAGCACGAGCCCGCCCATTGCGGCATCGTATTGGTTTCGCGTTTAGCCGGCTTGCCGGTTTCAGGATCTTTCGTGTCCACCCATTCCGTGATCGCGGCCAGCGGGCTTTCGCCCGTGCCTGTGGGTTTGTAATGCGGTGTTTCGGGCAGCATCACCGGCAGGTCTTTGGCCGGCACAAGTTTGGTTTTGCCGTCAATGTGAATCACGGGAAACGGCTCGCCCCAGTAGCGCTGGCGGCTGAAAAGCCAGTCGCGTAATTTATATTGGATGGATTTTTTGCCCAGGCCCTTTTGTTCGAGCCAGGCAATTATTTTTTCTTTGGCTTTGGGCGTGGGCAGTTGATCGATTGAAAAGGATTTGTCCGGCGTGCTGGAATTGATATTTACGCCTTCGCCCGTAAAAGCAGATTGCTTCGCTGCGCTCGCAATGACGTCATTGCGAGACCCCGCAGGGGTTGAAGCAATCTGGGGTTTAACGACTTCAACAATTTCAAGGCCGAATTTCTCGGCAAACTCAAAGTCACGCTCGTCGTGCGCGGGCACGGCCATAATCGCGCCCGTGCCGTAGCTGATCAGCACATAATCCGCAATCCAAACCGGGATTTTTTTGCCGTTCACGGGATTGACGGCATAAGCGCCGGTAAACACGCCGGTCTTTTCCTTGGCGAGATCGGTGCGTTCTAAATCGGATTTACGCGAGGCCGAGGAGGCATAATCGTCGACCGCTTTTTTCTGCGCGGCGCTGGTGATTTTAGCGACAAGCGGATGCTCGGGCGAGAGCACCATATAAGTGGCGCCAAATAGCGTGTCGGGTCTCGTTGTAAAAACACGAATGAAATTCCCCTCACCCTGCCCTCTCCCGGCGGGAGAGGGATTCTGCATTTCATCCGCGTTCCCCCTCTCCCTCGGGGAGAGGGTTGG
>ORMF010912893.1_pt1 | contig 11063 bp, 9 predicted proteins | sample 1779871 | NCBI WGS metagenome assembly ORMF01 (sample SAMEA104232316, study PRJEB22302) | groundwater metagenome | biome: forest; feature: aquifer; material: groundwater | place: USA | collected 2011-08-07 | depth 5.4 m
ATTTATTTCATATCAGAGTAAAATCAAAGGGTTTAATTCTTATGTTGAGAAAAAAAGAAGAGAAGAGAGTGAGAAGTTTATTACTTAAGCCGCTGGTATTTAAGCTTATTGATGTTTAATCTCTTCTGAAAAGATATGATAAGACATAACGACGTGAGGTAATTTGACTAATAAATTTGATAGAAGCGTTTCACTGCTTTGTTGGGCATATAATGAAGAGGATTCTATCATGGAATACCTTGAAAGGGCAACACAACTAATGATCTTGGCAGTAGAGGATTATGAAATTATCCTTATAGATGACGGAAGCACTGATAAAACTTATGATATAGCAGTGGCATTCCAAAGGAAAAACCCAAAGTTAAAAGTATTTAAAAATGAATGCAACCTTAACGTTGGTATCTCAAGCCAAAGGGCTATACAAAGAGCTTCAAAAGAATATCTGTTCTGGCAGACAATAGATTGGAGTTATGATATATCAAACTTAAGACAGTTTCTTGAGTATCTGAAGACGTACGATATTGTTCAGGGAGTCAGGAGAAAACCGATCGAAATAAAAATAAGATTTTTGAAACCATTTGCGCTAATTATGAAATTATTTGGGATAAAACATCTGACTAAACGTTCTGATACTGTTACAAAGGCTATAATTTCTGTGATTAATTATATGTTGATAAGACTCCTCTTTAGAGTTCCCCTTTCTGATTTTCAGAACATAACCTTTTATCCAACAAAGTGGATACAGTCGGTTAAGTACGAGGCAAAAAGTTCCTTTGCTAATCCAGAGGGGCTTATTAAATCATACTGGAATGGGATGTCAATAAAGGAAGTTCCTATAAATTTTATTGCGAGAAGCAGAGGAGTGGCAAAAGGCACAAGGTTAAAAGCTATAATAACTTCTGTTATGGATATTTTTAAATTGTGGCTTAAATGGGTGGTGCTGGGCAGACGAGGATATATTAAGAAGGGCAGAATATGTAGATTGAATCTTTACGAAGCGGAGCGAGGAAGATGAAGATATTACTTTTGATTCCACCGACCGATTTAAGTAAGTCTTACGGCAAACTGAAAAGGTTTTCAAATCCTCAACCTTCAATAGGCATTGCATATATTGCGGCAGTATTGAGAAAAAATGGACACGATGTAAAAGTGGTGGATGCTTATGTTAATAATCATACCTTAGAAGAAATTATGGATATGGTTGAGAAATATGCGCCGGCTGTTGTAGGGATGAGCGTTCTGACTCCATCCGCTGATATTGTCTATGAAATTTCAAGAAATATCCGAACTATCTTTCCGCATATAAAAATAGTAATGGGCAACATGCATGCCTCTCTGTTTTCGGACGAGGTTTTAACCAAAGGTTATGCCGACTTTGTTGTTCACCGTGAAGGGGAAATAACTATGCTGGAGGTCTGCGATGCGTTAAAAAATGATAAATCTCTGGAAGATGTTAGGGGCATATCCTTCAAAAAAAATGGTGTCATTATACATACCCCCTCAAGACCGTATATAGAGAACCTCGATGCCCTTCCATTTCCCGCATGGGATTTATTGCCGATGGATAAATATTCTACAGACCCGCGAACAGAGGTTAAAAGGGGCGCCGTCGAAATGCAAATACTCGCAACGAGAGGATGCCCATTTCAGTGTACATTTTGTTCGTCAAGGACAGAAAGAAGCCTGGGGATGAAATATCGTATGAGAAATCCGAAATTGGTAGTAGATGAAATGGTCTATCTGCATGAAAGATATGGCAGCGAGGTCTTTTCTTTTACGGATTTGGCATTTCCTCTTGTCAGGACACATGCAATGGAGCTCTGTAACGAGATTATCAACCGCGGGCTTAATGAAAAAATTAAGTGGGTTACTGAGTGCAGGGTAAAACCACTTGACGAAGAATTGCTGAAGTTCATGAAAGGGGCTGGTTGCGTGAGGTTATGTTTTGGTATTGAATCAGGGAATAATGAAATTCTCAAATTGCTTAAGAAAAAATTTACAGTAGAAGATGTTCGAGATGCTGTAAAGACTGCGCAGAGGATAGGCCTTCAGGTGGATGGAATGTTTATGATTGGATTGCCTGCTGAAACAGAGGAGACTATAAAGGAGACCATCAATCTCGCTGTAGAATTAAATATAAGATATGCAATCTTTAATATTTTTGTTCCCTACCCAGGTTGCGAGCTCTGGGATGTGCTAATGAGTCAAAATAAGATTTCCTTTAAAAGGTGGAGTGACTTTACATCTTATCCCACTTATTCCGGAGGTATTCCTGTATATGTACCTGACGGTCTTTCTAAAGAAAAACTGATGGAATTACAGTCATGGGCGATGAGAAGGTTCTACTTGAGGCCCAGTTTTATTATTGATGAGCTGATGAATTTTAAATTTGACAAAATAACTCATTACGTAGAGGGGCTTAAGGGTTTGTTTTTTAGAAGTAAAGAGATTCGTACCGAGGATTCCATTTCCAGAAAGAACTACAGTTGAAGAAGTTAGAAAATTAATTTTAGCCAGAGGCACTAACGGAAGACAACCTGAATCTCACAAGAGGTCTTTTTATGTTCGAAAAAGGTTTTGAGTTACGTAATAAAATATTTTTTGTAATGATGTTCATGTTATTACTGTTAGCTTTTTTTGTTATGTTTTTTGGGTATTTTACATACCGTGCCTACAAAAACCCTTTTGCAAAACTTAATATACACTATTTGGGAGGCTTGCCATTTGAAGGAGATGACGAGATAGGGTATGTATCCGTAAAAAACGCTTCAATCATTGAGGTATCTGAAAGGGGGAATTATCATATATATTCTGACAAAAGGAGAGCAAGGGTTAGCTCAAAGGACTATCAGACTCCTATCAGTGTGGATATTATAAATCTTGGATGCTCATTTGCATATGGATATAGAGTTGAAAATGAGTATACCTTCACAGAAAAGCTTGGCAGAGAATTTAATGTTTCTGTAGCCAATTTTGCTCTGCCCGGTTATGGTACCGTGCAATCGCTTCAAATGCTGAAACGAAATATTGATTTACGACCTAAGGTTGTAATATACGCTTTCATAACAGACCATATTAGACGCAACCTTTCTCCCGTTGCATTAAACAATGCACCCTTTAGCCGTGTTGTACCATTCATTGACTTCAATGAAAATAAAGAACCGTTCATTCATCCGCCAAGATTCGAACTTTTAGATCCGAAACTATTCAACAAATTTGAAGAGGAAATTTTGTACAGCAAGGAGGGTTTTGGATTGAATGATGTTCTATGGAGGCTCAGAACCGATTTGTATCGTTTGAAAGATTGGAGAAATATCCAATATCCCAACGACCCTCTAACACGCAAGGCTAGTTTTGCTTACTTAATAAATGAAATGTCGGCAACCGTAAACCGCATTGGTGCAAAGCTCATAATTGTTTATCTTCCACTTTTTGGTAAAGGATATATTGAACCTCCTCCCGAGGAATTATTGACTTCTTTAAACGATGATATATTGTTTATGGATATGTCGCCAAAGCTTACTGAATATTACAAAAAAGAAGATAGCCCGTCGTTAACCATTCCAGGTGATTATGCCCATCCTGGCAAATTGGGCCATGCACTAATAGCTCAGGAGTTACAAACACTTATTGAAAAGGAAAACCTTTTAAGGGTGCCTGTAGCCTCTCACAAGTAGACAAATGTACCGCTGCAACTGTGCTTGTTTAACCGGTATCTGTTATGAGAATAATTTATGGTTAACGATTGTCTCAAAACCCAAGCGGATTATATGTGATCATTGGCCATAGAAAATCTTGATGTCCCTATACGTACGTCATATCTTTGAAGGTCGAAATAATCATAAACGTTTAGAACTGCGAGCTATTCGCTTGGTTTTTCGAATACCGTCTCCAGAGATTAATGTTTTATAAAAACTGTAAATTTATAATGTGTGGGATCTAGACCCGACTTCACAATGAATATTCTAGGCATATCAGCATACTACCATGACAGTGCGGCTTGTTTAATCCGTGAGGGTAAAATTATTGCCGCTGCTCAGGAGGAAAGATTTACCAGAAAAAAACACGACCCACGATTGCCTGTAAATGCGGTTAAATATTGTCTGAATGAAGGCAAGATTCATAATCCTAAAGAGATAGATTATATAGCCTTTTATGACAAGCCCTTACTAAAATTTGAGAGAATTCTTGAAACATATCTGAATTATGCACCTAAAGGGGTTAGGTCTTTTTCAATGTCTATGCCTTTATGGATTAAAGAAAAACTCTTTCTCCCCAAAATTATAAAGAAAGAGCTCAATGAATTATTTGAGTTGACCGGAAAGAATAAAATTGATTGGGTACAGAAGATTCTGTACCCAGAGCATCATCAATCCCATGCATCATCTGCCTTTTTCCCATCCCCTTTTAAAAGTGCTGCAATATTAACTATAGACGGAGTTGGTGAATGGGCTACAACATCTGCAGGTATTGGAAAAAACAATAACATAGATATCCTTTATGAAATCCACTTTCCACATTCATTGGGTCTTTTATATTCTGCATTTACTTACTATTTAGGCTTCAAGGTTAATTCCGGAGAATATAAGGTTATGGGATTAGCGCCTTATGGGGAGCCTAAATATACCAAACTAATATACGGAAATCTTATAGACTTAAAGGAAGACGGTTCATTTACCTTAAACATGGAGTATTTTGATTACTGCACTGGACTTACAATGACAAATGGTAAGTTTAATAGACTTTTTGGAGGTCCTCCACGAAAACCTGAAACAAAACTTACCCAGAAGGATATGGATTTGGCAAGGTCTATACAGGATGTAACTGAAGAAGTAGTTATCAGAATGGTTAAGTTTTTAAAAAAAGAGACTAATGAAGAAAATCTGTGTCTTGCAGGTGGGGTTGCCCTTAATTGTGTTGCTAATGGAAAAATATTTAAAAAAGGTATCTTCAAAAATATATGGATTCAGCCTTGTGCAGGTGACGCAGGGGGATCAATAGGGGCAGCCCTTTCTGTATGGCATCAGTATCTTGGCAATGCAAGAGACACGGATGGGAATGAGGATTCAATGAAAGGTGCATATCTGGGACCATCGTATTCTAATCAATATATAGAAAATTTTTTATGCAGTAATGCTATCCCTTTTGTGAAATTAGATGAAGAAGAAATCACGGAAAGGGTTGCTGACCTGCTTTCGGAAGGAAAGGTTATTGGATGGTTTCATGGGAGAATGGAATTTGGACCAAGGGCATTAGGGGCAAGGAGTATCATTGGGGATGCCCGTAATAAGACAATGCAATCTATCATGAATCTTAAGATAAAATATCGTGAATCATTTAGGCCATTTGCCCCTTCTGTATTAAGAGAAAAAATGGCAGATTATTTTGAACTGGATTACGATAGTCCTTATATGTTACTTGTAGCACCTGTTAAAAAAGATAGATGTATTGATATATCTAAAGAGAAAAAAGACCTTTGGGGTATAGAACTTCTTAATGTGCCCCGTTCTGATATACCTGCTGTAACCCATATTGATTGTTCTGCAAGGATTCAGACGGTGCATAAAGATTCTAATCCAAGATATTATAAATTGATAAAAAAATTTGAAGAAAAGACTGGCTGCGCAGTGATAGTCAATACCTCATTTAATGTCAGAGGGGAACCAATTGTTTGTTCGCCAGAGGATGCATATAGGTGTTTTATGCGTACGGAAATTGACTATCTGGTGCTGGAGGATTTTATTTTGGATAAAAAAGACCAGAGGCAGTTAGAAACTGATAAAGATTGGAGGAAAGAGTTTGAACTTGATTGAAAAGGTTGAAGCAAGAAAATTTGGATTCATAGTGGGTTCTATTTTTATAATTATGGGATTACTTTCGGCCTTCAAAGATAAAGGCATAAACCTGTCTTTGATAATTCCAGCTTCAATTTTATTTTTATTGGCTTTGATAGCGCCCGGTCTTTTGGTGCCAATTTACAAAGCATGGATGAGATTAGGTGCAATTATAGGCAGGATAAACTCATTTTTAATACTATCTATAATATTTTATTGTGTGGTTACTCCCATTACACTTATCAGAAGAATATTTAGCAAGGATTCGGAAAAGTTTGCGTATAAAACTGCCAAAGGTTCCTACTGGATAAAGAGGGCTCCTGGTAATCCTAAAGAAGAAATGAAAAGGACGTTTTAGTCTTCCGCAACTTTAATAATCTGCTATATGGAGGATTCGGTGAATTTTTTAAAAGAATTTTGGGATTATATTAAGATTAGAAAGAAGTTCTGGCTGCTTCCAATTATTTTAGTATTACTCTTAATCGGGGCATTGCTTTTCTTGACCGAGGGTTCTGCTGTCGCCCCGTTTATCTATACTCTGTTTTAGAGATGGTTTCGGATGGGATGTCGTCTGGAATGAGAGTCCGTTAGACACAAAAATATATAAGGTGATTATATGAAAGTTGAATTCTATAGGCATAATATAGAGGAAGTGGATGTTGAGAGGGTAAAAAATGTTTTGAAATCCATATTTCTGACAACAGGTCCTGTTACTGCTGAATTTGAGAAAAAATTTGCAGGATATACAGGATTAAAAGAGGTGGTGGGGGTAAATTCCTGTACTGCCGCCCTGCACCTTTCTTTATTGGCATTGGGGATAGGTAATGGCGATGAAGTGATAACAACCCCTATGACCTTTATTGCAACTGCAACTTCTATTTTGCATGCAGGCGCAAAACCGGTTTTTGTGGATGTTGAAGAAGATACAGGATTGATTGATGTTAATAAGATAGAGAAGACAATTACATCTCGCACAAAGGCGATTATGCCTGTTCATTTATATGGGTCTATGGTGGATATGACTGCGATTAGAGACATTGCGGACAGATATAATCTTAAGGTTATTGAAGATTGCGCCCACTGCATTGAAGGTGAGAGGGATGGTATTAAGCCGGGCCAGTTAAGCGATTCGGCATGTTATAGTTTTTATGCAACAAAAAATTTAACCTGCGGTGAGGGCGGGGCAGTTGCAACTAATAATTCGGAACTGGCTGCAAGACTCAAGATTTTAAGACTGCATGGTATGTCTAAAGATGCCGCAAATCGCTACAGTGATAAGTATCAGCACTGGGATATGCTTTTACTTGGCTGGAAATATAATATGTCCGATATATCTGCTGCGCTGCTGGTGGAACAGATAGACAGATTGAATAAATATTGGCAGAGAAGAAGGGAAATCTGGGGAAGATATACAGAAGAGCTATCTGATATACATGGTATTGAGATACCTAAAATAAAAGGCAAAAGTGCAATGCATCTTTATACTATTTGGGTTGATCCAGAGAGGCGGGATGAAATCTTACATAAGATTCAGGATGAAGGCATTGGCGCTGCAGTTAATTACATGGCAATACATACGCTTACATATTTCCGTGAAAATTTTGGTTTTAAACCCGATGATTTTCCAACGGCAGACCTTATCGGGAGACGCACCATATCGCTTCCGTTTTATCCTCTCTTGAATGATTATGAAGTAAAATATGTTATTGACTCTATCAAGAAACTCATTTAAAATTAAAAAGTTTTACTTATAAGTATACTTAACTATTGGCGCATGTTGATTTTATCTAATGAAATAAAAGGAACAATATTAAGGGATATAGAAAGATTCTGCCGCTAAGTTTTTTAAATGGCTAATGCAAATAATGGTTAAAGGGACAGGAATACATCATGAAATTCACCTTGTAGTTATGAAAAATAACAGGAGGGGTGTCTATGGACATGCTTCAATTTAACGAGATGACAAAACAATTCATTGGACAATCCATTGAAAGAATAAAACAACTCATTGAGCAAACAGGTGAGCGAATAAAACAATTTGTTGAACAGACAGGTATCTATATCTTTTTTATATCCATCATACTTGCCACCCAGATTAGATGGGTAAAAAGGTATAATAGGTTTGATGGGATTGAGATGAGGCTTATTTTAGGATTTCTGGTAGGTTTAATTTTATCTCTTGTGATTATCAAATTGGTTGAAAAGATAGCCCGTAAATACCACAGAGATTATGAAACCTTTTTAACCAAACTTTCTATAGCATTATCCCCAGGAGTACTCTTTATTTTTGGAGCTACTAATAAAACCTTTCGGATTGTAGGGATTGTTCTTTGTATACTGGTTGCATCATACATATGGATTAAGCCATTCAGGGATTTTATAAATTCTCTTATTTATGTAGAGAAATTCAAGGGTATATTGATAATTGAAGGCGATAAAGCAATAATTGATATGAGGGGTGTATATGAAAAGGCTAATCCAAAGGCAATGCATGCCTTTTTAACAGATATGATAATAAATTTTTATGAATGTTCTGAAATGAAGATAGATAAGATCAAGATTGATTTTTCTAAGTTAGAAGGAAGGGAAGAAGATAACATAAAACCTATAATAGAGTCTATTGGCAGATATTTTAATTTAAGGATTGTATTTGAATAAGGCAGTTGACGTATAAAGATTGATTCAAATGAATATAACATTACTTAACATTCAAAAAAAAGGCGATAATAAAGATTATAATGGTGGGTTTGGTACTACATTTCAGGTAGGCAAATCTTTTTTGGCAAAGTTGCTTGAAGGAATGCGGGCTGGTGGAGAGTGTTTCCCTTTACTATCTTACGGATATTTGGCAGGCATTTTCAGGAAGAATGGCCACACTGTTGAAGTATTGACGAATAAGATACCGGTTGATTCCGACCTGGTTGTAATTCAATGTTCTTTAGTGAGGCATAACCTTGAAATTGATTTTATCAAGAAAATCAAAACACAAACCAACGCTAAAATAGGGATAATAGGTCCTTTTGCATCAGTGAAGCCGGATATTTTTATAAAGTATGCGGATTTTATTATACAGGGTGAGCCGGAAGAGATTGCACTTCAGATAAATGATAACTATATCCCGCGTGGAATAGTTAAAAGTAATCCAATAACTGACCTGGATAGCCTGCCGTTTCCGGATTGGAGTTTTTTCCCGGTTGCAAGATTTTCATATAAACCAACACTCTCCAGAAGGCCATTTACATTCATTCAAAGCAGCAGGGGTTGCAGCTATACATGCAATTATTGTCCTTATAAGGTATTTGGCCTATATAGAGAAAGAAGCATACAAAGTGTTGTTGATGAGATTGAATATCTTGTAAGCAAATACGATATTAAGAGTCTTATGTTCAGAGACCCGTGTTTTTCTTTCAATAAAAAGCGGGCGGCCGGAATCGCTGATGAGATAGTAAAAAGAGGAATAGATGTTGAGTGGGGCTGTGAGACCAGGCTTGATAATCTTGATGTAGAATTGTTGGAGATATTGTATAAAGGCGGGCTGAGGGCTATCAAGGCAGGCATAGAGTCTATAGATTCTGATATTCTAAAGCAGCAAAAGAGAAAGTCAATTGGGAAAGAACATCAAGAAGAGATAATAAGGTATTGCGATAAAAGAGGTATTAGGGTGATAGCTTTTTATATAATCGGACTTGAGAATGATACAAGGGAGTCTATCATGGGAACCATAAAATATGCCAAGAAGCTGAACACAGATTTTGCTAATTTTACACTCTGCACGCCTATTCCAGGGACTGAGTATTATGAGCAGATAAAAGATAGGATATATGAAACAAACTGGGAAAACTTTGATAACTTCCATCCGGTATTTAAACACAAGCGTCTTACCGCAGATGAGCTATATAAATTCCAAGAAGATGCTATAGTCTCTTATTATATAAGGCCTGCTTTTATTTTAAAACACTTTGTTAGGAAAATAAGATGTTATTTGTAACCGGAGCTACAGGTTTTGTTGGGCAAAATTTGATGGAGAAGTTGGTTAATGAAAAAATAAAGACCAGATGTTTAGTCAGGGATAAGAGCAAAATTAGTGAAAGCAATAAAGTAGAGATTATACAAGGTGATATTTCTGATAAGGCAATATTATACAAAGCAACGCAGAATGTTGAGACCGTAATACATCTTGCCGCAGTAATTAAGTCTTCAAGCGCCGATGAATTTATAAAAGTAAATGTTGAGGGCACAAGGAATTTAATTGAGGCATGCATAAAAAGTAGAGTTAGAAGGATAATATATGTCAGTTCTCTTGACGCAACTTTAAGCAGAACTAACATTTATGGCAAAACGAAGGCAATGGGTGAAGATGTTATTAGAAATTCAGGTCTGGATTATATAATACTGAGACCGGCTTTAATCTATGGCAAGGGTTCAAAAGATATTGGAATGCTGTCAAAATTTATTAAAAAGTATCCTTTTATACCGGTAGTGGGTAGCGGAGAAGGCAGGCTGCAGCCGGTTTACATAGATGATATATGCAATATCATCATAAAGCTTATAAAGAGTGATATAAGGAATAAAACATATTCTATTGCTGGAGAGCAAAAGATAACTTTGAACGGCTTAATAGATAAGATAGCCGAAAATTTCTCAAAGAAAGTTATTAATATACGCATTCCTCTATGGTTGTTGTGGCTGCCTCTTAAGTTATATGGTATTGTTATTACAAATTCGCATATAAATTATGAGTCGCTAAGTTTGCTTGAGCAAGATAAGATATGCGATATTGATGAGATAAAAAAAGACTTTAACTTTAAACCTGTAAGTTTAGATGATGGGTTGAAGCTTGTTTTACAGAACTGATAGAAATGCCTCATTGTAAATTAAGCTTTCAGAAAAAAAGAGGAAACTAATGCCGGATATAATATTTATAAATCCGAAGGAAAAAAGCGTGCTCGGGTCATTTGACTTTTTGGTAGCAAAGAGCGTTCCTTTAGGGCTTGGTTATCTGGCTGCGTATTTAATGGAAAGAAATTATACCGTTAAGATAGTTGATGAAGAAGTGGGAATGCTGACGCCGGAAAAGATTAAACTTATTACCGACAAGGATAATCAACTGTTTGGTATTAGTTGTATGACTCCTAATGTTGGGCGCGGCTATGAACTTGCCGACCTGATTAAATCGATACACCCTAAATCTACGGTTATATTTGGAGGTATTCATCCGACTGTAGAGCC
>ORMF011426038.1_pt1 | contig 11063 bp, 16 predicted proteins | sample 1779871 | NCBI WGS metagenome assembly ORMF01 (sample SAMEA104232316, study PRJEB22302) | groundwater metagenome | biome: forest; feature: aquifer; material: groundwater | place: USA | collected 2011-08-07 | depth 5.4 m
AGTCGCCCAATTTCTTCGTCGCAAAGGGTTATCAATCCAATGGTTGCGGAAAGGAACCACGACTATACCGACTAGGCCAAGTGGCACAGTCAGGTGCGTAGTCGCTTGGCACCCGCAACCGCTCGTTTTTGAACCATGCCGTTGAGAAGTCACCTGAATTCTTCATAAGTTCATATGTAACTTAAAGTTAAGTCGTCATCCCAAGAAGTGGATTGCAGAGCGGATGTCGGGGGTGCAATGCTATCCATTCCAATCGACGCCATAAGTCATCGTCACCCGGTCAATTTCCGGCCCCGATGTCCAGGCACAAAATCTTCTCTTTGTCGCGCAGATAGAGCCGCTTGTTCGCGATCGTGCCGACCGTGCGGTTTTCGCCCAGGATCGTGACGCGGGCCTTCTCGTCGAATCGTTCCGGCGTCGCACGTACCAGCACCAGGTCGCCCTTCTTCGTCGTGATGAACAGGTGCCCGTCGGCGAGCGTCACCGAGCCTTTGCCGAAGCCGTCTTGCGACCATTTCACCTTGCCGGTCGCCAGATCGACGCAGCGCAAGTCGATGCGCTTGCTGAACTCGCCTGAGAAACCGTAAAGATGGCCTGCGTGGACGACGCAGTTGGCCCAGTAGTTCAGCATCGAACTGTTGTCGCCCTTGCTTTCCCAAACGACGTCCGGCGGCCCGTCGGCCTTGAGTTTGAACAGCGTGCAGCCGACTTCTTCGCCGGACGACACGAACATCTGGTCGACGACGACGAGCGGCGTGCAGATGTTGCAGTCGTATTCGGTGGTCCACGGCACACGCCACAGTTCTTTGCCGACGGGGCTGACCGCGAGCAGGCCACTTGCGGTGAAGAAGATGAGCTGGCGCTTGCCGCCGACCGTGACGCCGATGGGCGTGGCGTAGCCGGGCTTGTCGTCGCCGGTTTTCCAGACGAGCTTGCCGGTCTTCTTGTCGAACGCCGCGACGCCGGTCCCCTTGCCGCCGGGAATCGCCAGCACCAAATTGCCCTCAATCGTCGGCGACGCGGACAGGCCCCACGTGATGTTCTTGCCGCCGAACTCCTTGAGCAGGTCGTGCTGCCAGGCGACCTTGCCGCTCTTGGCGTTCAGGCACGCGATCGGCCCGGTCACCGAAGTCACGTAAACGAAATCGCCCTCGATGGTCGGCGTGCTGCGCGGGCCGTTGCCGTACATGTTCTTGTACGCGGCGGTGATCGGCGTCTGCCAAAGCTCGGTCCCCTTGACGGCATCGAGCGCGACGACCACTTCCTTGCCGCCGCGTTGCACGAGCGTGATCGCCCGACCGTCGGCGACCGCGATGGACGAATAACCGTCGCCGCCCTTGGCTTCCCAGATCACCTTCGGCCCGGTGGAAGGCCAGGTGGTCAGCAGCCCGGTTTCGGGAGACGACCCATTGCGATTGGGCCCGAGCCAATTGGGCCAATCGGCGGCGGGAGCGGCGGTTGCGACCAATAGCAACGCCAGAAGGGAGCGATTCCAGTGCATGATGACAATCTCCGTGTCTCGGAAACGCAGCGAGGCGACTGGAGCAGATTCTAGTGGCGAGCGGCGCGGAGGGGAAACGAAAAAAGCCGGCTGCGGTGAGCCGGCAATTCTCGATCATTTGATTACAGCCTATCTATCGGCCACTAGAGATCGATGTCCAACCAATTTCAAGCGGCTGCGGAATGTGGTCTCCGTGGATTGGCTGGGCGCTGCCATCACAGTCGACGAATCCCGAGGCCTCCCCACCGACGGGATAGACCAAAATCAACATCGGTGAAGCGCGCAACAACAACCTGCCGCGGCCGATGCAGTCGTGTGCCGGAAATGTCATCGCCACTCCGGGAAGACTGTCCACGAGCCGGCTGTCGAACAGCTCGGGTTCGTTGGGATCGCGCAATTGGAATACGAACGGCGGTATGCACGCGTGGAAATTGCCGCTGCGTTTGAATTCCAGCGTGTATTCCTTTGCGGAGGCAAAGGTCGGGGGCAGATATCCCCAATGGCCTGGAACGATCTCACCCGTGGCGCAAGCCGCAACCGTTTCGCAGTGATATTGACGCACATCGCATTTTGGCGACCAGTCGAAGACGCGCATGCCGCAAAGACTGCGTGAAACCCAGTCGGCCCAGGGCAGTTTGACGATTTGAATCTTTGGAAAGAAATCACAATCTGCTTGAATTCCCGATCCCCAGCGCAAATCAGACAACTCGAAACCGGGAGTCCAGCTGTCAAAAGGGCGAGTGTTTGGGCGATTTGTCGAATCCGCTTGAGCCAAATTTGCGATTTGCTCAGCTTTCCACTTTCTGTAGGCGCGAATGTTGGCCCACGTGGCGGCCGGCAGCCAGGAATGCTCATCGTCTTCCGCCGGTCGAAGACAACCTTCCTCGTAGCGCGGATGCGACAGCGGCCCAGTGAATACCTTCGGCGGCACCTCGTAATACTGCACCGCCTCCAACTCCTCTTCCGGCAGCGTCACACCTTCATTCGCCGGCCGTTTTGGCAACGTGTCCAGCGGCTGGGTCGAGCGCAGCATCTCCTGGCGGCGATCGTCGTCGCTGGATCGGCGGATCAACTCGCGTATTCGTGATGCCGGCGTCGCGCTTGTGCCGCGGCGTTCGGTCGGGTCGCGGTAGTTCAGGCGCACGGGCGGGGCGTCCTGTTCTTCAAAACTGCCGATGTCGCGGGCCGGGCGTGTTCGGGGCAGTTCGCGCGCTCGGATCGGCGTTGAACCGGGCGGTGGCGTTTCGACCGCGTCGGGTCGTTGGCTAAAGCCTTCGATTTGTTGGCCGTCGCGGCCCACGGGACATCGTTGGCCGACCTCGCCCGGCAAGTCCGCCGGCTTGGCGTGGCAGATGGCGCTGGGAGAGATCGCTCCGAAGAGGAGCATCGCGAAGGCCGCGATTCCATTCCGCTCGAACATTGAACGACTCCTTTCGTTCCGTGACTTCGCAGTGTAGGCGGCTCGCCTGCTCGTACTGACAAACCGCATTCGTGCAGGCGAGCCGCCCGCACTACGATCCGAATCTGAAATGCCGGGCCACGGCGGGCGGGACGTTGAACGGCACCTTGTCCGCCGCGATCTGGTGGGCCCGGATCTTGTCCTCCAAAAACACGCTCAGGCTTTGCAGCCGCTGGCGATCCGCTTCCGATACGAACGGCATTTTCAGTTCGCGAATCGCCAGATACTCGAAATACGACAGCACGCCGGCCGGCTTTAGCAGGCGCTGGTAACTGCGGAAGATGTCGTCCACCAGGGCCAGCGAGAAATTATTGAGCGGGATGCCGGAGATCATGAAGTCGTAGATCGCCTCGCCGGGAACTTCTTGCAGCGGCGCGTTAATCACTCTCGACTGGCTTCGCTTCTGCTGAAATTCCGGCTCTTCCGCGAACCGGCGCTGGATTACCTCCGCGAACTTCGGGTTGATTTCGACGATGTCCAGTTGATCGCCGGGCTTCAGGTTGGCAGCGATGACGGCGGTGACGGCGCCGGTGCCGGGGCCGACTTCGAGGATGCGCCGGGGCGGTTTCGCCAGACGCATCGGCCGGGTCAGCGCTCGGCCCAGCGCCCGGCTCGACGGCAGGATCGAGCCGGTGGTGTGATACTGCTCGCGAAACTGCCCGAAGAACGCCCGGCATTCCGCCCAGTACCGCATGATCGGCCTCGTGATTGCTCGAAGGTGCGTCGTCGTTGAAGGTTCGGCCAGCATAGCGTATTTTCGGGCGGGAACAACGGGAAGTGGCGGGCGGTGTAAAGGTGGGGGGTGTGCTGAGAATGACTAGCCTTGCGCAGCGAGGTGGTCGCAATTTGCGACCACTTTTCCTTGGGGGAGAGGGCGCCCCTTGGTGGTGAGGGGGGTTCAACTCGGGCTGCCGGCTGGTTGCGGCATGGTGCTCTTTCGTCTTCAGGCAAGTTCGTTCGCGGCGCTGGCGATGTTGGTGGTTACGGCGCTGCCATCACGAATCGATGGGGCAGGACAGTTTTCCGCGGTCGAGGCAGGCCGCATTCGTATGAGGCCCCTGCCCACGGCGCCATGAGCGATCGATTCTCGGGACGATCCCGGCAGAGAAATGGTGCCCAGCTCGGACCGTTGGCGATTTTCTTCCGCGGCGTGGTAGTTGTCGGACGGCGTTCCACCTGTTGACGTGTCGCTGACGCCGATGGTGTGGGGAAGCGCGGGGCAAGCAGAGCGTCCTGCGCTCGGGCCGCTGGCACGGTCGGAAGACCATGCCACAACGAGGAGCTGCTGCGGCTGCGGCTATCGGCCGGCAAATACCTGAATTTGTTTGTTGACCTGGGCAGAGGTCTGCCGTACGCTTGGCGAACTTGCATTTCTCACCGTCGTGGGACGGGTTTCCTAACCCGTCGTGAACGGATGGGTTAGGAAACCCGTCCCACGAGACCGCGCCGCATTATTGGTGAGCAACGCAGGCTGACTCTACTTTCAGAAAAAACGGCTTGCCCTGGCGCGGCCGTCAGCATCCCTTCGATCTTGCGCGCTCATGCCCACAACCTCGGAAAGTCTGCTCCAGCGTCTGCGTCAACCGGGCGATCAACAAGCGTGGGGCCGTTTCGTCAAGTTGTACACGCCGCTCCTTTATTACTGGGCACGCCGCGCCGGCCTCCAGGAGCACGATGCCGCCGACCTGGTCCAGGACGTGCTCGCCCTGTTGCTGAAGAAGCTGCCGCAGTTTACGTATGAACCAGGCCACAGCTTTCGCGCCTGGCTGCGAACGGTCACGCTCAACAGCTGGCGCGATCGCCGCAAACGACGCGCCACGCAACCGCTCGGCGACGCCGCCGGCTTGGATGAACTCGCCGTCCCCGACAATCTGAGCGAATTCGAGGAAACCGAATACCGCCGGCGCCTGGCCGCGAAGGCCCTGCACCTGATGCAGACCGATTTCCAGCCCGCGACGTGGAAGGCGTGCTGGGCCCTGGTCGTCGAGGGCCGTTCGCCGGAAGCGGTCGCGGCGGACCTCGGCATGTCGGTCGGCGCGGTGTATGTCGCCAAATTCCGCGTCTTGACCAGGTTGCGGCAGGAATTGGCAGGTCTGCTCGATTGAGGCGGCGCCGCGGAAAGAGAATCACGAAAGCTCGAAAGACGAAAACACGAAACAAATTCGAGAGTCTTCTTTCGTGATTTCGTCTTTCGCGTTTTCGTGATTCGTTTTGAATTTTGCTGTAAGAACTCAGCGGGCCGAGTCGTAATCTTCCTGTCGCTGCATTCCCCGTGATTTCCAGGAGCCGTCGCCATGGTCAAGACTTCTTCGTGCCCGTCTCGGCAAACCATCCAGGAACTCGCGTCCGGCAAGCTGCCGCCCGATTCCTCCGAGGCGATTCTGCACCATGTCGAAACCTGTGCCGAGTGCCTGCAAACCGTCCGGGAGTTCGCCTCGTTCGATACGCTTCAGGACGCCCTGCGGCACACCGATACCCACGACGAACCGGCCGAAACGGGCGTGGTGCAGGCGTTGATCGAGCGCTTCACCGACATGGCCCCGTCCGCGGTCCATGAGACCGAAGATTCATCCCCCGCCGTGGCCGCCGACCCCCTGGCGATGTTGGCGCCAGCGCGCGGACCGCAGGAAATCGGCTGGCTGGGGCACTACCGGGTTCTCAAAGTGCTGGGCACCGGCGGCATGGGCGTCGTCCTGGAGGCAGAGGATATGCAACTCAAGCGCCGGGTCGCCCTCAAGATGATGAAGCCGGCCCAAGCCGCGGACGCCAAATCCCGGCAACGTTTCCTGCGTGAAGCCCAGGCCGCCGCCGGCCTGGATCACGACCACATCGTCCACATCTACCAGGTCGGCGAAGACCGCGGCTACCCGTACCTCGCCATGCAGTTCCTGGAAGGCATGAGCCTGGAGCAACGCCTCAAGACCGACGCCAAACCGTCCCTTCCCGAAACCGTGCGCATCGGCACGCAGATCGCCCTCGGTCTGGCGGCAGCCCACCAGCGCGGTCTCATCCATCGCGATATCAAGCCCGCGAACCTGTGGCTGGAAACCAGGAGTCAGGGGTCAGGAGGCAGGAGTCAGGAATCAGAAACCCCCAAGCCGCGGGATGAGCGCAGCGAATCCCGCGGGTCCACACGCGTGAAGATATTGGACTTCGGCCTGGCCCGCACCGCCGAGACCACCGAGCACATCACCCACAGCGGCACCATCGTCGGCACCCCGGCCTACATGGCCCCCGAACAAGCCCGCGGCCTGCCGGTCGATCACCGCGCCGACCTCTTCAGCCTCGGCTGCGTGCTCTACGAAATGACCACCGGCCAGCGCCCCTTCCACGGCCCCACGACCATGTCGATCCTGTCCAGCCTCGCCCTGGACACGCCGACCGCGCCGCAGTTGGTCAATTTCGAAGTGCCGGAGGCGTTGTCGGACTTGATCATGAAGCTTCTGGAAAAGGAACCGGCCCAGCGGCCCGCAACGGCCCAAGCGGTGGTCGATGCCTTGGCGACGATCGGTCGGCAACTTGGGGCAAAGACTTCGGCCGCGCCGATACCGACCGAGGAATTGCGGGCGCCGAAGAATGTGGAGTCAGCCGTTCCCGCCGTGACGGGTCAGCCGCGTGGAATGTTCCTGCCTTTGGTGGACCAGAAGGGCCTGGCCCTGACCGCTGACGGCCACTACCGCGGCACACCGGACCGCATCGAGCGCGACATCCGCTACGTCGCCCAGCTCGCCGACGGCAGCCAGGTGACGCTGACGCCGGCGGAGTTCGCGAAGCGCTTCGGCTGGAAGAACGATCCGGAGCGTGTTAAACTGAAGTGAAGTGCGAACTCGTTCTGTCTGCTATCGAGGGTTTGACGATGCCAACTTTAGTGTTGAATGACGTGCCCGGTCTGTTGTTCGATCAAATCCATCAACTGGCGCGGGTGCAAAAGAGGACTCCGGCCGACACCGCCGTCGAGTTGCTGCAAACGGCGTTCCGGATTGTAACGCCAGTGTTTTCAGAACCGCCGCCTCCGCAGGAACCGTTTCTGACGGCGGAGATTTGCGCGCCGTTCGATCTTCCACGTCCCAAAGGCAAGCCGGTATTTCCAGTCCAGGTTGCCGCACCGTTGCCTGATCCCCACGACCTTCCAGACCTGGAGTAGGCCATGTTCGTTGTTCCGCCAACGGATGCTCCGTTGACCCAAGGCGATATACTTCGAGCGGCTAAGAATGACACAAACAGAGCCGCGCACGAAGTAAGCGGTTTCCTCGGCGCCCGCTTACTTCGTGCGCGGCTCTGTTTGTCTCAATCCTGACCGCGAGCAGTATATCTTGGACGATTGCCCGCTGGTTGCTTGGAGCGATGAGGAAACGTCGAGTGAGGAAGCTGATGCAGCAATGCAGCAATGGACGACACGCGTCATCGTGCTCACGCAGGCATGCGACCTGGAGCAGGCGAAAACTCGGCGCGTGCTGGTGGCTGCGGTGCGCGACGCGCAGAATTTGGTCGATCAAGGCATTTTGAAGGGCGCGGTCATTCGGGATCACATGCGCCGTCATCTCGTATTCGGTTGGTACTTTTTGCCGGAGGCAAGAACTCCGACATCGATGCCGGAATCAATTGTCGATCTTCGTGATGTTCACTCCGTTCCACGTCAGATTCTGCACCGGTTGATCGCTGCCGGCAAACGGGTCGCCTCACTTCCTTCACCCTACCGTGAACACCTCGCTCAGCATTTCGCCGTGACGTACATGCGCGTGGCGCTGCCGGAGCCTTTCGGCACCAAACCATGACCGACATGGCGAGCTCCGCCAGCGCTAGGTTCTGACAGATGGGCGTACCGTCGGCGGACCGCCGCTACCGGGCAGACAGCATTGTCGCCAACACGTGCATCTGGGACCTGGAAACCGGCCAGCGCCGTCTTACCATGATGTACCTGCCCGACGACCGCTACGTCAGCTTCAGCCCCGACGGCCACTACACCGGCAGCCGCAACGTGGAGCGCGACCTGGTCTACGTCGTCCAGACCGACGACGGCGTGCAACACACGCTGACGCCGGCGGACTTCGCGGCGAAGTACGGGTGGAAGAACGATCCGGAGCGTGTTAGACTGAAGTGAGGCGCGGAGTTTTCCGGATGAGTGAGTCGCCACGAATCGAACGGAACTGGTTCATCGAAGTCGCGCAGCAAGAGGCTCGCATTCGTTGTTGGTTCCAGCGCCGAGGAATACAGGTGGAGCAGTTCACCGTCCAGTTGGAAATCCTCCACTTGGAAAACTGGTGGCCTGTGGTCCGGTACGACAACGCCCATGGCTTTTGCCATCGCGACACGCTGCATCCGGATGGGGCGCAAGACAAGACGCCGATTTCGGTGGGTGATCTGAACGAGACCTTCACGTATGCGATTGAGGAATTGCGGCGCAGTTGGAAGACTCACCGAGCCCGGTTTTTGGGAGAAATGAAATCATGACGGCTCCAGACAACTTCACCGATAAGCAATTTGAATTGACTGCCGAGTTCGGCAAGTACGTTTTCGATCACCCGGAGGTCGATGATTTGCTGCCGCCGTCGTCGCACGTCTACTTCCAAATCGACGGTGAGGCGGAGTTCAATCAGTACAGCCTGGAGTTGGCGGAACGTCAGCGCCAGAGCGAACCAACTCCGGTGATCCTCGTGCATATCAAAGGCCTGGCGCCGCCGCAGGGATCGCGCCTTTTGGACCCCGTGATCGAGCCGATTCCGGCAAGTGTCGTCTCATCACGATGTGCCTGATGTGTCTCGGCGACGACCGCTGCTTGGGAAGTGACGACTTGTGCGGAATCGCGTGCTGCGATTGCGAACCCGGCCACGATCCGCTAACCTAAAACCCATGAACACTTCCCATGCGGCCATCTGGATTTACCTTGCTCGCAAACCGGGTTCCAACTACCGGCAACTGTTTATCAAAGGCCGAAACATCGCCGCGCGCACGTTGTACAGCTATTGCGTGCCGGGCGAAGACTGGCCGGGGCAGCCACCCGAAGAGATTGCCGCGGACTTCGACTTGCCGATTGAGGCCGTCCGCGAGGCCATCGCCTATTGCGAGTCCGATCCGCCGGAACTCCGCGCCGACTGGGAAATGGAAGAGGCCCTCATGGAAGCGACGGGCATGAACGATCCGGGCTACAAGTACCACCCCTCGCCACGGCCGCTCTCCAGGGAAGATCACATCCGGATCTACGGGCGATGAAACTATACTTGGACGATGACAGCGTGCAAACGCTGTTGGTTCGGCTGTTGCGCCACGCCGGCCATGACGTCTTGATCCCAGCCGATTTGGGTTTGGCCGGCCAGACGGACCCGGTCCACTTTCTGCATGCGCTGCGCGAACAGCGGGTTCTCCTCTCGCATAACTATGATGATTTTCGCATCCTGCACGAAATCCTTATGGAGGGGACGGGCCATCATCCCGGCATCCTGGTTGTCCGCAAAGATAACGATCCCAGTCGCGATTTGAAGCCAGCCGGCATCGTGCGGGCCATCCGCAACCTGGAGGCAGCCGGCGTTCCGATCGCGGACCAGTACATCATTCTCAACCACTGGCGCTGACTACCGAAGAGCTGCCAAGTATGGGTGGAAGAATGATCATGATCGATCCCAAAACCTATGCCGACAAGCAAATGGAACTGTGCGTCGAATTCGCGCAGTATGTCGTGGATCATCCCGAGGTGGATGAGGTCTTGCCGGCGAAATCGCACATTTTCTTCGAAGTCGAAGGCGAACCGGAGTTCAGTCAATTCAGCCGGGAGTCGGCCGAGCGCGAAGCCCGCGCGGAAGGATTGCCCGCAGTGGCGATTCGAATCAAAGGCCTGGCCGCGCCGCAAGGTTCCCGTTTGATCGATCCGCGCATCGAACCCGTCGCGGCCGTGGCCTGACCGACGCGGGACTGAAAGACCTGCAAGGGCTGACCAACCTGACGTCCCTCGACCTGCGCAAGACCAAAGCCAGCGCCGCGGGCATCGAGCGGCTGCACCAGGCCCTGCCGGCTTGCCGCATCGAGTGGGACGGCGGCGTCCAGGAACCGACGAAGAAGTGACGGCGGCGAAGTCGAACCTGCTTCAATCAATCTCAAAAGCAAGCTCTGGACCATCCAGGACGATTCGGTGCCGGTTCAGGACATCTCGACCCAAAAGGACGTAGGGTTCGCCCTTGCGGCCAAAGACGTTCAATTCCATGGGTTGCAGTTGCCGGATGGCGACATGAAGTACAGAAGATCGGGACAGCAGCTACTTCACCCCCGTAGACTTCAACGAGGGCCTCGTCGATCTGGACGAGTCCAAGCGCTTCCACGATGTTCCAGGGCAAACTCGAGCGATCCGCTGCCGTGTCGAGCTGGGCGGGAACCTCGGACAAATCTTTGCCGGTTTGGGCGCACCGAAGCGTGACGTGGACAAAAGGCGCGGGAGGGTCGTATTGGCGGTTATAGAAATAGCGGATCATCACGCACCCTCGCGGGGAGAAATGCGGGACGAGGGGCATCGGAAAACACGCGGCGGCTCCTCGGAAACCAGCCCCACGTGCATCGAAACGTAGCCGTGATTCGCAAAAGCCTGATTCGCCACTGAAATCTGGTCATCCCCGCTCGCAACGACCTTGCCTTCATGCACCGCAACATATTTGCCCCGAAGCGTCGGCAAGAGTTGCGGCAGCATTTGCAGGAAGGCCCGATGCTCGCGCTGCCACTTGCTTATCGTTGGCCTGGGCAGAGGAAGTTCGGGCGCCAGCAAAGCGTTCGTCGGATCCATGCCACGCTCCAGGTGAGTGATGGTTGAACTTTGTTCCTGTTCATTGTAGCGGCACGTGTGCATCGGGTTCAACCTAAACAAGTGAGTTGTCAACTTGCCGAGTCGCACCGGCAAGTTGCCAACTTGCCGCCACAAAAAGGCCAGCGCCGCCTCACCATGCTACTAACGTTTCGATTCTTCGCAGGCCTCGAAGAATATTGGGCCACAGATCAAACACAGATTAAACACAGATGAAAGACAAAAAGCAGGGCATTGCCTCTTCTTTTCCTATCTGTGTTTCATCTGTGTTCCATCTGTGGCTAAATTCTCTTTGTTTTGCGTGGTTGCGGCTCGGCCTC
>ORMF011962602.1_pt1 | contig 11061 bp, 7 predicted proteins | sample 1779871 | NCBI WGS metagenome assembly ORMF01 (sample SAMEA104232316, study PRJEB22302) | groundwater metagenome | biome: forest; feature: aquifer; material: groundwater | place: USA | collected 2011-08-07 | depth 5.4 m
CAGCTATCGCAGGAAATCTTCCTACAGCTCCTGCAATGATGGGGAATTGTGTGATTTGGAAACCTGCGAGCAGTGCTGTTCTTTCATCGTATCTTATTTATTGCATATTAAAAGAGGCTGGACTTCCAGATGGCGTAATTAATTTTTTACCCAGCAATAGTTCCGTTATAGCTCCTAAACTTTTATCGCATGAGAAACTTGCAGGGATACATTTTACAGGTTCGACTGAAGTTTTTAAGACAATTTGGAAAACTGTTGGCGAAAATATAGAAAAATATAAAAGTTATCCGAGAATTGTAGGTGAAACTGGTGGGAAAGATTTTCTTATAGCCCATTCTAGCTGCAATATCAAAGCGTTATCAACTGCAATGATACGCGGTGCCTTTGAATACCAAGGGCAAAAATGTTCAGCACTAAGCAGGGCATATATTCCTGCCTCAATATGGAAAGAGTTGAAAGAACTTCTTTTAAAAGAGCTTTCAACTATAAAAATGGGCGACGTCGCTGATTTTTCAAATTTTATGTCTGCAGTAATAGACAAAGCATCATTCGATAAAATAACGGAATACATACAATATGCTAAAAATTCAGTTGAATCTGAAATTATTTTTGGAGGAAATTCAAATAACGGTTTGGGTAATTTTATAGAACCAACTGTTATCTTGACAAAAAATCCAAAATTCAAAACAATGCAGGAGGAAATTTTCGGGCCTGTTCTGACGATATATGTTTATGAAGATGACAAATTGGATGAGGTTTTGACACTGATAGATTCAACCAGCATATATGCCTTGACAGGAGCTGTATTTGCAAATGATAGATATGTAGTTGATACAATTTCTTCTAAATTAAAACATGCAGCAGGGAATTTTTACATTAATGACAAACCGACTGGAGCTGTAGTTGGACAGCAGCCTTTTGGCGGTTCAAGAGGAAGTGGTACAAACGATAAAGCAGGAAGTAAAGTGAATTTGCTGCGTTGGGTAAATATGAGAACGATTAAAGAAAACTTTTTGCCACCTGAAGATTATAGATATACGCATATGAGTTAAACTTATATGTGCCTTTAGCACGCATAAACCTCAAAATTAATATTAATTTTCAATAAAAAAAGCTGGCGGTACTACTTCTGTATAAAACATGTTATTTGGCATCTTTTTAAACTTATCAGTTTTATCTTTTTGTGTTGCTTTTTGTTTTTGTTTTAATGTGTTATCCATGAGAGAATTTTCTGGATTTTTGATACTGTGGTTTGTCTCAATGTGTGGTGTTGTCATCTTAGTGTCTCCTCGTGTTGAGTTCATTTCGTTAAAGTGTTTATATCTCATATACGTTTTAAAATAGCAAAAACAACCGTTAACTATAATAAAAATAGAATTAAGTGTATAATATTTTACTACAGCAGATCGATAATACGAAAATTTTGAATTTGAGCTCATTTGATGTAAAATTAAGATTATGATAAAAAAATGGATTAATTGGCACAGGAAAAGGGCAAAATATAGAACAGGCGTTTATGTAGTGTTAGCGCATGTTTTTTTGCTGTTTTTAGTTTTTTTAATATTTTTTCTACCTGATTTTTTTAAAAGCACACCAAAAGTCATTACAGTAACACTGATTTCAGCTGATGATATACCGTCTCCTAATAATTCTAAAAAGGCACCTTCTCAGCCTAAAGCAGAACCTACGCCTCCAAAGCCTGTAAAAAAAATAGAACCTCCTAAGCCTAAACCCATTCAACCTCCTAAGCCTGTATCTGTGCCTGTTCCTGAAGTTAAGCCAATACCCAAGCCGCAGGAGAAAAAAGTTGAACCAAAACCACAGCCTAAAAAATATCTTGATTCTTCTCAGATATTAAAATCAGATAATGTTATAAAAAAAACTGAAACTAAAGTTGTAAAGAAAATTGAAGCAACGGATATTTCAGCTAATTTGCGGAAAAATTTGAGCAACATTAAATTTACTTCTTCATCTGCAAATGCGACCCAGGCAGATATGGATTATTTTGCACAGGTAAGAGATGAACTTTATGATTTGTGGGAACAGCCCACGAGTCGTGAAGTTGGAGGTGCTTCCCCTTCAGTTACAGTAAGATTGACTATTTCATCATACGGCTCAGTTACTTCTGCTTCAATAGTTAAACAAAGTGGCATTTCTGCAATGGATGTCTCTGTAAAAGATCTTTTGCAAAGATTAAAAACGCTTCCTAAACCCCCAAAGGGAGGAATGACATTTGAAGCAGTTTTGGTCTTAGAAGATTAAACGTTATATTTCACATAACTTAAGGAATATATTTTGAAAGATATAATTATAAAAGGTGCAAGACAGCATAATTTGAAGGGTATAGACGTTGCTATTCCCAGAAATAAGTTTGTAGTAATTACTGGGTTGAGCGGTTCAGGTAAATCCTCTTTAGCTTTTGATACAATTTACGCAGAAGGTCAAAGACGTTACGTAGAAAGTCTTTCGTCATATGCACGACAGTTTTTAGATCAGATGCAAAAACCAGAGGTCGAACATATTGAAGGTTTATCGCCTGCTATAGCTATTGAACAGAAATCAGCTGGTGTAAATCCGCGTTCAACAGTTGCGACAGCCACAGAAATTTATGATTATCTTCGCCTTCTTTACTCCAGAGCAGGCAAACCTCATTGTCCTGAATGCGGAGATCCTGTCAAAGCACAAAGTGCACAGGCAATTCATGATAAAATTTTAAAGTATCCTCCTGATAGAAAAATATTAATTCTAGCGCCGTATGTTACAGGAAAGAAAGGTGAGCATAAAGAAATTCTTGAAAAAATAGCTAAAGACGGATTTGTCCGAGTCAGAATTGATGGAGAAATCGTGGAATCTGATTCTAAAATTGCACTAGAAAAAACAAAAAAACATACAATTGAGGCAGTTATAGATAGACTTAAGACAGGGAAGCTTGAATCATCTAGATTGACTGAATCTATAGAAACTGCACTCAAATGCGGCAACGGCATAATAACAATCCTTCTTGAATCAGAAGATACTAATAAAGAATGGGAAGAAGAACAGATAAGTGAACATCTTGCATGTTTGAAATGCGGAATAAGTTTTGGCAATTTAGAGCCTAGAAATTTTTCTTTCAACAGTCCATACGGTGCATGCAGTGCGTGTAATGGACTCGGTAATAAGCTTGTAATGAAAGCAGAAAGAGTTGTAGTTGATGAGTCGTTATCCATTAAAAAAGGAGCCATTCCTGTTTGGCGGCGTGGTCCAAGACGGCTAATTATATATTATAACCATCTTTTAAGCTGCCTTGCAGTTCATTTAAACTACCCAAACCTTGATAAAACGGCGATTAAAGACTTACCTGAAAATATTAAAAAAAATCTTTTTTATGGAACAGGTGATGTAGAAGTTAATTTTGATTACTGGCATCGAGGGAAACTTAATAAGCTGCGGAAACCTTTCGAGGGGATACTTCCCAATTTGGAAAGGCGTTACTTAGAAACTGAAAGCGATTCAGTACGTGATCGTTTAAGGGATTGTATGGTTAGAAAAATTTGTCCTTCATGTAAAGGTGCACGCCTAAAACCGATATCGCTGGCTGTCACATTTGGCGGTTTGCCAATTCATAAATTTAACGCTTTAAGCATTAATGAAGCATATAAATTCATGAATGAACTTGTCCTTAAAAATGAAGATTTGATGATAGCTCATGAAGTAATTAATGAAATAAAAAGCAGGCTCAAATTCCTTATCGATGTTGGTGTAGATTATCTTTCTCTTGAACGTGAAAGTTCATCACTTTCAGGGGGCGAAGCACAGAGGATACGTTTGGCAACTCAGCTTGGCAGTGGTCTTGTTGGGGTGATATATATTTTGGATGAACCAAGTATAGGACTGCATCAACGTGATAACGATAGGTTGCTCAAAACTCTCATTAATCTAAGAGATACAGGAAATACAGTAATTGTTGTAGAGCATGACTTAGATACAATTATGGCAGCTGATTGCGTCTTGGATTTAGGTCCAGGAGCTGGAAGACTTGGCGGTGAGCTCGTCTATTGTGGGCATCCGTCAGAAATACACAATGCAAAAAACTCTGTAACTGCTGAATTTATTTCAGGGCGAAGAAGCATTGCTATTCCATCTGTGAGAACGAAAGGAAATGGAAAAAGTATTATTATACACGGGGCTAAGCATAATAATCTTAAAAATGTCAACGTCGAAATTCCACTTGGGACTTTTTGCTCTATAACGGGAGTTTCAGGCTCAGGAAAAAGCAGCTTGATAAACGATATATTAAAAGTTGCAATAGATCGTCATTTTAATATAGGAACTGAAATTCCTGGTAATTTTGAGTCTATTTCTGGCTTGGAACACATTGGAAAAATGATAGTAATAGACCAGACACCTATTGGAAGGACGCCAAGATCAAATCCAGCTACTTATACTGATGCTTTCGGTATTATAAGAAATCTGTATGCTATGCTCCCTGAATCAAATCTAAGGGGTTATAAAGCAGGTCGTTTTTCATTTAATGTAAAAGGTGGAAGATGCGAAGAGTGTAAAGGCGATGGCACTAAAAAGATTGAAATGATGTTTCTCCCTGACGTATATGTTCAATGCTCAGCCTGTAATGGTAGAAGATTTAACAGAGAGACGTTAAGTGTGCTTTACAAAGGTAGAAGTATCGCTGGTGTATTGGAAATGACCGTTAATGAAGCTGCAGAGTTTTTTGAAAATATTCCTCAACTATATCGAAAATTAAAAACATTGCAGGACGTCGGACTTGGATATATTCACCTTGGACAGTCTGCAACTACCTTGTCAGGAGGAGAGGCACAAAGAGTTAAGCTGGCTACTGAACTCTCCAAGAAACAGCATGGACATACGCTTTATATTCTTGATGAACCTACCACAGGACTTCACATTGCCGATGTGGAAAAATTAGTGCAAGTATTGACTAAGTTAAGAGATCAAGGAAATACAATTCTTGTTATTGAACATAATCTTGATGTAATAAAAGTATCTGACTACATAATTGACATGGGACCTGAAGGAGGATATAAAGGCGGAGAGGTTGTTGCTGTTGGAACACCAGAAGAAGTAGCACGAAATAAAAAATCGCATACAGCAAAATACTTAAAAAAGATCCTGTAAAATATTGTGTAATTTTCCACCTTAAAATCTATTTATACGAACAATAAAAAGAGCCAGCAGATGCTGGCTCTTTTTCTGTAACAATGTTATTTTTTTAGATTGGCAGTAGATACAATATTATCCAATCCCAAAACAATAAGTTCCGAAAGACGTTTAGAAAATGCAAGCGGATTTGCAATCGGGCTTCCTTCTGTTAATAAAGCTTGATCGTAAAGCAGTTCAGCAAATTCTGTAAGTTTGACATTATTAGAATCTAAATCATACAATTTTTTCATGGAATTAACAATTGGATGAGATTGATTAAGTTCTAAAATTCTCTTAGTTTTAGGCATTGCCTGATTCATTGATTTCATTATTTTTTCCATATAAGGACTGCTGTCATAAGCATCGCCTACTAAGCAGCATGCACTGTCTGTCAGTCTATTTGAGAATCTAACCTCTTTGACATCTTTATCTAATTTTTTCTGAATGAATTCCAGCAGAGAACTATACTCTTTTTTCGTCTCTTCTTTAGCTTTTTTAGCTTCTTTGTCGTCTCCGTTTAAATCAATATCGCCTTTGCCTACAGCTTTAACATCTTTATCATTGTATTTAAACATTCCCATTGTAACAAATTCGTCTATCGGGTCTGTCATAAACAAAACGTCAAACCCCTTTGAACGGAATATTTCAAGATGAGGCGAATTCTCAAGTAATGCTCTGTTTTCACCTATTATATAGTAAATTTCTTTTTGCTCTTTTGGCATTGCTTCAATGTATGACTTGAGAGATACTAGCTTTCCTGCAGGATGGTTCATTGATTCGAATAATAAAAGATCCTGAAGCTTTTCTCTATTGGCGTAATCTGTATGCACACCTTCTTTAATGCATCTTCCGAGTTCTTTAAAAAATGACTCGTATTTTTCCTGCTCATTCTCTTTTAAGTCAGAAAGAGTAGACAATATTTTTTTTACTAAATTTTTTTCAATTTTTTCTATAACGGGGTTATCCTGAAGAGTTTCTCTTGATACATTTAATGGAAGGTCTTTTGAATCAACCACACCATCGACAAATCTAAGATACTCTGGCAACAGATTAGGACATTCACTTGTTATAAAAACTCTCTTAATGTAAAGATGAAGATTTTTTTTCTTATTTTCATAATAGAATAAATTATAAGGACTTTTTGCAGGAATATATATTATTGCCTTAAATTCTGTAGTTCCTTCAGCACTATAATGAATGTATTTGAGAGGGTTTTCCGAACTATGACTTAAATGTTTAAAAAATTGATTATACTCTTCTTCCTTTATCTCATTCTTTGATCTAAGCCATATAGCCTGTTGCGAATTAATTATTTCGTCTTTCTCTACATCTACATATTCTACATCAGCTTTCTTTTTATCCTCGCTTTCCGCCTCTTGAGTTTCATCCTGCTTTTTGGGTTCTTTGACTGTAGATTTCATTTTAATCGGATATTCGATGAAATCTGAATATTTTTTTACAATCTCTTTTATTTTCCAAGTGTCTAGATATTGCTCAGCATCCTTTTTTAAATGCAAAACAATGGTAGTGCCTGAATGTTCCTGTGAAGATTCTTCAAGTGTATACTCGCCATCACCCTTTGATGTCCATTTCACTGCTGGTTCTTCACTGCCAGCCTTTCTTGTTTCAATAGTAATTTTGTCTGCTACCATAAATGCGGAATAAAAGCCTACACCAAATTGCCCTATTAACTCAGGAGCATCCTTAATTTCTTTGTCTTTTAATGCTTCAAGGAATCTTTTAGTTCCAGATTGAGCGATGGTTCCTACATTTGCAATTACATCATCTTTGCTCATTCCTGTCCCATTATCAGAAATAGATATTGTCTTTTTCTTCTTATTCAAATCTATCCTAATTATCCAATCGGCGGTTAGTGAAGTATTTAGAAGAGATTCAAATCTCAGCTTATCAATTGCATCTGATGCGTTAGCTATCAATTCCCTTAAAAATATATCCTTATTGGAATACAAAGAGTGTATCATTAAATCCAAAACTTTTTGAGTTTCTGCTTCAAACTTTCTTACTTCTTTACTCATTAAACATCTCCTTACTTATATAGTTATAAAAATGAAAACAGAAAGTTACGCAAAAAGCATGCCATCTTTAAACAGTTCGTAAAATAGACAGTTTTTTGAGTTGAATTTTTCTAATATGTCTCAAAAAGGAAAAAGCTGAGTCATTTTTACTCAAAACAACTCAGCTTGACAACTGCTAACAACAATTCAATTACTTTTTCAATTTTAAAAGAGGCTCACCACCATTTACAGTTTCTTTTGTTATTATACATTCAAGAACATCATCACGTGAAGGAACGGTAAACATTATATCAAGCATAAGAGACTCAATAATTGATCTTAAACCCCTTGCTCCCGTACCTTTCTCTTCAGCTTTTTCTGCCAAACACTCTAAAGCTTCTTTTTCAAAGGATAGTTTTACATTCTCCATCTCCAGAAGTTTTTGATATTGTTTCACAACTGAATTATGAGGTTCAGTAAGAATCTTGATAAGTTGTTCTTTTTTTAAATTTTCTAAAGCTGCAACAACTGGCAATCTTCCAATAAATTCAGGTATCAACCCAAAATGCATAAGATCTTCAGGTTCAACAAAATCTAATATTTTATCACTATCAAGAAGTTCTCTCTTTTTGATCATGTCTTCACTTACTTTAAAGCCCAAAACCTGGTTGCCCATTCTTCTCTTTATTATTTTATCAAGACCGACAAAAGCTCCGCCACAAATAAAAAGGATATTCGTGGTGTCTACTTTTATATATTCCTGATTGGGGTGTTTTCTACCGCCTTGAGGAGGAACATTTGAAACGGTACCTTCAAGTATTTTCAAAAGAGCCTGTTGAACACCCTCTCCTGAAACGTCTCTAGTAATTGATACATTTTCAGAGCGTTTTGAAATTTTATCAATTTCATCTACGTATATAATGCCTATTTGGGTTTTAGCTACATTATAATCGGCTGCTTGTAAAAGTCTTAAAACGATGTTTTCTACGTCTTCGCCTACATAACCTGCTTCCGTAAGTGGAGTTGCTTCACAAATAGTGAAAGGCACATCTAAAATTTTGGCTATAGTGCGTGCCATCAATGTTTTCCCCGAACCCGTTTGACCAAGAAGAAGAACGTTACTCTTTTCAAGCTCCACATCTAGTTCAATATCTTGCAAGCCTTTTATATTATTTTCTCTCAAAACTTGAAGGCGTTTATAATGGTTATGTACAGCCACAGCCATAGTTTTTTTAGCTTTTTCCTGTCCTATTACGTATTTGTCCAAATGCTTTTTCAATTCAGAAGGTTTTGGCACGTCCAAGACAGGAATTTCTGCATCATCTTTATTGCTGTTGGCAGATTCACCATTCATTTCGCGATACATATCTAAACATATTTGCGAACATGCTCTGCAAATATGCGTATTATTTGGGCTTGTAATCAATTTGCCAACCTTTTCAGGTCCTTTACCGCAAAATGAACATTTTGGATTTTCGTTATTTTTATTCTTATCCATTTTTATTTCCAAAATTAGGCTGTGAGTACAGAGTCAACTAAACCGTATTCAACGGCTTCTTTAGCGGACATAAAAAAGTCGCGGTCAGTATCTGTTTCAACTTTTTTAACAGTTTGGTTTGAATGCTTGGCGATAATGCCATTAAGTTCTTTGCGCATTCTTAATATCTCTTGTGCATGTATGCTTATGTCAGCAGCTGTGCCTTCAGCTCCACCCCAAGGCTGATGAATCATTATCCTTGAATTTGGCAAAGCGAATCTCTTTCCTGCTGCTCCAGCACATAGGAGAACAGCTCCCATACTTGCAGCTTGACCAACACAGTATGTTTTAATATCACAGCTTAATATCTGCATAGTATCATAAATTCCCAATCCTGCAGTTACTGAACCGCCTGGGCTATTTATGTACATATCTATATCCTTTTTCGGATCATCAGACTGAAGGTAAAGGAGTTGAGCTATAATTAAATTTGCTACTTGATCATCAATTGGTGTTCCAAGAATTATAATTCTGTCCTTTAAAAGACGCGAATATATATCGTATCCTCTTTCACCATGACCAGTTTGCTCTACAACCATAGGTATGAGTAGTGATGACATTATCTTGTCTCCTTATTTGAAACTTATAAATTCTCATAAAATGATTTAATTTATAAGTTTTAGTTTTTTTAATAAGTTAAGCTTTTGTTGTATAATTTATAACTGCATTCTCAACAATTAAATCAGTCACTTTATTAATAATAATATCGTCTACAACCTGATTGATATTGCCTGAATCAATTAACTGTTTTTTGAATTCTGGAGCCTTATATCCATAATAATGGCTCATATTATTTATGTGTGCCTCAACTTCTTCTTCTGTTACATTGATTTTTTCAATTTGACCAATTTTTCTAAGTAACAAAAAATTTCTTAATTTTTTAGTAGCAATTTCTTTTGACTCGGCAATTAAACCATCTTTTTGGGCTTCAAATTCCTGTTTAGCTTTTTCTTTGTCTTTTTCGTCTTTAAATTTTGAATTTGCTAAAGCTGTAAACTCACTATTAATAACATCGTTTAGCAAATCAGGAGGAAGTGAGAACTCAATATCTTTAGTTATCTCGTCCATTGCTTTTAATCTTTTTAATCCTAATTGAGCATCATCAATTTCTTTTTTTATCTGAGATGAAAGCTTTTCTTTTAATTCGGCGATATCTTTAATCCTCAATTTATTGCAAAGTTCTTCATTAGTTTTTATAGGAGATTTTCTTTGAACTTCTAAAATTGTAATGTCATAATTGACCGTTTTCCCAGCTAATTCTACAGCTTCATAATTTACAGGAAACTGTGATGTGAATTTAAACGTTTCTCCAGCTTTTTTCCCAATTATTTCTGCATTAATACCAGGAATAAGCTCTTTATCTTGAATCCAAATATAATTAAAATCAGCATTTGCCAAACGTTTCACGCTCTCTTTTACATCATTAGCAAGTACAGCATCAGATGTATAAGATATTTTTATCATATCGTTTTTAGTTGAAGACTCTGAGACCGAGTCAAAAGTTCCATAAATTTCTTTAAAATAATTAATTCTATTTTCAAGTTCTTTTTCGCTTACTTCCTGTCCTTCTAATTCAATGGCAATGCCTTTATAATTTGGAATATTTATTTCTGGGGCAAGATTTAAGCGAAAAGTAAATTTTAATTCTTCACCTAAAACAAACTTAGGTTCTTTGTCTTTTGGTATAGCATATGTCAGTAGGTCTAATGATTCGTCACTGCAGGCTTTCTTAAAAGCAGCCTGAACAAGCTCCTTAATAGATTCGGATTCTATATCTTTTTTGTATTTACCAACTACAAGTGAAGTAGGGGCTTTGCCTGGTCTAAAACCTTGGAATTTGACTTCTTTAGCAAAATTTTTGGCTATTGAATTAAACTTATTTTCAACCTCTTTTGGCGAAATAGTAAAATCAAATTCTTGTAAACATGGTTCGAGTTGTCTTTTTTCTATTACAATTCCGTTTTTAATATTTTCTGTAGCCTGCATTTTATTCAGTACCTTTCATTAATTATTTGTAAAATGAAGAATATTTCTAAAACAAACTGATAAATTAACTCTTTTTATTTTTTTTTCTATGCTTTTTTTATAGATGTTAGACAAATTTAAAAATTGTTAATTGAAAAAGTAAACGCACATTCAATTTTCAAAACTGTGCATTTAGTTTTACAAGGCTGGTAAGGAGCCTTTACTATTACAAATATAAATATCTGCATTATGTGTTACAAATATTTAGCATTATAAAAATATAGACAACATGGTTAGCTCTGGAGTTTAAAAAGGACAAAGCATTCATTCAAACCAACAGCGTACAAGAGTATTTTATCGTGACCCTTATGCATCGTGGCAAAA
>ORMF010152573.1_pt1 | contig 11058 bp, 9 predicted proteins | sample 1779871 | NCBI WGS metagenome assembly ORMF01 (sample SAMEA104232316, study PRJEB22302) | groundwater metagenome | biome: forest; feature: aquifer; material: groundwater | place: USA | collected 2011-08-07 | depth 5.4 m
CGCCTCCGGGATATCTGGGTCATCGCGAGACATCTCCGATGTTGACTCAGGAGAACCTCGACCGAATGCACAACGAGGAGTTGAAGGTCACGTTGGTGCTGTTTGACGAAATCGAAAAGGCTTCAGACGCTCTTTGGCAACTCCTGCTCGGCATTCTGGACAAAGCCACTTTAACCCTCGGCGACAACCGCCGGGTCGACTTCTCCAAGTGCATGGTCGTCATGACTTCGAACCTTGGCGCTCGGGAAATGTCTGAGTTGATTTCCGGCGGTATCGGTTTTGCTCCGGGTAAGGGCGCGAAGAATCATGACTCTGAAGTAGATCAGAAGATCTATCGCACGGCGGTGGAAGCAGCCCGACGTAAGTTTTCGCCGGAGTTCATGAACCGCATCGACAAGGTCGTCGTGTTCCGCTCTCTGAAAGAGCATCACCTGCGCGCGATTCTCGATCTCGAGCTGCAATCAGTTCAGGATCGCATCATGCTGTCCGCAGGAACCAAGTTCGTCTTCCAGTGTTCTGACGCAGCGAAAGACATGCTGTTGCAGGAGGGCATTGATTACAAGTACGGCGCGCGACATTTGAAACGCGCCATCGAGCGCTTTCTCGTCTACCCCTTGTCAAACCTGGTCGCGACTGGCCAAATCGGGTTGGGCGACTTAGTTCAGGTCGACCTCGGCACTGTGGCGGGTAAGCTAACCTTCTCGAAGAAATCGGGAGGTGCTTTAATCCATGAGGTTCCCGCCGCGGTTCCCGATGAAGAGCCTCTAATAGCTCGGTCAGGTAGCGTCGGTGTCCCGATTCCCCAGGCGAAGGAAAGTAAGGCTGCGCGAAAGGGTCAGGGTCGGGGCGAAAAGACCGAAGGCTGATTCAGCTTCACTGGCAAAGTTAGAAAAAACAAAATGGCGCCGGAGCATGAGCTTCGGCGCCATCTTATTTTCTAGTATTTCCAGCCGGCCTTATTCCGAAAAACCAGGTCCGCTTCGTGTGTTTTCGTGGATCGTTTTACTCGGGAAGCGGCAGTTCAATATACGACACTGCCGAAGTTGGTAGTCCCAACACTGTACCTCAATTCTTAATAGCCCTGAGCCGGCGCAGTGCGTCGCGTGCGGCCTCGGACAAATAAGGATCACTGGAAGTGAATGCCGCCTGGAGGGCCGGAGTGGCGGAAGGATCGCCAATTAGTCCCAGCGCCGTCGCCGCTTCCCTTCTGACATCGCTATCGTTAGCGTCGTTTGTCAAAGTCGCGATAAGGACGCCGACACCAGCGCGGCTTTTGATCTGACCCAACGAGCGGACGGCCGCCCGCATTACGAACTCATTCGAGCCCGCTTTTGATTTTTTCTTTCTTTCGGGTTGTCCGGCAAGAATTTGCGAAAGAGACTGAACCGACGACTCGTCTCCGATCTCGCCCAGAGCCACGGCCGCAGCGCCACGAACACTTGTTTCTTTATCGTTAAGCAAGACGTTCTCAAGAGGAGCCGCTGCGGAATGGCTGCGCATCTGGCCCAGAGCGTATGCCGTCTCGCGACGAACAAACTCCATTTTATCCTGCAGCAGGGGAACCAAAAGCGTGACCGCCTCGGCTTGCGGCAGAGACAGGATGGCATGCGTCGCCGCGACACGAACTATCGGAGCGATATCGGTCAATCCGGCCGCGGCAATGCGCGACGCATCGGGCCGCTTCAGGTTACCAAGCCGCATCAGGGCGTCACGGCGCTCTTCGATGTCTTCCGATTTCAAACGCTGGCGCTGCCGCTCGAGTTCACGCTGAATCGGCGTAAGCCTTTCATTGCCCTGGGCGGCGCTCAATTGCCGAACTGTGGCCTGGCCAGCGCCAGATATCGCCGCAATCAGGACCATCAATCCTGCCTGAGGCAGCAGCGGACGGAAATGCCGAATCATCTTTAGAAGCAATCCCATATGGCGCAACATACTCGACCTGGCCCGGGACTTCAACCCGTATCTATCCGCGAAGCCACAGCATGCATCGTGTCGATAATCAAAACCGCGATGGGAGGATAGAAGAGAAGATCTGAAATCACCATGGCCGTGGGTGAGAAACCACCGGCAACGGAAACCGTGGCGTGATGTCGGAACAATAGAGTCAAATCCGCAAAGAAATCCTGTGCATGCCAGCCAATGAAGAGTCCCACTCCAAGGCTAATCACATAGCCGCCCAGCAGAAAAGCATACGCCGAAAATCGCGTGAACGGCTGGTCTGGCTCACTCTTCTCGCGCGTAATTGAGTAATTAATGTCGTCAGGTCTATAGGTGTAATGCGCGATGTATTCGCGCAGCCGGCGGATCAAATGCCAGATCCCCATCATGAAGAGCGTGACCAGAATCGCTTTGCCCGCCATACCGAACGACTCCCATAGGGGCGGCTTGATCATCGCCACAAAGAACGTCGAAAGAAAAAGTGAAACCGTGGTGAAGACGGCGCGCTGGCGCTCCATGTTCTCGCGCCGATCATTCTCAAGTATCTGATTGACGACCCGGTCCCAGCGAGCCTGAGCGGCGATGTTAGCGGCCCGCTTAGCATGCGGATTGTTGTCCAGTCCGAGGAAAGGAGCCACCCGAAGGCCCTGATCGAGTTGCTGATCGTGGAATGCTCGTTCCTGAGGGTCAATCAGAGTGTGGTAAGCCAAAGACAGGAGAGCGAATTCGCGCGCCGCCTTCTCCGACCCGCGATTCACATCCGGGTGGCGCTTCCGCGCGAGCTTCCGGTAAGCCGACTTGATCTCGGTCGCGGTCGCGCTCCGCTTGACGCCCAGAACGTGATAGTAATCGGTCATCGCAAGGGGGCAATGTGAGCGAGAACGAAAGCAGTCACCGGTGACAGCTCGTTTCGCTCTGATCCGGGCGCAATTTTAGCATTTCCGGAATGCTGAGAGCGAGCCGTTTAATTGCAGGAGTGGGGCTTCGACTCGGAAGTCCGATGTTAGATTGCTGATTGGGGGCGCAAGCTAATGCCGGAACCTGAACTGACCATCAATTCCCATCTTGACGGGCGGATCTTTCAACGAATTCGATAAGCGTGCGCACCGCGACGCCCGTCGGGCCTTTGGAGCGATAGGGTTGAGCGGTGTCGCCCCAGGCAGTACCGGCAATGTCGAGATGGGCCCAGGATGTGTCATCCGCGAATTCCTTTAGAAAGGCAGCCGCGGTAATCGTGCCGGCCTTTTTGCCACCGACATTCTTGATGTCGGCAATATCACTCTTAATTTGATTCGTGTATTCACTATCCAGCGGCAACTGCCAGAACTTTTCGCCAACTTCCTTCCCGGCTTCGATTACCTGGTCGATCAAGGTCTGGTCCGTACCAAGAATCGCCGTGTTGACATCGCCGAGCGCGATTGAGACTGCGCCAGTCAAAGTCGCCATATCAATGATCTGGGTGGCGCCCAGGGTCTTCGCATAGGCAATGGCGTCCGCGAGCACCAGGCGGCCCTCGGCGTCGGTGTTGATAACTTCAATGGTCTTGCCGGTCATTGCTTTCAGGATATCGCCTGGCTTAGTCGCTTTTCCTGATGGCAAATTTTCTGAGCACGGGGCAACTCCCAGCACTGGAATGGACGGCTTCAACTGAGCGATCGCCTGCATGGCGCCGATCACTGTGGCGGCGCCAGTCATGTCATACTTCATCAATTCCATATTCTCGCCCGGCTTCAGCGAGATGCCCCCTGAGTCAAAAGTTATCCCCTTTCCGACCAGGGCCAGGAGCCCTTTCTTCCGGCCAGCCTTGCGCGGCTCATACTTCATTACGATCAGCTTGGGCGGTTCATCTGACCCACGAGAGACGCCCAGCAGCGATCCCATCCCCAACTTTTCCATCTGCCGTTGATCCAGGACATCGATACTCAGCCCGAACTTTTTCGCTACTTTCTGCGCCCGTGCTGCAAGAATGGTCGGCGTCAGATACCCACCGGGCTCGTTCGCGAGGTCGCGAGTAAAGTTAGCCGCCTCGCCGATAATGCGGCCACGTTCAGCGCCTTGTTGTAATGCCTTCTTGTCACCGCCCTCAATTACAATTGCGATTTGATGTAGTTCGCGGTCCTCTTTGTCTTTGGTTCGATACTTATCAGGCTCAAACAGTCCCATGATCGCGCCCACCATTGCGGTCTGCGCGACTTTGCCATCGTCGCCATCCGCCCGGGGCGCAATCGCAATCGAGCTGGCGTTCTTGCTTCTGAGAAAACGCGAAGCGGTGCCGGCCATACGGCTTATCTGGGCGGCCTTGTACGCGTCGCGCTCGCCGCAACCGATCAAAAGCAGTCTGCCGGCCTTAAGACCTTTACCCGATAAGTGAAAATAAGCAGTCTCGCCTGGTTTCGCCGCGAATTCTTCTGTTTGAATCACTCTGCTAATCAAACCTCCGGCAGCCTGATCCAAGCTCTTCAACAGTCCATCGCCGGCCTTTTCGTCTTTGAAAACCGCCACCGCCACCGCTTGCACATCGACATCCTTACATGATTGCGAACTTCCGATTGCTTCCATTCGTGCCGTCTCCTACTTATCGATTTCGTTCCTTCAACTGCGCTTGAGTCTCGCGATCCACGATGCGCCGCAGTTCAGTTTCGCGCTTATCGTACAACTTCTTGCCCTTCGCGACTCCCACTTCAAACTTGATCTTGCGGCCCTTCAGATAGACGCGGGTAACGACCAGGGTCATTCCCTGTGTCGATGTGGCTTCATCAAGCTTCTCAATTTCGCGTCGATGAAGGAGTAGCTTGCGGGTGCGCAAAGGCTCGTGATTCGCCAGGTTGCCGTGTGTATAGGGCGAGATGTGCGCATCGAACAACCACGCTTCTCCCTCACGCACTCCCACGTAAGATTCTTTTAACTGGATGCGGCCATCGAGGACACTCTTCACCTCGGTCCCCAGCAGCGCCGCACCCGCCTCGTACTTCGCCGAGATGTGATAGTTGTGAAACGCCGCGCGGTTCGTCGCCAGGACCTTTTCTTCCGTCGCCGCTGTCATTTTCAAGTTGTGCTAAACGAAAACTGACTATAACAAGCAAGTGCACTCGGAACAAGCAGGGTGCTGACGCCATCTCATTGGTTCGATACCCATTATGCAGCGTGGGCGGGCCGTTACAGAACCGGGAGCAGTAGCGACCGGGCCCAAGACTCAACCGTGAACTGCTGGCATTCCTGCGGGCACAAATTTCGATCTCGGTTTAAGTGACGGATCCGCTCGCTACCGCTCCCGGTTCTCTAACCAGCACTTCTTCAGCAATGCAAACCAATGGGTGAGTCTACCTCGAGAGATTGCCTTGCCAGGTAAAGCGATCCACGAAATCACACGAAGGTCCACTTGGTTCGTGCGATTCGTGTGACTTCGTGGATCGTTCTTGTCCAATGCGAAGGAAAGCGCGAAATCAAATAGGAGACCCACCAACGAGGGCGATCACTTCGAGTGGTCCAGGTTTGCTGGTATTCTCACCCCTGATCGAAATGCGCGTTCCAAGAAATCCTCGAACCCTCTGGCCGGTCCTCCTTCTCGTTTCAGGAATCCCGCGTATAGCCGGGGCTTTCTTTCTGCCCAACGCGTTCGGTGACGCTTACGTTTACATTCGCGTCATCGGCGAGATGAGCACGAAGCTGTCGAACGGAACGTTTGCGTTGACTGACCTCTACGGGTTCTGGCTGCCGCTGTATCAGTTTATTTCCGCCGTTGCGAACATCTTCCTCCGGAATGGCTTCTATGCGGGAAAGATTGTGGCGGCACTTTTCGGAATTGGATCCTGCCTGTTGATTTACAGCCTTACCCTCCGCCTGACAGCGAGTCACCAGGCAGCGCTGCTCGGTTTTCTGCTCATCGCTTTGAATCCGCTCCACATTACTTACTCAGTTTCTGCGATGACCGACGTACCTCATGCGTTTTTCGTTTTGGCAAGTCTCTACTTTGTTCTAAAAAGAGGCTGGGTACTTGCGGCGATCTTTGGCGCGCTCGCGGGCCTGACGCGGGTCGAAAGCTGGATGTTCATCGCCCTGATCCCGGCGACTCAGTTCTTAAGGGAGCGACGCATTTCGATCGCTGCGCTGCTCATCCTGGCTATTCCGCCACTCTTCTGGTTCTACATTTCATGGAAAGCGGCGGGCAACTGGCTCGCCTGTTTTCAAGCGCGTCAAAACTATCACGACTGGCTGCTGGCGATGAATCCCGCTCTGGCTCATTTCACTCTGAGGAGCGTTCTCCGCGACAGCGCCATCTTGATCCTCTCGACGGACATCGCGGTGATGATTTCAGCGTTCGTCGCCGGCTGGATCCTAGTGAAGCCTTTGCCGCGCAGTCTGACGAGGAGGGGTCTGCCCCAGGAATTACGCGGGATTCTGGCGCCCGCAGTCTTTTTCTTTGCCTTTCTCACCCTACTGGTGACAGCCTATCTGACGCATCAACAGCCAATGATTTTCCCTCGCTACGGTTTGCTTCTTTTCAGTCTCGGCATTCCGATTCTGGTTTGGACAGTTCTGAGGCTGCGACAACAAAAGCCGCTGTGGGCGAGACGCATTATTGTGTCTGTGATTGTGATCTGCGTTCTTGACGCGAGCATTCAGCTCGTGGGCTCAGTCGGGTCACTTAATCAGACAGCCGCCCAACGCGCGGTGGGTGATTATCTTCACGCTCACTTCGAACCCAATGCAAATGCTTCGATCTTTAGCGACGAAGGTACAGCAACGGTGATGTCGGGAATCCCGGAAGAAAAGTTTCTGACCTCGTCTGACGCGCCCCGCGACCGAGCCGGCTTCCTCGCGTTCTTGAAGGAGAGGCATGTCGAGTACCTGGTATTTGTCAGCAAGATAGATTCCACCCCGGCAAAACTGTTTCCGGAATTGAAGACCGGAACAACCACTGAAACGTTCGAACCCGTGATGCATAGTCGTTCGAGATTTCTGCGGATGGATATCTGGTTGTACCGCGTTCACAACGGGGGCGTAGGTCAACCGTGACGGAGGGTGTCGGTACAGAACCGCTCGCGGTAGAGAGCGGGTAACGTGACTGCGTTGACCCGCTCGCAACCGAGAGCGGTTCCGTACCAATCTTGTTTTTCTGAATCCGACTGTTTAGACTCGGTAGTCGAGGTTTAAGATTGTGAGTCCGACTATCTTCCGCGAGTTAGGATTTCGCTTCTTTTTCTTCTCGCGTGAAGAACCAAGGATGCACGTTCATGTTCACTGCGGCCACGGCGAAGCGAAATACTGGATGGAGCCTACGATCGAACTGGTTGACAACTATGGCTTGCGAAGTCCCGACCTTCAGACCGTGCGTCGGCTAATCGAGGAACATCAAGATGAAATCAGAGACGCTTGGCACAGACACTTTGGAAGTTGAGGTCACACAGATATCCAAACATGGTATCTGGTTATTGCTGACCAACAGAGAATTGTTTCTTTCCTTCCAGGACTTTCCGTGGTTCAAGAATTCGCCCGTCTCAGCGATTCATAACGTGATTCTTCTGAGTCCAGACCACCTCTATTGGCCGGATCTTGATATTGATCTGGCAGTAGAGTCGATCGGACACCCGGAACGTTTTCCGCTTATTGCGAGGGCTAACCCAATCGTCATTGGCGTAAGTTTGGTTAACCTTCCAAATGGAGTTGACGTTCGCGCGCTCGAACGCTCGCTAATTGTTGAAGGCAGCGAAATTCAGACCTACGGTCTCGCCCCGACATCTCCACGGGTGACCCGAGCCGCCGCCTTTGATCTGACAATCGTACTTAGCGCTGTTGGTTCTATCGCTTCGATCGCTTCCCTACTTTGGAATGCGTACGAGAAGTTCATTGCCCCGAAGAAGATCAGTCAACAAGATGATGCGGGAATCTACATCGTAATTAGCCGCCCAGATGGAACGATCGAGAAATTCTGGATTGGAAACACCGAACGACACCGAGATATTTTTGTCTCAAAATTCTCAAAGAAGATTACTGAGATACGCAATGCTGACGATCCTTCATTCTGGCGGGAGGCTGTGGCTGAGATTGAAGAGACCGGGATTTGGGTACAACAAAAGCGCTGAACGCTGGTGGCTCTCAGATCAACCTTCGCCGCAACATATCCAACGCCGCCTGCGACGCCCGCCACCGAATCAACTCCCGGTCCCCCGGCAGAACGAAACGTTTGTGCTCAGTATGCGCGTCGTCGGCCAGCGCGATGTAGACCAAGCCAACCGGCTTTTCTTCCGTGCCGCCGTCCGGGCCCGCGATGCCCGTTACCGCCAATCCGAAATCCGTCTTCGCGCGATGACGTACGCCGCGGGCCATGTCTCGCGCCACCTGTTGGCTGACCGCGCCGAATTCGCGGATCAATTTCTTGTCGACGCCCAACAAACGCTGCTTTGATTCATTTGAATAAGTCACCAGACCTTCGACGAAATACTTAGACGATCCGGGAACGTTGGTTAGCCGCTCAGCAATCAAACCACCTGTGCAGCTCTCGGCTACGGCGAGGGTAAAGCCGGAGATCGCCAGACTTCGTCCCACGACCTCCTCCATCTTTTCGCCGCGAAACGAAAACACCGCATTCCCCAACTCCGTTTCGATCTTCAGAGCCAGATCATTCAGCAGCGCCTCGGCATCCGCCTCGGTGCGACCATGAGCGCGGAGATGAATTTCGATTTCGCTGCTATTGAAAAGAATCGTCGTCTGCGGATTTTCGTACCTGGAATAGATAGGAGCGATCTTCTCATCGACAGCGGATTCGCCCATCCCCGCCACGCGCAGCACGCGCCGTGCAAAACGGATGTCGCCGGCCAGTTTTTCCAGACGGGACGCGACGTGATTCTCGAACATCGGCTTCATCTCCCGCGGCGGACCCGGAAATAAAGCAACCACACAACCTTCGTGTTCCAGATAAAGGCCTGGCGCGCTGCCGTTGGGATTTGGCAGCACCTCCGCGCCGTCGATCAACATGGCCTGCCGCGAGTTTCGCTCGGGCATGTTCATCCCGAAACTCTTAAACCGCTCGCGGATTTCGATGAGGACCGACTCATTAAGCGAAAGGCGGCGCTTCAGTGCGCGGGCCACAACTTTGCGGGTGATGTCATCCTCGGTCGGGCCCAGGCCGCCGGTAGTGATTACTACGCGGGAACGCTTCACTGCGTCTTTGACGACTTCTTCCAGCCGCGCGTCATCGTCGCCAACCACCGTCTTGAGCTTCACATCGATGCCCATGCGATTAAGTTGTTCCGTTAGCCAGAGGCTGTTGGTGTCAGTGCGATCAGAGGTAAGAAGCTCGGAACCGATGGCAATGATTTCTGCACTCAGCATAGGCGATGATTATTACCACAGAGGACTTAGAGGGAGAAATGTAGATGAAGAATCGGTACAGAACCGGGAGCGGTAGCGACCGGGATAAGGACTCAACTCATCATCGCGATTGGAAATCTCGTGAGTAACAAATCCTCCTGTTTGTGAGAGCGCTCCCAACTGAGGACGCATGTTGAGTCCTTAATCCGGTCGCTAGCGCTCCCGGTTCTGTACCAAGGCCATGCCGTAGCGTCCTGTTCTTGTTGATTCTTCGCCAAGTCGCTTATAGTCAACCTTTTTCTAAGAGGAACAATGCCACCCAAACAATCCTATAACATCGTAGCGCTGCCTGGTGATGGAATCGGGCCCGAGGTCTTGTCGTGTGCTCTAAACGTATTGAGGACCGCAGGCCGGTTATTTCAAATCGATTTTCGTGTCGAAGAGATTCCTTGTGGCGGCCATTACTACGCGGAGCACGAAACCGAATGGCCCGAGGGTTCGTTTGAAAAGTGTGAAGCGGCTGACGCGATCCTGCTCGGAGCTGTGGGACATGAAGTTGACGGCAAGACGGTTTTCACAAAGCCAGGTAAGCCCTATCCCGAGCCTCAGTTGGCGGGGTTCGCCCAGGTAATTCTCAATCGACAGAAGCTCGGTCTGTACGCGAATGTCCGTCCAGTAAAACTGTATCCCGGCGTCAAGCACAAGATTCATGGCGAATTGAAGCAGGTATGGGACGCGGACAAAGTTGACTATGTCGTGATACGCGAGAACACCGAAGATGCTTACCCGGGCGAGACCAATCCGATTGTCGACGGCCAGGTCACGCCGATACGAATCACGCGCACAGCCACCGAACGCGTCGTGCGTTACGCTTTTAATCTGGCGCGACGCCGCGGCAAGCAACACAAAGTTACGTGCGTGGACAAATCAAACATTATTGGCGCCCACCGCTTCTTCCGCGAAGTATTCCGCGAAGTCGGTGGCCGCGAGTTTCCTGACATCAAACTCGATTACGCTTATGTAGATGCCTTCTGCCAGTGGCAGATTCGCAACCCCGAATGGTACGACGTGGTTGTTGGTCCGAATCTTGTCGGGGACATCATCAGCGACAACGGAGCGACTACGGCGGGAGGATTGGGGCTTGCCGTCGGCGGCAATATCGGTGATGAGCACGCGATGTTTGAGCCGATTCACGGCAGTGCGCCCAAACACGCGGGCAAGGACAAGGCGAATCCCCTGGCGGCAATCCTCGCGGTGCAGATGATGCTGGATTGGCTCGGCACGCGATACGAAGATACCCGATTGCACCGGGCCGCGCAGCAAGTGGAAGCTGCGGTGGCGGCGCTCCTCAGCGAAGCCAAAACATTAACCTACGACTTGATCGGAGAAGCGAAGGCGTCCCGCTGCAGTGAAGTAGGCGCCGCAGTCGAAGAGAGGCTGCGGACGATGACCTGATGATGGGGAGTAACGCGATGCGTTTTGAATTAGGCGTATTTGCCAGGGCATGAGTAGAGCCAAAGCAAAAGAGTTCCGTAGGAACGAAATGTTTATAGCTTAACAGCAGATAGTGTCCAAGGCTCCGTCAGGAGCGAAATGTTCGCGACAAAAGCCAGAGAACACTCGACCACTCTATAAACATCTCGTGCCTACGGCACGAACATTCTTTGCCCGGAGGGTGTAAAAAGTTTTGTGTAAATGGTCATCGACGGCCAACTGAGATAGGGTTGGCAAGGAGAAAAGATGACCAAAGACAAAAGCATCGACAACGAGCTGATAGACAATCTGCTGAAGAACTACAAGAACCCCGAG
>ORMF012234686.1_pt1 | contig 11054 bp, 11 predicted proteins | sample 1779871 | NCBI WGS metagenome assembly ORMF01 (sample SAMEA104232316, study PRJEB22302) | groundwater metagenome | biome: forest; feature: aquifer; material: groundwater | place: USA | collected 2011-08-07 | depth 5.4 m
CCGCCCGTAGGTTCACCTAGCTTAGCATAGGGGGCCGGGAGTGCACGAGGGGCGAAAGCCCCTCTCGTTGGGTCCGGAAACGGGGGTGCAGGGGGCGAAGCCATCCTGCCGGGGGCCTGGGGGGGTTCCCCCAGGAACAAAATCTTCTCTTTTTCCTGGGGTGGGGGCAAACGGCCGAGCAGCAGCCCCGGATGCCTGAATAGATACCGCCTCCTCTCGATGGTACGGACGCAATTGCGTCCGTAGTGGTGGGGCAGCGGCGCTGTTGATAGAATGACGCCATCAACACCGGCGCGGAGGACGCGGCTTCTACTTCAAAGACCCCAAACTGTGGAGCGGAAGCCCGTCTTAGAGAGAGCCCTGAGAGCAGCCCGACGTATCGAGCGGAAGTACGGCAAGAAGAATCTCGGATGGGATGACTTCGAGTGGGGCCTGCTGAGTGGACGGTTGTCTGCGCTTGCCTGGGTCATGGGTGCTGAGTGGGAGGAGTCACTGGACACGTAAGAAAAGGTCTCGGGGGTCCGAATCTAACATGGGAACGGACGCCGCCGATCATCCACACCATCCCCACATGACGTCTGTGGCTCGGTCAATAGATTGGCCGTTGGTTTCAAGACCTCTGCATATCATGCCCCAACTGGAGGGATAGGACGATGACGACTCCAAGGGAAGGCCGGTTCGACATGCTTCCCGTGCTCTCGGAAGCGGTGACTCAGGGTGCCTTGAAGGACATGGACCAATTCAACCGATTGGCCGCACCTGCTCAGGTTGAGACATTGACGGAGGATATGGAGCTGCTCCACGATCACGACCCCGAGTTGGCTCACGCAGTAGAAGGCATCATTGAAGGCGCCCTGCAGATGGAGTTTGTCGCCAACAACCTGAGCCACACCGAGTGGCTCCACCTCCGCGATTCTCTTATCCATGGCTTTACGATAGTTCTACGCGCCCTCAATGAAGCTCGCCGGGAAGAGCGTGGGTGAGCAAAGGAACCCCAGGCGAGTCCCTTTTGCCACTATGGGGACATGGTGCGGTGCCTGGAGGAGGCTCTTCAAGCAAGCCGGAGGATGATGCTCTTCCGGATGGAGGTCGCCCGCTCCGGCGTCAGCGCCCGCGTACGAAGGTCATCACGGTAGTTCTCGAATGCACCCTCGTCGTCAAAATCCAACAGGTGGACTTCATCCGGCGCATCTAACGGCGTCTCCCCTAGGACCGCAGGCGATTGGTGTCGTTGGACGGACGCGTAGTCTTTCACGATGGCAAGGGCTCGGTCTTCGAAAGTCCGAAGGGCATCCTCACGGCCGGTATGGGCGTAGAGCAGTACCAGCAGTCTCATTCTTTTTCGTCCACGTTGGCGCCACCATCGGGCGATAGTGTTCAATTCCGTGAGAAGGGTCCGTCGTTAAGCGACTCCCATTCCGCTTGAGCGTCGGCCTTCACTTCTTCCAATCACGTACCGCTCCTCGATTAGGTTCGCCCGTCGTTTCCGATGAGAGTCGAGCCGGCGCCATAGAGCGTTCCAGCGGAGAGGGTCGTCGCACACCCGGCTGGGCTCTATCTGGCGCACCCGGTCCAGGTAGGCGGTTCTCCTCATGTCGTAAACGGCGAAGCGAGGATCGTCCGGCGTAATCACACCCATGTCCCCCAGGCTCTTTGCTCGATGACAAGCGCCGCATAGCGGTTGTAGGTTGTCTACCTCATCGCCGCCACTTCCTATGATGTGGTCGATGTCAGTGGCAGGGCTCCCGCACACATGACAATCGCGTCCCTTGGCAGCAAACACCATTTCCCGCATCGCCGGAGTTACCCGGCGCCCGTACACCAGCCCAGAGAAGAGCCACGCCTCCTTAATTGAAAGTGCCTCGGACACGTCGGTTCTGAAGATGCGTCCGTCCGATTCGATGGTCCTGCGGTACCTAATGGTCTCGGCAAGGCTTCTGCAGAGGTCCGAACAATAGAGGAAGCTCTTCCGTTCCGAGGGGATCGCACCCTCGCAACTCAAACAGAGCCACGGGTCAAGGCCGCGGACGAGACTGGCGCAGGCAACACAGCCTACCAGCCATTCGTTCTTTTCCTGGTGCATGAATTGCGCCCAGCTTGCCGGGGACGTTTCTTCATCTTCCATCCAGGCGATGGTGCCGCAGAAATCGCAACTCCACCAAGGACCTATCCGCATATCTAGGTGCCTCGCTTAGGCGTCGGGCCCAGCATTGTATATCTCGCGCTCCGGCGGCAGCGGTGCCGTGATCAGCGGCCAGTGCCAGTAGTTGAACTCATACCCGCAGCCCGGCGTGGCGCGGGCCCGCTGCCAGGTGTCGATGAACCCTAATTCGTACCGCTGTGGTCCAGCCACCTCGGTCAGCCCGCCGTGGGCCATTGGGAGGCCATCGGATCCTTTGGCCAGGGTCAGGTTGCGATGCTGGGATGCCCCAGGTCTTTCACGATAGCGAGATATCGTGCCATCAGCGTGCCGGCGCCCTCTTTGTCCTTGATCGCCATGAAGGGGGGCAATAGCGCAGGGTGAGCCCCCATGCTGTACAGGGCGGCGATGTCGGGCAGCAGCAGTGCCCGCCGTTCTTCGGGCGTTAGGACCATGCCCGCCAGCACCTCCTCGGGGCGCTCCAGCCAGAGGCGGCGCGCCGTGGGGTCCTCGGTGTGGGTGATCAGCTTGACCACTTTGTTCACGTAATAGAGGCTCACTTGCCGCTCCCCTTGTGCAGGTCCCAGGTGAAGAAGGGTGCGCTGTTGGTGTCAGAGTGCACCACCTCCCAGTGGCTGGCCGGGCGGCCGTCCACCAGCCCCATCAGCAGCACAAAGGTGAGGAAACCGGCCGTGTAGTTCCCGGCGCGCCAGAAACGGTCGTAGGTCAACTCCCGCAGCGCCCGGTCGACATCGCCCGTACCGACAATCTCCGTACCCCAGTCGTCGAATTCGGGGTCGGTCGACCCCATCCCCCGCGGGCCGCCAAGCTCGACGGAGAGGTGCCCGCTGCACAGCACCCCAACCCGCGCGTCCGATGGATACTCGGCGATGATCTTGCGCAGCGCCTGGCCCACCTGGAAGAACCGCTTGGCCGGCGGAACGGGAGGGGCCATCACGTTGCAGAAGATCGGGACCACGGAGAGATCGCACTCGGGCCGGATGTAGGCGAGGGGGATCGTGAAGGAGTGGTCGAACCGGAACTCGTCCGAATACGAGAAGTCGACGCCGTTTTCGTAGCCGCCGGTGATGATGCCGTTGGCGAAGGGCACGTCCACGGAAGTGCTGTAGGGCGGCACCCCGTTGGCGTACTCCCACGTGAACGAACCGGCCGCCACCGGCGCCTTACCCACCATGAAGGCGGGCATGTTGTCCATGAACAGTTGGTTCAGGTGGTCGTTGCCGATGCTGATGAGCACGTCGGGCCGGGCGGCCGCCAGCGTTTGCCGCATCTCGGCGAATCCGTCCCTCACCCTCAGCACGCCCGGGTTCTTCTCGTTCGGATCGATGATCCGGCGGCAGTACATGGGATTATGGGTTACCCCGATGACCTCCACCAGTTGCGCCATGGTTTCCTCCCGTCAGATTACCCGTGGCCCACCGCATGCTGTAACTGCTCAGTCTTGGGGGGCGGCGTCCCGACCGGTTGCCCCACCCCCCAAGGGAAAGAGAAGTTTTTGTTCCTGGGGGAACACCCCCAGGCCCCCGGCCCTTCGGCAGGCCCTTCGACAGGCTCAGGGGAGCCTCAGGACAGGCAGCGGGGCTTCGCCCCCTGCACCCCCGTGTCCGGCCACCGAACACTGAGCAGTTACCGCCGTGCGTCCGGTTGTCCTCCCTCGGCGCGCCCTGTAGTATGCTTAGCCCACTCCGGCCAAGGATGGCGTGCGTATGTCCGGTCCCTGCAGGGATCTCATCGTCCTCGATTTCTCATGGGGTATGGCGGGCGGTCTGGCAACGATGGTGCTGTCTGACTTCGGCGCCCGCGTCATCAAGGTCGAACCACCCGGGGGCGATCCCTTTCGTCGTCACCCTGCCTGGCTCATGTGGAACCGGGGCAAGGAAGGCGTGGTCTTGGACCTCAAGTCCGGCCCAGGCCGGGAACAGGCGCTGGCGTTGGCACAGCGGGCCGACGTGGTGTTGGAGGCCTTTCGCCCCGGCGTGGCCAGCCGGTTAGGTGTCGGCTACCAAGCGCTGGCGGCGGCCAACCCCCGGCTGGTGTACTGCTCCCTGAGTCCCTTCGGCCAACACGGTCCGCTGAGCCGTTTGAAGGGCTACGAGGGCGTGGTTTCAGCCAAAACCGGGCGAATGATGGCGTTCCGGGGGCAACCGGAACGAGACGGCCCGGTCTTCACTGCGGTCCCCACGGCGACCTGGGGGGCGAGCCAGGCAGCCGTCCAGGGGGTGCTTGCCGCGCTGCTGGTGCGGGAAACCACCGGCCGCGGCCAGTGGGTCCAGACCAGCCTGTTGCAGGGGATGATGCCCTACGACCTCCAGAGTCTGATCATCCACGGACTGCGCGCCAAGGACCCCATCAAGTACGCCATGGACCCCCAGACGGACCCCAAACGAGTGGCGAGCCTGCAGTATCTCCCGGCCCGCTGTGGCGACGGCCGCTGGATCCAGTTTGGCAACAACAATTTCCGGCTGTTCCAGTCCACCATGAGGGCTATGGGCCTCTGGAGCATCTACCGCGATGAGCGCTTCAAGGACGCCCCCGACCTGACCCCGGAACACCGGGAACTGCTGCGGGACATGATCTTTGACAAGCTGGAAGAGCGCAGCCTGGACGAGTGGATGCAGGCGTTCATCGAGGACGGCGATGTGGCGGCCGAACCCTTCATGACCACCATGGAAGGGCTGCGGCACCCCCAGTTTGTGCATAACGGCCACCTGGCCATCGTGGACGACCCTCGGACCGGCCCGATGGACCAGGTGGGCCTCTTGGTGGACCTGGACCAAACCCCGGGCGCGCTACAAGGTCCTGCTCCGGACCTCGGGCAGCACGCCCGCCCCGTGCTGGCATGGGCGAATTCAACGATGCCGCCGCGCCCCGCCGAGGCGGAGACCACGAGATCGGCGCCCCGCTACCCGCTGGAAGGCGTCACCGTGCTCGAGTTCGCCACCATCATCGCCGCGCCTTACGCGGCGGCGCTGCTGGCCGATCTGGGCGCGCGGGTCATCAAAGTCGAGCCGCCCGAAGCGGACCTGCTGCGCGTGCTGGCGGGCGGCCTCGGCACCGGCACGGTGAAGACCACCGCCGGCGCCGAGAGCATCCAGATCGACCTGAAGACCGAGGAGGGAAAGGCGATCGCCCGCAAGCTCATCGCCCAGTCGGACATCGTGCTGCACAACTTCCGATCGGGCGTGCCGGAACGTTTGGGCATCGACTACGAAGCGGTCCGGGCGATCCGGCCGGACGCTATCTACGTGACCGTCGCCGGCTACGGCGCCAGCGGACCCTTCTACCACCGCCCCGCCTTCCACCCCCTGCCGGGCGCACTGCTGGGAGGCGCGCTGCGGCAGGCGGGCGCAGGCGTCCCACCACCACCCGAGACCCCGCTCACGAGAGCCGCAGCCAAGGAGATATCCCGGCGGCTGTTCCGCGCCAATGAGGCCAACCCGGATTTCAACACATCGATGGCCACCACCACCGGCATGCTGCTGGCGCTGTACGAACGCCGCCGCAGCGGGCGGGGCCAGTCCATGCTGGTCACCATGCCCTGCGCCAACGCTTACGCCAACGCCGATGAGGCGTACAACTACCCCGGACGGCCTGATTGGCGGCTGCCGGACGCCGAAAACCACGGCACCCACGCCCTCTACTGTCTGTATCCGGCCGCCGGAGGCTGGGTGTTCCTTGCCTGCCTGTTCGACCATGAGTGGCGGGCGTTTTGCCAGACTGCCGGACGGGTCGACCTCCTCGCCGACCCGCGGTTCACGACCGAGGCGGACCGAACCGCCAACGACGTCCACCTCATTGAAGAACTGACCCACACCTTCGCCCAGCGTTCGGCGGCCGAGTGGGAACGCCTGCTCACCTCGGCCGACGTCGCCTGCGTCCAGGCGGACGCGGTGGCGGGCATGGGCGAGTTCTTCGCGGAGGACGGCCACGTCCGTGAGAATGGGTTGGTGGTCGCGGTCGACCACGCCCGCTTCGGACGCTACCTGCGCCACGCCGGGCTCTGCCACTACTCCGAGAGCGAGGGACGCTTCGGGCCCGCCATTTTGGCCGGAGAGCAGACCCGCCCCTTGCTCCGAGAGCTCGGCTACGCCGACGCCGAAATCGAACGCCTCTACGGCGACCGCGTGGTGTTTTCTGAACCCGTCAACCCGATACCCTGACCCAGGAGGCAACCATGGCAGATCGAGAACTCAGCGGCAAGGTGGCCATCGTCACCGGGGCCGGCCGGCTCCGCGGCATCGGGCGGGCCACCGCCGTGGCCCTGGCTGAAAAGGGGGCCGATGTGGCGGTCACCGGCACCGGCCGCGACCCCGCCACCTTCCCGCCCGATGAGAAAGCCATCGACTGGAGAGACATAGAGAGCACCGCGGAGCAGGTCCGCGCCCACGGCGTCCGCTGCCTCCCGTTGAAAGTCGACGTCAGCAACTCCCAAGCCGTTCAAGCGATGGTCGATGCGACCCTCAAAGCCTACGGCCGCATCGACATCCTGGTGAACAACGCCGCCTTCGCCCGCGGCCCGGACCGGGTGCCGATAACGGAGATGGACGAAGCGATCTTCCGGCGGGTCATCGACATCAAGACCGTGGGCACCTTTCTCTGCTGCCGGGCCGTCACCCGGGTGCTCATCCAGCAGGGCCAGGGCGGGCGCATCATCAACCTCTCCTCCACCGCGGGCAAGCACAGCGCCGCCCAGATGGGGGCCTACGCCGCGGCCAACGCCAGTGTGGAGGCCATCGGCCGGGTGCTCGCCCGTGAGGTGGCCAGGTACAACATCACCGTCAACACCGTCTGCCCCGGGCCCATCGACACCTCGCGCATGGACGACGTGCCCCGGGGCGAGCCGTGGGACCGGTTCATCAAGGGGCGCATTCCCCTGGGCCGCGCCGGCACCGACGACGAGGTGGCCGACCTCATCGCCTACCTGTGCAGCGGCAAGGGCGCCATGTGGATGACCGGCCAGGCCATCAACATCGACGGCGGGTCGGTGATGGAGCGCTGAGCGCCCCGACCCCCTCAGTCCCGCACCGGGCATTGGTGCGAGAGATAGACCTCCCGGTTCTCCCGGGACGACTGCTGGATGGCAAGGCACGCCTCAAGCGTCGCCTTGCCCCAGCGGGCGTCGTGAACCGGCCGCACGCCGTCGATGACCGCGCCGCGGAGTTCGTCGACGACGTTGCCGCGGCCGGGGAGGCCGCGGTCGTAGCGCAGGGGCAGGCTGCGTTTGCCGGCATCGTCGTAGATGATGAGGCCGTCGGAGACCAGCCGCAGGTCGCCCCGCTCGCAACTGACGATGGCGAGCCCCAACTCCACCTGGAACATGCCCGGCCCGCCGGGCCCCGCGACGCGCATCGCCGCTCCGCCGTAGCCCATCGCCGCCCGCCTGGTGGCGCCGTGGGTCGAGAGGGAAAGCGAGCGTTCATCCTCGGTGGTGACTCGGAACTCCAGCGAGTCGAAGTGGTCGTAACTGCTGTACACCAGTGAGGCAGCGGCTCCGTCCTCGAATTGGAGCAGCGCGGCGTAGGCGCCCTCGGTGCGGCGATCGGGGTCCCACACCCCGGCCACGGCACACACGCTCTTGAGCAACCCGCCACCCAGCAGGCGGGCGGCATCCACCTGGTGCGGCGTCTGGTTGAACAGGATGCCGCCGCCGCGGGCGGTGTCCAACTCCTCGGGGCGGCGGGGCCGGTACAGGAAGGGGGTGTAAGCGGCGAAGTTGATGAGCCGCAAACGCCCCAATTCGCCGCTGCGGATGATGGCGCGGGCGGCGCCAACGGTGGGATTGTAGCTGGCGGTGTGGCCCACGATCAGGGAGACCCCCGCCCGCGCCACCGCTTCGATGATGGCGTCGCAGTCCCCCAGCGTCAGCGCCAGCGGCTTCTCCACCACGATGTGCTTACCATGGCTCGCCGCCAGCAGGCAGTGCTCCGCGTGGAACTGGTGGGGCGTGGCAACGTAAACCGCGTCCACCTCGGGGCTGGCACAGAGCGCCTCGGCGCTATCGTAGGCCGGAACCTCGAAGTCCCGGGTGAACTGGGCGCGCGCGGGGGGGTTCAGGTCGGCGGCCGCCGCCACCGCGGCGTGGGGATGGGTCCGCAGGGCGGGCAGCATCGATACCCCTGCCCGCCCCAGGCCCAGCACTCCGAACCGCAGCGGCGGCGGCAAGATCACTTTGATGCGGGAGTCCCCAACCCCTTCACTGCTCCTTCGACGCGATAGAGCTCACGGGTCGCATCCACCCACGACGCGGTGCTGCGGAGCAGCACCGCCTCAACCGGCCGGAGGTGGAAGACTCCGGGGTCCTCGACACCGGGCGGCGGTGTGCCGTCCTTCCGCAGTGCTCGGGCTGCGTTCAGCATGCGGCGCCGGATCCGTATCTGCCCGGAGTCCGAGGAGCCCAGATGCTCCTTGGTCCGATCATAGATCAACCCCATGCTCTGTTGCATGCCCGAATCCTGGGGCCAGATGCCGGGGAGGCCGGAGTACCGCTGGTTCGTGCGTTGCGCCACATAAGCGAACATGAAGTCGTTGTCGTTATCCGGCTTCGGCCAGTACTTCACCATCATCCAAGCGCGGGACATTTGCGAGCTGGCCGATGAGGGCGCCGGGTGCATCTCGCCGGTGCTCACCTGCAACCGCAGTATGCAGGACTGGTACCCGCTGTTCCCCAATCCGGTGCTGGCGGAGAGCGCCATGGTGCGCCATGGACCGCCTAGTCAATGCCCTTACCTGTGACCCTGATCGCGAGCAAGCTTGGGCCAGCCTGTTCGACGGCGGGCGGTGTGGAAACTGGGTAAGACCGACTGGTCCGCAGGTGTCCACTTCCCAACAGCCCCCTTTCCAGGACCTCGTGGTGGTGGAGCTCGGCCACTATCCTGGAATTGAAGGCGCATGTGCTGAGTCATCGAGCGGAGGTGGAGGCCCTTTCGCTCTCTCCCCCGACGATCTCCCGGCAGGCGCCGATTTAATAGACGGCTCAAGTCGTCGCCTCCGGTGACCGTGGCGAGCGACGCGCCTTCGGAGCGAGCCTTGCCTCGAGTATGCCATTAAATGGCATACTTATTTCATGACCATCCTTAACGCATCCGCCGCAATTTCGAGATGCTGCCCAACACCCGAGGCGGATTCATGCGGGACCCCTTCATGGTGTAGGACACCTCGCCGATATAGAGGTTCCCCTTGGAGTCCACCGCCGCCCCGTGCGGGGCTATAAACTGGCCCGGTCCGTCCCCGTCTTCCGGATCGCCGAAGCGGGCGAGCCGTTCGCCCTTCTTGTTAAAGACGCTGATCCGGTGGCCCAGCCGCGGGCAGTCTTCCAGACCGGATTGGGCGTTCAACTCGCCGATGTAGATGAGGCCGTCGGCGTCCATGCAAACGCCGTCGGGTCGGTAGACGTCGTGCCAGACCGCCTGCAGATTGCCGTTCTTGTCGAACACCTGCATCCGGTTGTTCTCGCGGTCGGCCACGTAGACGTACTCGTCGCGGTCGATCACCACGTTGTGGGGACGCTGGAACTGGCCCGGTTCGCAGCCCGCCTCACCCCATGAGAGGATGTGCCGTCCATCCGGGGCGAAACGATGGACCCGGCTGTTGCCGTAGCCATCGGTCACGTAAATCTCGCCGGTGGTGGGGGAGACGGCGGCGTGGGTGGGCCGGTTGAAGGGAGCGCCACCCCACTTCTGGGCCGGCTGGTTGAGGTTGCCCAGGGTCATCACCAGCTTGCCGTCCAGCGTGTACTTCTGGGCCACGTGCAACCCATCGTCCACGCACCAGAGGTGGCCGTCCGGGCTGACGCTCAGGCCATGGGTGCGGGTGTCGGTGAACACGCCCGCGCCCCAGGCGTTGATGAGATCGCCCTCGGGGCTGAACACCAACACCGGTTGCTTGCCGCCGCGTACGAACAGGTAGACATTGTCGTGCCCGTCCACCGCCACTCCCGGGCATTCTTTGAACGCCAATTCGGCCGGCACCTTCGGCCAGCTGGCCACATCCTCGTACATCAGGTTCCCGCTGCCCAGCGTCACCGTGGCCATTCGAATCCTCCCATGAGTTAAGGTATCGGCAACAGGGTAGGAGCCGCCGCGAGCGATGTCAAATCGAGCCATCCCCCAGTTACTATCCGGCTGCCCCCTGTGCTATCATCCTTCGTGGTGGCGGCCCCTCCGCTTTCCGCCGCCCGGAGGTCATCATGCGTTACCGCACCTTTCCCAAGACCGACGTCAGCGTTTCCGAAGTCGGGTTCGGCGTCTGGACGGTGAGCGCCGGCTGGTGGGGCAATTACAGCGACGACGAGGCCGCCGCGCTGTTGCGCAAGGCCCACACCCTCGGCATCACCTGCTACGACACTGCCGACACCTACGGCAACGGCCGGGGCGAAGAGATCATGCCCAAGGCCTTCCCCAAGAACCGCCACCAGGTGGTCATCTCCACCAAGGTGGGTTACGACTTCTACAACAACACCGGCCCCCGCACCGGCCAGCGGGAGTGGCCCCAGAACTGGAGCCACGACTTCGTGCGCTTCGCCTGTGAGGAGAGCTTGAAACGGCTGAAGACCGACTACATCGATATCTACCAACTGCACAACGCCCGCATGGATGCGCTGGAATCGGACGAGCTGTTCGCCACGCTGGAAGAACTCAAGGGGGAGGGCAAGATCCGCTGCTACGGCGTGGCGCTGGGCCCCGCCATCGGCTGGCGGGATGAGGGCGTGTTCGCCGCCGAGGGGCGGGACATCGCCGTGCTCCAGGTGACCCACAACCTGCGGGAGCGGGAGCGGGGCCGCCAGTTCATCACCGCCGCCCGCAAGCGCAACACCGGGCTCATGGCCCGGGTCACCCACTCCTCCGGCATGTTGGAGGGGAAGTACACCCTGGAGACCACCTTCCCGCCGGAGGAC
>ORMF011001160.1_pt1 | contig 11053 bp, 10 predicted proteins | sample 1779871 | NCBI WGS metagenome assembly ORMF01 (sample SAMEA104232316, study PRJEB22302) | groundwater metagenome | biome: forest; feature: aquifer; material: groundwater | place: USA | collected 2011-08-07 | depth 5.4 m
ACTTGATCCTTCAAGCCATGGTGTCAGACCCTCCGAGTCTGACACCCCCACCTCCCGCATCGAGCCGCCGCGGCCGCCGCCGATCGACCGGCGCGGCGGCAGCGCGCTGGCGTTCGGCGTGCTGCGGGCGGACGGCGAGTCGTTCAGCGAGGACGGCGCGGGCCTCGCCGAGACGGAGGAGGAGACGATCGCGGCCAATGCGGAGGAGCCGGAAGCCGTCAGCGACGAGTTCCCGCCGCGGCCCGACCTGGTGCTGATCGACGGCGGCCTCGGCCAGCTCGGCGTGGCGGTCGACGTGCTGGCAACGCTCGGCGTCGAGGGCGTTGCGCTGATCGGCGTCGCCAAGGGCCCCGACCGCGACGCCGGCCGCGAGCATTTCCACATGCCCGGCCGCGGCAAGCCGCTGCTGCTCGAGCCGCGCGACCCTGTGCTCTACTTCGTGCAGCGGCTGCGCGACGAGGCGCACCGCTTCGCCATCGGCACGCACCGGGCCAAGCGCGGCAAGGCCATCGGCGCCAATCCGCTCGACGAGATCGCCGGCATCGGCCCGGCCCGCAAGCGCGCCCTGCTCAAGCATTTCGGCTCGGCCAAGGCGGTTTCGCGCGCCAGCGCCGAGGACCTGCAGGCCGTCGACGGCATCAGCGCACAAATGGCGCAGACGATCTACGATTTCTTCCACGAGCGGCGGGATTGACCGCGACGCGGCGTTGCCCAAGTCGTGAACGCTCTGCCTACTCCCGCCCCATTGACGCTCCCCACCTCAAGTGCTCTTGTCCGCGCATGGAAACGATTGCAGCCACGACACCCCCCGTGAGAGCCGCCAGCCTGCCCAACGTGCTGACCTACCTGCGCATTCTGGCGGTGCCGGCGATCGTGCTGTGCCTGTTCCTGATCAACGGTGACGCCGGGCGCTGGTGGGCGCTCGGGGTCTATATCGGCGCCTGCATCACCGACTGGCTGGACGGCTTCCTCGCTCGCGTCTGGGACCAGCAATCGCTGCTCGGGCGCATGCTCGATCCGATCGCCGACAAGCTGCTGGTGGGCACCGCGCTGTTGATGCTGACCCACGACAACACCATCGACAGCGTGCACGTGGCCGCGGCGGTAATAATCCTGTGCCGCGAGATCCTGGTCTCCGGCCTGCGCGAGTTCCTGGCCGAGCTCAACGTCAAGGTGCGCGTCACCCAGCTCGCCAAGTGGAAGACCACCATGCAGATGATCGCGCTCGGCATCCTGCTGGCGGGGCCCGCGGGCGACAAGATCGTGTGGGGCGTGAGCCTGACCGGCCTGACCATGCTGTGGGTGGCTGCGCTGCTGACCTTGTGGACCGGCTTCGACTACCTGAAGGCCGCCATCCGCACGGCCATGGAGCAATAAGGGGCACACCGATGCCCGTGAAGATCCTCTATTTCGCCTGGGTGCGGGAGAAGACCGGCAAGGCAGAGGAGATCGTCGACCTGCCGGCCGGCGTGGGCACGGTGGCGGAGCTGATCGCCTGGCTCAAGAGCCTGGGGCCGGAGTACGCCGAGGCGTTCGCGCGCGCCGACGTGATCCGCGCCGCTGTCGACAAGACGCACGTCAAGCCGACTGCCAGCCTCGCCGGGGCGCGCGAGATCGCCTTCTTCCCGCCGGTGACGGGAGGCTAGCACCTTGAGCGTGCGGGTCCAGCGCGAGGACTTCGACGTCGGCGCCGAGGTGCGCCGCGTCGGCGCCGGCCGCACCGACATCGGCGCCATCGTCACCTTCACCGGCACCGTGCGCAGCGCCAACGACGGCGACGCCATCGCCGGCATGACGCTCGAGCACTACCCCGGCATGACGGAGGCCGAGCTGGAGCGCGTGGAGGCCGAGGCCCACACGCGCTGGCCTCTGCAGGCGAGCCTGATCGTGCATCGCGTCGGTACGCTTCGCCCCGGCGACAACATCGTGCTGGTGGTCACTGCCTCGGCGCATAGGGAGGCCGCCTTCGCCGCCGCCGAGTTCCTGATGGACTACCTCAAGACCCGCGCGCCGTTCTGGAAGAAGGAAGTAGGCGCCGACGGCAAGGAGCACTGGGTCGAAGCGCGCGATAGCGATGATCGCGTCGTGGAGCGGTGGGATGGTGCGGTGTCAGACCCTCCGGGTATGACACCATCGCGCAAACGTTAGAAAGTGGGATGGCGTCAGACCCCCGGTCTGGCGCGCCTCACGCTAATGTTGGTTGATTGCCATGGTGTCAGACCCGGAGGGTCTGACACCCACCTCAGCCCCGCAACTCCTCGAGCTTCTCGCTCGCCGCCGGCGCCAGGTTCACCGACTCGCCGCAGCCGCACGACCCCGTCTGGTTGGGGTTGGTGAACACGAACTGCGACGACAGCTTGTCGGTCTTGTAGTCCATCTCGGTGCCCAACAGGTACATCACCGCCTTCGGGTCGATCAGCACCTTGGCGCCGTTGTGCTCCACCACCTCGTCGAAGGGCTTCTGCTCGGCCGCCCACTCCATGGTATATTCCATGCCGGCGCAGCCGCCCTTGGTCACGCCGATGCGCAGGCCGCCCGTGCCCGCACCCTTGGCCGACATGATGGCCTTGATGCGCTCGGCCGCCCGGTCGGTCAGCTTCATGACTTGCGGTCTTGCTCGTGCCTTGCTCATGCAATCGTCCTGGCAATCGTCCCGCCCCGTTGGCGCTCGCTACCGGCGAATATAGGGTGTTCGCCGCCGGAAAGCGAGCCGTCAACGCCAGCCGATCCAGGCCCTCCGCCGGAAATCGCTAATGATTTCAAGTGCGGCGTTGCGCCCACACAAGCCTGTGACACCGCCGCCGGGGTGGGCGCCGGCGCCGCACAGGTAGAGCCCGGGTACCGGCATGCGGTAGTCGGCATGGCCGAGCACGGGGCGCGCGCTGAACAGCTGATCGAGCGTCAGCTGCCCGTGGAAGATGTCGCCGTCAACAAGGCCGAAGCGGCGCTCCAGGTCGAGCGGGGAGAGCACTTGGGCGCCGATCACGCTCGCCTTGAAGTTGGGCGCATGCGTCGTGACCGTGTCGATGACGAGGTCGGCGAACTCCGCCTTGGCGTCGTCCCAGCTGCGGCCATCGGGCAGGTGCGGCGCCGCGTGCTGCACGAACAGGCTGGCGACGTGCTGGCCTCGAGGGCTCAGCGTGTCGTCCAGGGTCGAGGGGATGAGGATCTCGATCACCGGCTGCTTCGACCAGCCGTGCTCCCGGGCGTCGAGATAGGCGCGGTCGAGATAGTCGATGGTGGGGCCGATGACGATGCCGGAGCCGTGGTGGTTCTGCAGCTGCGTGCCCGGCCGGCAGCGGAAATCCGGCAGCTCGGAAAGCGCGACGTTCATGCGGAAGGTGCCGGAGCCCGATTTGAGGCTGGTGAAGCGCCGATGCAGGTCTGGCTCGATCACACCCGGCGGAACGAGATCGCGGAACAGCAGCTTCGGCGGGATATTGGCGGCAACGGCGCGCGCCGCGATGCGCTCGCCGGACAACAGGCGGACCCCGGCAATCCTGCCGCCGTCCATGATCAGGGAGGCGACCGGGGCCTCGAGACGGATGGCGGCGCCACGCGCCTGCGCCGCGTCCGCCATCGCCCTGGAGATGGCGCCCATGCCGCCGATCGCGTGCCCCCACACGCCGACCCGGCCGTTGACCTCGCCGAAGCAGTGGTGGAGGAGCACATAGGCCGTGCCCGGCGTGTGTGGGCTGGCATAGGCGCCAACGATGCTGTCGAACGCCAGCGCGCCCTTCAGCACCTCGCTCTCGAACCAGCTCCCCAGAAAATCGGCGGCGCTCTTGGTGAAGAGGTCGAGCAGCAGCCGCTTGTCGCCGAGCCCGAGCCCAATCAGCCGCCGGCCGAGCGCCGCGCCGCCGATCAGCTCGCGGAGGCCGCCGCCGGCATTGGGCGGCGTCTTGAGGGCCAGCTGGCGCAGGACCGCAGCGGCGCGCTCCAGCGCCGCATCGTAGGCCGGCAGCCGCTCGGCATCCTTGGCCGAGAACGCGGCCACCGCCCGCTGCCGGTTGGCGAGGCCGTAGGGCATCAGCAGATAGCGGCGCTCGTCCACAGGCCAGAAGTTGGCCACCGGCCGCTCGACGATCCTCAGCCCGTGCCGGGCCAGCTCCAAATCGCGGACGACGACCGGATTGAGCAGGCTCACGGCGTAGGCGGCAACCGAGTTGCGAAAGCCCGGGTGGAACTCCTCGGTCACGGCCGCCCCGCCGACAACCGCATTCTTTTCGAGCACGATGACGCTCGAGCCGGCACCGGCCAGGTAGGCCGCGCAGGTCAGCCCGTTGTGGCCCGCCCCGATGATGGCGACGTCGTAGGCGTCCTGGCGATCGTGGGTCATGTCCCATTTGTCCGACGAAAATGCGCCGCAGGACAATCCGCCTGGCAATGTGCGAGTCTTGCTCCGCACGCCTTGGGCAGGAATGGTCAGGGCGTCAAGCTTGAGCCAAGCCGGAGTGCCAGATGTCGAAGCCTGCCCTGCTGACCACCGGTCCGATGATGTCCCTGATCGAGGAGGGTATCGACAAGGCGTTCGTGGTGCATCGCTTACAGCAGGCGAGCGACGGCGCGGCTCTCCTGAAAAGAATCGGGCCCGAGATCCGCGCCATCTGCACCGGCAGCCACACCGGCGTGAAGACCGACACGGCCATGATCGGCGCCTGCCCCAACCTGAAGATCATCGGCAACTTCGGCGTCGGCTACGATACGATCGACGTCGCCGCGGCCGCCAAGCGCGGCATCGTCATCACCAACACGCCCGACGTGCTGACCGAGGAGGTGGCCGATTCGGCGCTCGGTCTCCTGCTGTGCACGGTGCGCGAATTCTATGGGGCCGAGAAGTGGCTGCGCGATGGGCGCTGGGTCAAGGAGGGCGACTATCGGCTGACGGCTGGGTCGCTGCGCGATCGCTCGATTGGCATGGTCGGGTTCGGCCGCATCGGTAAGGCCATTGCGCGGCGCATCGAGGCCTTCGGCCGCCCGGTCAGCTATTTCGCGCGCAAGCCACAGCCGGGCGTCGCCAACCGCTACTACAGCGACCTGGTGGCCATGGCGCGCGACGTCGACACGCTGATCGCCATCCTGCCGGGCGGGCCGGCGACCCAGAACCTGATCGACGCGGCGGTGCTGGAGGCACTCGGGCCCTGCGGCATCTTCATCAACATGGCGCGCGGCTCTGTGGTCGACGAGCCGGCGCTGATCGCAGCGCTGCGGGCCAAGAAAATCCTGTCAGCCGGCCTCGACGTTTACGCGACCGAACCCAACATCAATCCGGCGTTCCTCGAGCTCGACAACGTCACCCTGTTCCCGCACGTGGGCTCGGCCTCGCACCACACGCGCAACGCCATGGGCCAGCTGGTGGTCGACAATCTCGCCGCCTTCGCCGCCGGCAAGCCGCCGCCGACGCCGGTGGCGGAGACGCCGTTCAGCGGGTGGTGAATATGCTGGCCTCGCAACGCGCGCTGTTCGATATCCCGGCCGACGTCTGCTACCTTAACGCGGCGGCGTGGAGCCCGCTGCCGCTGGCGGTGCAGGAGGCAGGCCGCATCGGCGTCGCCCGCAAGGGCCGGCCGTGGCTGATCGACCAGGCGTTTTTCGCGCAACAGTACGAGCGTGCCCGCAGCGCGGCGGCGCGCCTCATCAACGCGGAGCCTGGCGATGTCGCGCTCATCTCCTCGGTCGGCTACGGGGTTGCCACGGCAGCCAAGGCGCTGACCGTTCCGGCCGGCTCCAGGGTGCTCGTGCTGGCCGACGACCACTCCTCGCCGGTACTCGAATGGATGACGCGCGCCGAAGTGGGCGGCTTCACCGTCGAGGTCGTGCAGCGGCCGGGCAATGGCGATTGGACGGAGGCGCTCATCGCGGCGATCGAGCGGCGTGGCGCCGCGCCCATCGCGCTCGCCTCCATCTCTTCGGTGCACTGGTCCGACGGCGGCATGGTCGATCTCGCCGCAGTCGCCGCGGCGCTGCGGGCCCGCGGCGCTGGCCTGCTCGTCGACGCCACGCATTCCGCCGGCATCCTGCCGCTCGACGTGCGCGCGCTCGATCCGGACTTCCTGATCTTCCCGACCTACAAGTGGGTGCTCGGGCCCTACGGCCGTGCTTTCCTCTTTGTCGCCAAGCGTCACCAGGACAAGATCCCGCTGGAGCAGACGAGCTACGGCCGCCGTGCGGTGCGCGCCGAGCAGGCCACTTATTTCTCCGACACGCGCTACGTTCCCGACGCGCGCCGCTTCGACATGGGCGAGCGCGACCACTTCATCTCGCTGGAGATGGCCTCGGTCGGCATGGAGATGGTGGCGGCGTGGGGCAGCGCGGCGCTGGTGGAGCGGCTGGGCTCGCTGACCGCGCGCATCGCCGATGGTTTGCGCGATATGGACGTGGCCGTCCCGGACCCCCGCGTGCGCGCGCCCCACATCCTGAGCCTGGGCTTCCCCGCCGGCCAGGCCACCGATCTTGTCCAGCGGCTCGCCGCCGAGAACATCTACGTGGCACCCCGCCTCGGGCGCATGCGCATCAGCCCGCACGTCTACAACGACGAGCGCGACATCGACCGGTTCGTTGAGGTCTTGCGCCGCTTCCTCCTGCAGGATCGTGGCCTGGGTCGCGCGGCGGAGTGACGTGCCAGAGTTTCCGTCCCAGGTCGGCAACGAATTGACAGGCTTGCGCCGCTATCCATAACTGGCGGTCACAAGAACGGTGGAGGAAACGGCATGGGCGTGCGCCGGCTCGGCATCGTCATGAACGGCGTCACGGGGCGCATGGGCAGCAACCAGCACCTCGTGCGCTCCATCGTCGCCATCCGCGCCCAGGGCGGCGTAGCGCTCGCCAACGGCGACCGTGTCATGCCGGACCCGATCCTGGTCGGGCGCAGCGAGGAGAAGATCGCGGCGCTGGCCAAGGCGCATGGCCTCACCCGTTTCACGACCAATCTCGACGCGGCGCTGGCCGACAAGAACGACACCGTCTTCTTCGATGCGGCGACCACACAGATGCGCCCCGCGCTCCTCGCCAAGGCCATCGCCGCCGGCAAGCACATCTATTGCGAGAAGCCGGTCGCCACCAATCTGGAGGAGGCCACGGCAATCGCGCGCAAAGCCAAGGCCGCCGGCATCCGGCACGGCGTGGTGCAGGACAAGCTGTTCCTGCCGGGCCTGCGCAAGCTCAAGATGCTGATCGACTCAGGGTTCTTCGGCCGCCTGCTCGCCGTGCGCGGCGAGTTCGGCTACTGGGTGTTCGAGGGCGACCTGCAGCCGGCCCAGCGGCCGTCCTGGAACTACCGCGCCGAGGACGGCGGCGGCATGATCCTCGACATGCTCTGCCACTGGCGCTACGTGCTCGACAACACCTTCGGCAACGTGAAATCCGTCTCCTGCCTCGGTGCCACGCACATCCCCGAGCGCATCGACGAGGCCGGCAAGCGCTACAAGGCCACCGCCGACGATGCCGCCTACGCCACCTTCCAGCTCGACGGGGGCGTCATCGCCCACTTCAACTGCTCGTGGGCGACGCGCGTGCGCCGCGATGATCTCCTCACCCTCCACGTCGACGGCACGCACGGCTCCGCGGTCGCCGGCCTGCAGGACGTGGTCACCCAGCAGCGCATGGCAACGCCCAAGCCGGTCTGGAACCCCGACATCAAGCAACCGATTGACTTCTATGCCGGCTGGCAGCCCGTGCCGGAGACGCAGACCTTCGACAACGGCTTCAAGCTGCAGTGGGAGGCCTTCATCCGCCACGTCGCCGAGGGCGCGCCCTACAAGTGGGACCTCACGGAAGGCGCCAAGGGCGTGCAGCTGGTCGAATGCGCGCTGCGGAGCTGGAAGGAGCGCCGCTGGGTCGATGTTCCTGAATTGAAGGTTTGATTTGTCATCCCGGGATTTATTCCCGGAATCCATCGCGCCGTGAACTTCCAACCGTTGGGAGTGGGGGATGGCTGGATACGGGGGACAAGCCCCGGTATGACAACGTGGAGGCCAAGGCAACGGATACGGCCATGAACGCACCAATCCTCTCCTCCCTGAAGATCAACCTCCCGACCGCCTCCGGCAAGCTCGAGACGTTCGTGCTGTCCGAGCCGCGCGCCTATCCCGACAAGGCCAAGGACGCCTTCAACCGCGTCGCCTTCTCGGCCGCGCACGTGGTGGCCGATGCCCGCGCCACCAACGATCCGTGGCTCGACTGCGCGCTCGATTGGGACAAGACCATCGCCTATCGCGAGTACCTCTGGGACCTGGGCCTCGGCGTCGCCGAAGCCATGGACACGGCCCAGCGCGGCATGGGGCTCGACTGGCCGACCTCGCTCGAGCTGATCCAGCGCAGCGTCAAGGCCCGCAAAGCCTGGGAGGCGCGCGAAGGCCGCCCGGCCCTGATCTTCTCCGGCTGCGGCACCGACCACCTCGATCCCGCGCAGGTGCGCTCCGTCGACGAGGGGATCCGCGGCTACGAGGAGCAGATGGCCGCGATCGAGAAGGCCGGCGGCCGTCTCATCGTCATGGCGAGCCGGGCACTGGCGCGCGTCGCCAAGTCGCCGGCCGACTACGAGCGCGTTTACGCCCGCGTGCTCGGCCAGGCGCGCGAGCCCGTCATCATCCATTGGCTGGGCGAGATGTTCGACCCTGCGCTCGCCGGCTACTGGGGCAGCCCGGATCACACGGCGGCGATGGAGACCGCGGTCGCCATCATCAACGCGCATGCCGCCAAGGTCGACGGCGTCAAGATCTCGCTGCTCGACAAGGACAAGGAGATCGTCATGCGCCGCCAGCTCGCCAACGGCGTGCGCATGTACACGGGCGACGACTTCAACTACGCCGAGCTGATCGCCGGCGACGACAAGGGCTACAGCGACGCGCTGCTCGGCATCTTCGATGCCATCGCCCCTGCCGCCTCTGCTGCGCTGGCCGCACTTGCAGCAGGGGATCGCAAACGCTTCGACGACATCCTGGCGCCGACAGTGCCGCTGTCGCGCCACATCTTCAAGGCGCCGACCCGCTTCTACAAGACCGGCGTCGTCTTCATGGCCTACCTCAACGGCCTGCAGGACCATTTCGTCATGGTCGGCGGCCAGCAGAGCGCGCGCTCGATCGTGCACCTCGCGGAGTTGTTCCGGCTGGCCGACCGGGCGGGGCTGCTGCGCGATCCCGACCTCGCGCGGCGCCGCATGGGCGCGGTGCTGGCCGTGCTGGGGATCGCCTGATGCGCGAGCTGGCCGGCAACCTGTCGCTGCTGTCGATCAACACGGCGACGTTGCGCAAACAGCTACCGCTCCCCGCCATCATCGAGGCGTGCGCGGCGCGCGGCATCGGCGCCATCTGCCCCTGGCGCGATCAGGTGCACGCCGCCGGCCTCGACACGATCGCCCGGCAGATCAGGCAGACTGGGATCGGCGTCTCCGGCTATTGCCGCGGCGGTTTCTTCCCGGCTGCCGATACCGCAGGGCTTCGCGCCGCGCTGGAGGACAACCGCATCGCCGTCGACGAGGCCAAAACGGTCGGCGCGCCCTGCCTCGTGCTGGTGGTGGGCGCGCTGCCGGGTGCGCTGACCGGCAAGCCGGCACACAAGGACATCGGCCTGGCGCGCACGCAGGTGTTCGACGGCATCGCCGCCACGCTGGAGTATGCGCGGCAAGTCGGCATGCCGCTCGCCATCGAGCCGCTGCATCCTATGCAGGGCGCCGACCGCGCCTGCGTCAACACGCTGGAACAGGCGCTCGACATCTGCGATGCGCTCGACCCCGGCCGGACGGCAGCGCTGGGCGTGGCGCTCGACGTCTATCACGTGTGGTGGGACCCCAAACTTGCGGGCCAGATTGCGCGGGCTGGTGCCGAGCGCCTGCTCGCCTATCACGTGTGCGACTGGCTGGTGCCGACGCGCGACCTCCTCAACGACCGAGGCATGATGGGCGACGGCATCGTCGAGCTGAAGAAGATCCGGGCTCTCGTGGAGGACGCCGGCTACACCGGCCCGGTCGAGGTCGAGATCTTCTCCGATGCCTGGTGGAGCCGCGATGCAGGCGAGGTCCTCGACACCTGCATCGCGCGCTACAATACGGTGGTGTAGATGTCATCCCGGTGCTTGTCCCCGGGATCCATCTTGCCGCTTGCTCCGACGCCGGCGGATGGGTGGATACCGGGGACAAGCCCCGGTATGACAACCAGAACGCACAGGACCACTCGATGGCTCCATCCCCGACCGACCCCGCTCTCCTCTCCGCCAGCGAGCTTGTCGCGCTCTATCGCGCGCGCAAGCTCTCGCCGGTCGAGGCGGTGCAGGCGACGCTGGCGCGCATCGAGCGGTTCAACGCCATCGTCAACGCCTACTGCCATCTCGACGCCGCCGGTGCGCTCACCGCGGCCAAGGAGTCGGAAGCGCGCTGGCGGGCTGGCAGCCCCAAGGGACTGGTCGACGGAGTGCCGGTGGGGGTGAAGGACAACATCCACGTCGCGGGCATGCCATCGCGCTTCGGCTCCAAGCTCACGCCGGATGCCCCGCAGCAAATCGATGCCCCCGCGGTCGCGCGGCTGAAGGAGCACGGCGCGGTTCTGCTGGGCAAGACCGCCATGCCCGAATACGGCTGGAAGGCGACGAGCGACAGCCCGCTCACCGGCATCACGCGCAACCCCTGGGACACGCGCATGACCACCGGCGGCTCCTCGGCCGGCGCGGTGGCGTCGACCTTGCTCGGCATGGGCGCGCTGCATCTGGGCACCGACGGCGGCGGCTCGATCCGCATCCCGGCGGCCTTCACCGGCTGCTTCGGCCTCAAGCCGACGCGGGCACGCGTGCCGGCCTTTCCCGTCTCGCCGCTCGGCACGCTGGCGCACCACGGGCTGCTGACGCGCACCGTGGCCGACGCCGCGCTGGCCATGACCGTCATCGCTGCGCCGGACAGCCGCGACGTCTACGGCTGGATCTCGCCCGCGCCCGATTACCGCGCGGGCCTGGACGACGGCGTGCGCGGGTTGCGTATCGCCTACTCGCCCAAGCTCGGCGGGCTCGCACGCCGCGTGCATCCCGAAGTTGCGCGCCTCGCCGCCGCGGCCGCCAAGGCGTTCGC
>ORMF010022576.1_pt1 | contig 11052 bp, 3 predicted proteins | sample 1779871 | NCBI WGS metagenome assembly ORMF01 (sample SAMEA104232316, study PRJEB22302) | groundwater metagenome | biome: forest; feature: aquifer; material: groundwater | place: USA | collected 2011-08-07 | depth 5.4 m
AGTACGTTGTCAGGCTAACTTTGTCTGGTTGAGTGTGAGTGTGAGTGTCTGATGCTAACCGTTTGTAATAACTTAATCGTCTAGCCTCAGATACTCACACTCACACTTACACAACCGGACAAAATTACGCTGACAACGTACCAGGTAAAACCAAAATAAAAGTTAACAAGTTTAGCCTGACCTCGTAAAATTCAAATATCAATTAAAATTAGGGAGAGGTCGTAGCGGCGGCTGCAGCATCACCAGAAACAACATCCGCTTGCTTGTCGTGCGCAGGCGGCTTAGGGAAAAAATTAGATAGAGCAGCAGGAGGGGTGGATTCCTCTTTAGATTCAATCAAGGTATTATATTTTTCTAATAAAATTTTCCTTCTAGGATGAGGAAGGTGGCTACTATCAATAATTTTTTTTAAGTAAGGCAGCATATCCCTGTATTGCCCTACATCACTCGCAAACAATTTGATCACTTCATAGGGGAGCTCGTAACTATTAATCATCAAAATAGCTATAAAAACCTTTAATTGAAAACGCTTCGCGTCATCTAGATATTGAAGCAAAGACTTTGCATTATTTTTTTTCTCATAAAAAACACGCGCCAGTTTCTCGCTAAAATTAACCGGAAAAAATTGTTTATGTGAATCTATTCCAGCAGCAACAACAATAGCAGCAGCAGTAGCAGCAGAATCGTCCAGCCTATCATACTCAAAATCTGACTTAGGAATGAGTTTACAAAGCTGTTGGAACCCACGATTCGCTCCCCAACAACACTTCTGCCGTTGATTCTCTCGATCATAAACAAGGGAGATCAACGCGTCATACAATCCATTCATTTTACTCGATACTAATACGTTATATAATTCTCTGGAGATTGGCATTGGCATGACGGCCCGATCAGATTGAGCCGTTGGGTCAGCAACCGCTGGATCAGCAGCCGTTTGAGCACCGCCTCCGCTTTGCTCATCTTGCTGCGCTGAATTTCCAGCTCTGCGATTTTGTGACGCGGCGCCTGCTTGAGCTGCTAGCAATTCACCCAATCCATTTTCTCGCGCAATTTCTTTTACTTTATTTTTCAATAAATCCTTTTCAGCTTTTGTGAGGTTCTCAGTTTTTAAAAGCAATACCAAAATGTCAGGAGAACTGTCTTCAAATAATTTTTTTATTATTCGAATATAGTTTAACCAGTGCGCATCATTAGCTGGCTCCGCAAATAAACTTCTAACGGCATCTGCAGTTCCTTTGCACGAAAAAATATCACTGGACTCCCACAGCAATTTGCTCGTTGATGGTGTTTTTTGATTATTACTCAATATATCCAGCACGTTCTTGCTATACATAAAGATTCTAAATTTCAATAATGTTGGATCTTGGTAATGCTTCGAAATTAAAAAATCATGTATCCATTGCGTATTTTTTATAGGCGAATATTTTTCCAACAAATCAGAAGACAGGGTACGAAAATGGGTTGCATCAATTGTTTCGCTTGATTGCAGATCCAAAATCGTAGCAATATCTTTTTTAAAAAGCTGCTCATTAATAACAACTTTAGGTTGTCTTAGCGATGACGAAGAAGCTGCAGCACCTGCGTCAATTGTCGCAGAATTTTCGATCGCAACATTGGTAGCAGCGTGTTGTTGATCCGCAAAACTTGTGGCGGTTGCTTGTTGTGCATAGCGCCTCAGAAACGTCTGAATTGGTAATTCTCTTTGATGTGAATTAACGTTTTTGGCCTGAATAATTATTTTTTGTGTCGCACGCGTTGCGCATACGTAAAATGTATTAAACCAAGTTGCAATAACATCAGCATGATCAACCTGTCGCGCCGCGCGGTGCTGAGTTTGCGTTAAAACAGTTTCAGGAGCTAAGTTATCAGCAGCTTGAATTGCCCTATTGATTGCACAAACACGCGGATCATCAAACGCCCCGTGAATCAGAACTGTCTTAAATTCTAAACCTTTAATCTGCTCTGGTGTGAACACCATTGATGTACCATACTCAACACGCAATGCATCAAAATATGCTTTTAAACTTTTTGGATCAGACTGCAAGTTCTCTGGAACAAACACAACCACAACAAAATCACTGCTTGTTATTTCTTGTCGATGCGCGCTTGTATCTTCACAAAACTCAATAGTCGCAGGACCTCTTGGGTTCTCCATTTTCCAAGTATCATCTGGTTCCATTACCTGGGTATACTCTTCTTTGTCACCCACGCCGCCCAACAAATGATTCTTTAATGCTAACAGTGGATTAATAAAACGAATAATTTCACTGGGTGTTCGATAGTTTCTGGTAAGCAGTATGTGAATAAATTGCTTGCCCTGCCTTTCTTCTGCATCAGAAAGTTGTAATAATTTTTTAATTTTTGACCGAACAGACAATCGTTCATTTAACTGTTGATTGGTATCCATCATAGCAACAAAACGTGTTTGTGCTGCATTTTTCATATTGTGAATAACGGCGGATGATGCACTCTGCGCTTCGTCAAATACCACATCATTATATTTTTCATCTTCGCTATAAGTCAGAGAATAAAAAGGCAGGTGAATTTTATTTTGCTGGTTCTCATGATACAAACGATAGATTTCAATCAACTGTTGACGTGCTGCTGAATTACTCGGTGATATGATCGACTCACGCTCCCCAAGTGTTAAGTAAGCTTGCGGATCGTTATTGGTTAAAACTGCATTTAACGTTGCTGAGTTTAATACCATCTCACGATAGATATCTTCTGGCGAGTATTGGGAAATATCGTCCTGACCCTGATTGGCGCTGTTTTTACACTTTTGTTTTTTTAGCTGGCTCAATCGCGTCTTAATAAAATCAATGGCCTCAGACCGAGTAGTCAAATGTCTTTTCTTCCAGGCATCATAATCCGGGTTGATTACCCAGCCGTTGCCATCATGTGAAGGCACCCTATACTGCGCATCAGGCTGACTCATCATTTTTCGATAAGCCAAAAAAGCATAAGGTAAAAATTCAACTTGCGCATAAGGATGTTGCATAAAGCGATCATCCCAACGAAAAAAATTCTCAAACTCTCTTTGTACTAACCGTTCAGACTCGGTGACATATAAAATGCGCTTTTTTGTCGGTGCTGTATCAGTTTCATCATCGTCATTGACAGAATGAGTTACTTGAGCGGTCTCAGCTTCTTCAAAAAACCTCTGCATTAAACCCGAGGCGCATAACGTTTTACCGCCGCCTGCCGGCGCGCTAATTAACCTGTTTCCTGATGTAAAATTGTCAACTAATGCGTTTTCTTGGTCTTCATCAACCGTAATAAACCGGCCATTGTGATAAACTGTTCTTGTTGCTCCTTCTTGTGGTTCGCTTAAGGCACCTGCTTCACTCAGAATTGCGTAGTTTTTTTTAATATCTGCAAGCGTAGTATTTTTAGGAAATGTGGTTACACTTAAATTCTCATGTCTGTGATCCAACATAAAAGTTGTTAACTCACAGACCTCTATTCCGTCTGCCAACTGTCTTTTTTGAAAAATTAACCGATTACACCGGTTAGTACGCATCTCATACAAACCCTCTTGATCACCGTGCAAGGGTATTAGTTGTGGCTTTCTCCCGCTCTCAACGTCCTCAAGCATGGCTATACCTTGCGCCCAAGCAGTATGATCAGGGAACGGTTTTTTCGTATTACCATCCTGAATGGGGGTTTTTGTAACATCTTTTTTTGTGGTTAGTGTTTGGCGCATTTTTTGCTTGCCGATGGTGTTGTGGTTATTTATGCATAAAGTCTAACGCGGCTAAATTAAAGAAATATTAACGTGACTTTACAGATGTACAGAGTGTAACAACTGTACAGATAATTTTTTTTAATAATTCGTTAATAACTTACGGTTATAGTAAAGAATCTTTCATTAAGCAGATAACGCACATCTATAGTGGAGTTAAAAACATGCCTGGTAAACAATCTGAACAAACACAATCATCGGGTGAAAATACGGCGCAACGCAAACTGACTGCGCAATCGATTGCGACAAAGTTTCTGGAGATAGGAAAAAAAGAGAAATTGCTATCATTCCTGAACCATTACTTCAAATATCGGATGGCGTTAATAGACGGGTATCTCGTATCTCGTACGAATGAAAATAAATTGGCAACCCTTAATAACTTCAATAACTTCATAAAACCGCTTTACCAGCAGCTTTGTAATGAGTTCAAGGACCTTGAGCGCTTAGTCCCTGATAGTGAGTCAAGAAATTTGGAATTCACAAAAATAATGAACGAGGAGATGCAACAAAATGGGGACCTGCAGAAGTATGCATATGCTGCTGATAAGGCGCTCCGCAATTTTTCTTTGTTTCAGCAGTGTCACCGCCGCATCATGGATTCTACGCTATCAACAATAGAGCAAATTAACGAGTTTATGGATCAGCCCCTCAATGGGTCATTGGATATCAGCGCAGATAATCGCTCTGAACCAGAAGAATCTCACCAAAGTTTCGCGCTTGCTAATTTCAATCCTGATGAAATCAATCAAATCAAGGGATTGATAAATGGACAAAGCACAACAACCGAACCATTTGCTAAAATTCGAGCAATTGATCCCAATCAGCCACTTTATAAAACGATGCGCTTTAGTTTGGAAGAAGCTCGACTATTAAAGAAATTTCTTGATCATCAAAACAAAAAAAACTTAAGTGCGAAACTCCAGGCTAATTTTGATGAATATTTGAAGCGCGCACACCAGCATACAAATCTTGCCATGCAAGTTGAGCACGAGGGTGATTGGGAGCAAGCACTGGCGCTCTACAAAAAAGCGCTTATAGGCTACCGCAAAGTGTTTAACATCAAGAATGACAACGTCAAACAGTGCATGCCGGAAAATGGCGAACCTATTAGGTTGAGTTCGTCTCAGGCTACCGACCCGAACCGCACACCAACTCACCACAGCGTATCGCTTATTTTAGCGCTCGAAAATATTGCTGATTGCATTGCCAAGCATTCACCTAAAGATCGTCCGAAAGCAGTTGAGTATTACAATGAAGCGATCGACCTGATGCGCTCGATTTTCATCACCGCCTCGCTTGAAAAAAAACGGCGGGCCGAGAGAAGTCAGCAGCAAGGTGTTCAGTCAGGGGGTGCAGCGGCGGCAACTCAGTCGTCGCCCTTCATATTTAACGTGCCAAATATGTGCGACTCGATAGATCTTGCGCGATTAATATGGCGCCAAGCGCATTTGCTCCTTTCGCTCAACCGCGAAACGGAAGCAGTAGCGCAGTTTCGTTCAGCGCTTGAGATGATGCGCCGTGAGTATCAGCGCCTTGGCCGCCGGCATGATGATGAGCTTGCGCAGTTGTTTTCGGACACTGGGTCAGCGCTAGAGCTCGTAGGACAAAAAAAAGATGCGGTGAATTCGCATAAGGAGGCATTAGACATTCGTCGGAAGACAGTCATTAATGCATCTGTTATTAGCTTGGCACTGGATGTCTGTAACTATGGCTCAAGTTTTAAGAGCGCCGGTTTTAATAAAAAACAAGCTGATATGTTCCGCTCCATTAGTGATCAGGATATCACCCGCTTTTGGTTATGGACCGGTCGCGAAAAAGGCCAGGAGATAATGCCGTTTATAATGCCCTTGCTTAGCAATAATGAAACAGGTCTGCAGGAATCCCTCTGCTTCGCTCCTACTGACAGATACCGGAATTTCGCACTGGCTGATTTTAATTCTGATGAAATCAATCAAATCAAAGAATTGGTAAGGTCACAAAACGGCGTAATTGATGCTTCATTAGCACAAAACAAGGTAATTGATGCCTCATTAAAAAGCCTATTTGCTAAAATTAATTCCACCCATCAAAATATGGAATTTGGTTCACAGGAAGTTAAACTATTAAAGCAATTTCTTGTCAAACAAAACAAGGAAGACTTCAGTGAGAAACTCCATGCATACTCTTTTTCTGATCCACGACTAATCGAAATAGCACGCAGTGAGTCGGATCTACTGTTAAATGCAGTAGAGGATAAAGCTGCTGCACGTAACAGAAATGCCGAACAGTTTCACCGGAGTTCTCGCTGCGAGCGCCAGCACTCAGACAAGATTGTAGAGCACTTGCGGCTACAAGACTGGCTTGAGACGGTTGAGGGTGCCGTGCCCAATACATGGGCACGAATTAAGACTATTGATGCGCTAACGCCATACCATGACGTGAAAACGGTGCTCGCTGCCGCGTTACCACCATCCAAGACACACGTCACCGTCGGTGGTGTAACATATGATGCCTCCATGCCAGTAACGCTCGACAGCTCGAACAGGAAGGGGTTTGCACTTTCTGAATTTGCACCTCAGGATATTGAAACACTAAGAAGTATCATAACCACAGACATCGCAAGCCTTTCTAACGAATTAAAGGAAATATTTCAACAAGATCAATGGAATAGTAATTATAAATCTATAGAATTTACCACTCAGCAAGTTAACGAGCTGGAAGCTTTTCTGATTAAAAAAACTCAAAAAAATCTCCGCGCGAAACTCCTGTTGAACCCAGACCCTGCATTCACAAACCTTGCATTATTTATTCTCCATACTGGCATCAGTGTGTGCGCTGCCGGTTTTAGCAATAATGGTATCGAATACATCGAGACTGCGCTGTCAATACTTCGCCGTGAAACTCACAATCAAGGTTATTTGCTTGCATATGCGCTTACCAATGGCGCTATCAGTTGCATGAAGGGGCGCAATTATAGCCACGCGCTTGACCTTCTTTTGGAGGCTCAGAGAGCGATTGACCGCATGCCGCCGAACATGAATCAGCACGACATGAATAAATGCTACGCGCATATTAATATCGCTATGATACAGCAAAACTGTGGCGATATTGAAAAAGCATTAGTTTCGATCACTGCCGCAGACAGAATATGCGATAACCTCATCAACGCAAACTTCAACCCTTGCGTGACCGATGATGTGAAAGGCCATGTGCACACACAGCGTGCATTCGCACATTGGCGCTCGAAAGATTACGACACGGCCATTAGTGAGTTCCGCAGAGCCTATGAAATTCGCCAAAAGCAGTTTAGGCTCGATGCATCGACTCAACCACAGCAGCAAAATAACACAGGCAATGACGATGATCCCACGCCCGCTGTGCGGCCGCCGCACCCCCATGTAATGAACGCGATGTCAAATCTTGCTGTTGCATTACTTAATAAAGAAAATAATACCGCGAGTTGGCCAGAGGCTCTCCGATTACTTGAATGTGCACATGATATGGCGAAGAACATTAAAGAGATAAATGGCGGCGCCGTGCTCGATGCTATAAAAAACAATCTGGCGTTCGCGCGTACTAAGCTTGGCGTTAACAATTCTGGTAATGATCAAAATACACAAGCTAATCAGCCTGAGTCGCAAATCATGGGGGATCTTGTGTGGCTGCCGCTGAATTCTCTTCACCAGATGCTCATTCCTAACCATGAAGGAAAACCGCAGTGGCTAGAGCCCACCAGTATTGATACAAGCACCAACCCTAATGCGGGAGCAGCGGCCTCAGCTAATCCTTCTAATCGCAAGAACAAGACAGAGCCACTTTTTCCACTTGGGAGCGAAGACGTCGTTGTGCATCGCCGTCTCGATCCGCCCTACGAGATCTTTGCGCGCTACAGTGTCCGTCGGCAGTACAAGGCCAAGGCGAAACGCATGATCGACCATACGCACGCTGCGTCGCGTCACCCAAACATCCTCATAGCGCTTCTTGCCGTAAAGCACCACAATGGTACGATCGACGTCGACGTTGAGTACTGTGACGGTGGTACGCTCGGCGCATTCATTCCGTGGTTTCACCCGGAGCATCGTCCTTTTGCTGCGATGTCAATTGTCAAGCAAGTGCTCATGTCGCTTCAATATAACATGCTCGTCGTCAGCGACAAAGTGCACCACAATCTTTGCCCGCGCTACATCTACCTGAAGCGTGACGGATGCGTCAAAACTGATATCCCCGACTTGTGGGATCTCGAGTCACTACATCATAGCTGGGCGTATTTTTCGAGACTTCCGTACACCGCGCCCGAGCTGCGCCGTAGTCCGCGCGACTACAGCAAAAGCGACGAAAAAGCCGACGTGTGGGCGATCGGTGTGCTCATTTTTGCCATTATGATTGGACGCACGCTGCAGCCGCGCCAAAAAGCACTGCGCTTCGGCGAACCCGCGCCGGGTTTGACGCCGGGTTTGACGGCGACTGAGCACCAGGCGCTCTTGAACGAAGAGCAGGCGGCCTACGAGGCCGACCTCGCACACTTTGACGGTTTCATTTTCGTGCCCGAGGAGCAACGCAACACGGTGTGGGCGAAATGGATCCCCGATCCCTTTCTACGCTTCATGGCCATACGCTGCCTTGACCCCAACCCGTCGAAGCGCATCAGCATTGGCGAAGCGCATGCGCTGTGTATTCTATCTGGAGGAGTGACACAGGAAGCGCATGAGTGGATCGCGAAGGGCGCGCCGCCGTTGGAGCAGCCAGCGGATGTTCACGCAGCCGTCGCTCACACCGCAAAGGTCTTCGCGGCACAGTTTACTAGTGTGGCACAACCAGGGTCAGCTCAAGCGGTACCTGCTGGAGCAGCAGCAGCCTCCACAAGCAATGATCATGCGCAGAATCCGCCCATCACACCGGAGAGTCTGATAAGCTCGGTTACGAAGGTGCCGCTGCTCGAAGCCGGCGCCAATATCGTCGCGCGTCCCATGGTGCCGATGGCGCCTAATGGCGATATGTGCCCACACCCGCTTTCACTCGATATCCTTGCCTTCGAGGACCTCGGTGAGGCGGGGCTGGTGCCAGGACCACGCCTGGCGGAAAGACTAGCACGTAAACCGCTAGCCCCATTGCCCGGCGACTCCCTCGATACAATGCTGACGGCTAGGGATAGCGACTCGCTCAAGGAACTCGTGAAGGCGCTCAAGAAGGAACACCTCGCCTGGAAGGCAAGCCGCGATAAGCAGTTGCTCAAGTCGCTCATCGATAAACTCATGCGCGAAGTCATGCGTCGCCGCGCGATACCAGCCTGGACCAACCTCAAGTTTGCTGTGGCATACGCGCGTGAAACTCGGTTAAGCGATAACGAGAAGCAACTCCGTCAGGCAGCAGCGATTACTTTAACATCAAATAATCCCCCGCCTGCCCCTCTTGTTGCCCCTGGTTCTGCAGCAGCTGCGACTGGTATGTTTTCGCCCCAGCAGCAACACAGCACTGGCGCACCGAATGGCAACAATTCAGCAGAGGCCAACAACGGCAACCAACAAAACAAGGGACCATAGCCTGCGGAGGGGACGTGCGCCTATGGCGCACAATCCCCTCTGATCTGTCATGACAGGTAACAGATCACCCTGTAGATGGAAACGGCACTTTTTGCCGATCTTACGCGAAAAATTTCTCTCAAAATGCTCACATACTTCGTGTATGCTGCGCTTTTTCGAGAAATTTTCCACGCAATCTCGACAAAAATTGACGTTTTACCTCGTTAGGTTGCGGGGCCTGATCTATCCCCAACGGAAATGAAGATGCTATCCAGCTCGAGTTTTAGCGTGCATTAAGGACGGCGATCAGGGTTTTGCGCTGGCTTTGTTTGCGAACCGTCTTGTTTTGGAATGCCATGAAGCGGGAATAAATAACTCAATGGCACTGTTACACCCGCACTTCCAGACTCTTCTGTTGACGTGCGCCTGACCTGCTGACCTTGCAAACTAGCACTTTCTTTACTGGATGATGCGGCAGGTGCGGCAGATGCCGCAAGCGCGCCCGGCACAGATGGCAATCTCAATACCCCGCTATCATTATGCCCATCAGATGAACCAACCCGACGCTGTTCTGACCGTAATTGCCTATTCGCCATCGCTTTCGTCAATAATGGTGGTAACGACACACGCTCAGGAGCAATACTGCCACTCACATCCTGATCCATCGCAGCAGGACGTTGGTGAGAAAGCGCTGATTTTTTCGAAGCCTCAATATCATTCACAATCGGACGCGGCACCGTCTCAACAAAATCGGCATGCAATTTTGAAATAGCAGCTGGAATAGGCCAACGATCTTGCGGACGATCGGCGCGAAGATGACCAATCACAAAACACAGTTTCGTCATTTGTTCGCTAGAAATATTGGCCGCTTTACGCAGCAACGACAAAATAAAAAAACCTAAGCCGTATGCATCTTGCGATGGCCCAGCCGGCACCATTTCTCTACCAAACAATTCTGGCGGAGTGTGCGGACAATATTCCGCGTGTGACAACTTTATCGCACCTCGTATTAAATCCACTTTTTGAGGCAGAGAATACCGACCTATTTTTTTACCCATCCACTCCGTCAAACCAAAATCAATCACACAAGCCCTTTTTTCTGAAATCTGGAAAATCACATTATCCGCCTTGATATCGCCATGAACAGCATTTTTCTCAACATGCATTTTCTGATGGATAAAATTTGCCACCAAGATAAACCACTCTACTAATTCACGCGCACTTTGCAACGAAACATCACATGCCAGAACACCTGCAAAATAAGGCATCAACAAATAGTGTTCTCTCATCACATTACGAGGATCACCAGATAAAACACCTAACCCGTAAATCTGATTATTCCAATAGGCCTCGTAAAGAAATGTAGTGCCCTCGTAAAATCGGTTTGAACCATGACGCTTCACCGGAAGCTCCACTTTTACAACTACTGGCTGCGCAGGCAATGCGGAATTAACTGGATGAAAACAATGGACACAGGCTGTCGTTCCTTCACCCAAAAATTCTTTGCGTACATAGACAACATCACCAAAAACAAATTTATCTTCTCCACGATACTGATCAAATGTTGTTGCACGGGTTAGATCACGCATAATTCACATCCTGTGAAGTTTCTCTCAATCCAGCATATCAAAAATTCCTGAAGAAAAAATAGTACGTTGTCAGCTTAATTTTGACTAAGGCCTGTCGTCAATTAGTTATTTTAAGGCACTGAACTCACGGAAACGCGCATGAAGCGAGTACTCGAGCGTAATAAGCGTGCCGTCTTGCAAAGAAATAAGATAAAATCTTCTACCATCTGCGCTGCAAAAC
>ORMF011323641.1_pt1 | contig 11052 bp, 10 predicted proteins | sample 1779871 | NCBI WGS metagenome assembly ORMF01 (sample SAMEA104232316, study PRJEB22302) | groundwater metagenome | biome: forest; feature: aquifer; material: groundwater | place: USA | collected 2011-08-07 | depth 5.4 m
CAGTCGAAATTGCCGCCATCGACGACGATGCCGCCGATCGAGGTGCCGTGCCCGCCGATATATTTCGTCGTCGAGTGCATGACCACGGCGGCGCCATGATCGAGCGGGCGGCAGATCACCGGCGCGGCGGTGTTGTCCATGATCAGCGGCACGCCGATTTCGCGGCCGATCCGCGCGACCTCGCCGATCGGAAACACTTCGAGCTTCGGGTTGGGCAATGTCTCGGCATAGTAGCAGCGCGTCTTGGCGTCGGTGGCGCGGCGGAAATTCTCCGGGTCCGACGGATCGACAAAGCGCACCTCGATCCCCATCGTGCGCTGCATCGTATGCAGGAACAGGTTCCAGGTGCCGCCGTAGAGGTTGGTCGAGCTGACGAAATTGTCGCCGGCCTGGGCGATGTTGTTGACCGCGAACAGCGAGGCCGCCTGGCCCGACCCGACCGCCAATGCCGCGACGCCGCCTTCGAGCGCCGCGACGCGCTGCTCCAGCACGTCGCTGGTCGGGTTCATGATGCGGGTGTAGATGTTGCCGAGTTCCTTGAGCCCGAACAGGTTCGCGGCGTGCTCGGTGTCGCGGAACTGATAGCTGGTCGATTGATAGATCGGCACGGCGACGGCGGTGGTCGCCGGGTCGCTGCGATAGCCGGCATGCAGCACGATGGTTTCGGGGTGCTTGCTTTCCGTCGGCATGAAACGCTCTCCGTGGGTCGGCGTCGGGAAGGGGCACTGTGCCACGACCGGCCCGGGTCGCGTAAGCGGCATTCGCGCGGCCCTCGAGGTTCGCGGCGGCGATGGCGAGGCTGCGATGACGGGCAGATCGAGCTGGATCATCCTCGCTGACCACCGCCGACTGTACGCGCCGGGCGCGTCTGTGCGCTGCCGATCAACCTTGCTGCGGCGCGGCGCGGCGGCTGCTATCGTCCGGCGACGCCGAGCGGCCGATGGCGGGATGCGGCTTCGATGAACAAGCAGACGCAATATCACGCCTGGTACTGGGTCGCGGTGATGATCGCGGTGATGGTCTTCCAGGCGATCTGGGTGTCGTACACCCAGGTCGAGGTGCTCGCCTACAGCGATTTCCAGGCGGATCTGCAGGCCGGCAAGATCGCCGAGGTACGGGTCGGCGGCAATTATATCCAGGGCAAGTTCAAGGAGCCGGCCAAGAGCGGCCGCACCGATTTCGTGACGACTCGCGTCGATCCCGAGATGGCCCAGGACCTCGGCAAATACAACGTAAAGTTCGCCGGGCAGATCGAGAGCACGTTTCTGCGCGACCTGCTGTCCTGGGTGGTGCCGATCGCGCTGTTCGCCGGCGTATGGATATTCCTGTACCGCCGTTTTGCCGCCAATCAGGGGTTCGGCGGGTTGATGTCGGTCGGTCGCAGCAAGGCCAAAGTCTATGTCGAGACCGACACCAAGGTCACTTTCTCCGATGTCGCCGGGGTGGACGAGGCCAAGGCCGAATTGCAGGAGATCGTCGCTTTCCTCAAGGATCCGGCGAGCTACGGCCGGCTCGGCGGGCGGGTCCCCAAGGGCGTTCTGCTGATCGGGCCGCCGGGCACCGGCAAGACGCTGCTCGCGCGGGCGGTGGCGGGCGAAGCGAATGTGCCGTTCTTTTCGATCAACGGCTCGGAATTCGTCGAAATGTTTGTCGGGGTCGGTGCGGCCCGGGTGCGCGACCTGTTCGAGCAGGCCCGGCAGAAGGCGCCGGCGATCATCTTTATCGACGAGCTCGACGCGCTCGGCCGTGCCCGCGGTGCCTATCCGTTTGGCGGCGGCCACGACGAGAAGGAGCAGACGCTCAACCAGCTGCTGAGCGAGCTGGACGGGTTCGACACGCGTGCCGGAATGGTCTTGCTGTCGGCGACCAACCGGCCGGAGATACTCGATCCGGCATTGCTGCGCGCCGGCCGGTTCGACCGGCAGGTTCTGGTCGATCGCCCGGACAAAATCGGCCGCGTGCAGATTCTCCAGGTGCACATCCGCAAGATCACGATCGGCGCCGATGTCGATCTCGAAACGGTAGCCGCGCTGACCCCCGGGTTTACCGGCGCCGACCTTGCCAATCTCGTCAACGAGGCGGCATTGCTGGCGACGCGACACGGCGCCGACGCGGTGACGGCAGCCGATTTCACCGCCGCGATCGAGCGCATCGTCGCCGGCCTGGAAAAGCGCAACCGGCTGCTCAACCCGCACGAGCGCGAGGTTGTCGCCTATCACGAGATGGGCCATGCGCTGATGGCGTTGTCGATCCCGGGCAGCGACAAGGTCCATAAGGTCTCGATCATCCCGCGCGGCATCGGCTCGCTCGGCTACACGATCCAGCGGCCGATCGAAGACCGCTTTCTGATGACGCGGCAGGAGCTGGACAACAAGATGGCGGTATTGCTGGGCGGGCGAGCGGCCGAGCAGATCGTGTTCGGCGAATTATCGACCGGCGCTGCCGACGATCTGCAGAAGGTAACCGACATCGCACGCAGCATCGTTACCCGTTATGGCATGACGACGGAGCTTGGCCAGGTCGTGTACGACCGCAATACGACGAGCTTTCTCGGAGCGGTCCCGCCGTCGCCGCAGCCCGACCGCGGCTACAGCGAGGAGACCGCCCGCGAAATCGACATGGCGGTCAAGACGATCGTGGACCAGGCGTTCCGCCGCACGGTTGCCGAGCTGCGCGCGCAGCGCGATACGCTGGAGCGCGGCGCCCGCCTGCTGCTCGAACACGAAACGCTCGACGAGGCCGATCTCGCGGCCCTGCGCGCACCGCAACCCGTCGCCGGTTGATACAGCGGGCGGCGGACGGTGTTATCGTGCTTGCGGCGCGAGCGCGCCGGGTGCCAGGCAACGAACTGAAACGGGAAAGACGATTGGCCAGATCAATGAAGACTTCGGAGCCCCGCAAGTTCGGCCGCGGCACCGGCGTGCCGAACCCGATCGACGTGCATGTCGGCGCTCGCGTCCGCACGCGCCGGCTGCTGCTCGGTATGAACCAGGAGACGCTCGCCAATGCGCTCGGTCTGACCTTTCAGCAGGTACAGAAATATGAGGGCGGCAGCAACCGCGTCAGCGCCTCGCGGCTGTCGGCGATAGCGAACATCCTGAATGTGCCGATCTCGTATTTCTTTGCCGACCTGCCGTCGGACGGGGCGGCAGGCGATACCGCGGAGCAGGGCTGGCGCGAGCAGATGCAGCGCCCCGAGACGATCGAACTGGTCAGGCTCTATTACGCGATCGCGGATCACCGGGTACGCGAGCAATTTCTCGGCATGATCAAGGCAGTCGCGGAGAACTACCAGGATCGCGACTAGCGCGGCAGGGCGGCGATTACCGCAATGGCGACGCCTGCGCCCGGGGCCGGTCCCGCGCCGCTCGACATCGACAGGCTGGTCCGGCGGTTCCGTGCCCATAAGGCGACGATCGGGGTGATCGGCCTCGGCTATGTCGGGCTGCCGCTGCTGTGCGCGATTTCCGAGCGCGGCTTCCCGGCGCTCGGCTTCGATATCGACGATGCCAAGGTCGATCTGCTGAATGCCGGCCGCTCCTATATCGGTCATATCGCCGACGCGACGATCGCCGCGCTGCACCGGGATGAGCGGCTCGCCGCTACCGGCGACTTTTCACGGCTTGCCGAACTCGATGCGATCCTCCTCTGCGTGCCGACGCCGCTGACGCGGCAGCGCGAGCCCGATTTGAGCTTTGTCGTGCGGACAACGGAGCTGGTGGCGCCCCACCTGCGGCGCGGCCAGCTCGTCGTGCTCGAATCGACGACCTACCCCGGCACGACCCGCGAGGTCATGCGCCCGATACTGGAACGCTCCGGCCTACGCTCCAGGGAGGATTTCTTCCTCGCCTATTCGCCGGAGCGCGAGGATCCCGGCAACGCCGAGTTCGCCGCAAGCAACATTCCGAAGGTGGTCGGCGGCGACGGCGAGACCGCACGGCGGCTCGCCGAGGCGCTTTACGGCGAGATCGCAGTGTGCACCGTACCGGTGTCGTCCCTGGAGGCGGCCGAGGCGGTCAAATTGACCGAAAACATCTTTCGCTCGGTCAACATCGCCCTCGTCAACGAATTGAAGATCGTGTTCGAGGCGATGGGCATCGACATCTGGGAGGTCATCGAGGCGGCAAAGACCAAGCCGTTCGGCTATATGCCGTTCTATCCGGGGCCGGGGCTTGGCGGCCACTGCATCCCGATCGACCCATTCTACCTGACCTGGAAGGCGCGCGAATTCAACGTCGCGACGCGCTTTGTCGAACTCGCCGGCGAGATCAACACGGCGATGCCGCGGCGTGTCGTGGACAAGGCGATCGAGGTGCTGAGCGAGCGGGCCGGGCGCGCTCTCCGGGGCGCGCATATCCTGATCCTCGGCATCGCTTACAAGAAGAATGTCGATGACACCCGCGAAAGCCCGGCCTTTGCGGTCATGGAACTGCTCGAAGCGCGCGGCGCGGTGCTGGCGTTCCACGATCCGCACCTTGCTGCGATCCCGCCGACCCGCGAGCACCGGCAATTCGCCGGTCGCCCGTCGATCGCGCTGACCGCGACCGTCTTAGCCGCGTTCGACCTGGCGATCGTCTGCACCGACCATGACGCGGTCGATTACCGGCTGATCGCCGAGCGCTGTCCGCTGGTCATCGACACGCGCAACGTCTTCGCCCGAAACGGTCTCACCGGCGGGCACATCGTGAAGGCGTAGAAGCCGCTTCGCCGGACAGACGGGCGCACCGCTCGCCCGGTAACGCAGGTTACAATTTCCAGCCGATCCAGTCGCACAGCGCGCGGCCCATCACCAATTCGAGGTCGCGGCCCTTGAGCCACGGCATTTCCTCGGTGAACATCGTCACGCACTGTTTCCACGAGCACGGCATGCGGGTGATGTCGGTGCCCCAGAAGCTGCGCTGCGGTCCGAAGGCCTCGACGATCTGTTGCGTGTATTTGTGGATGTTGCGGTACGGGTAGGCATGGCTCGAATTGCCCGGCGCGCCGGTGCATTTGACCGCGACGTTCTTGTGCTTGGCCAGCGCCAGCAATGCCGGCTGGTTACCGTGCGCCGCGTCGTCGCTGCCGCCGCGCACCCGCGCGTAATGGTCGAGTAGCAATTTGAGGCCGGGGTGGCGCTCGGCGATCTGGCCGACCAGCGGCAGATAGTTCGATGCCATCAGCGCGATCGGGATGCCCGCCTTCTCGGCCGCCGGCCACAGCCAATCCATCGTGCCGTCGGACATCCAGTTGGCCTGATGCGGCGCGGTGAAAGCATAGCGCAGGCCGAGCATCCCGGGCCGCTGCTTCCAGGTATCGATCAGCGAGCGGTTTTCCGGCTTCTCCAGCGGGAAATTGCCGAGGATCGCGAAGCGGCTCGGGTATTTGGCAGCAGCCTCCTCCGAGATTTTGCCGGCGTCCGGGTCCCAGCCCGGCGGGTGCAGCAGGCAGGCGCTGACCCCGGCGGCGTCCATGTCGCGGATGCATTCTTCCGCGGTGTACGAGTTGACCTGGCGGTGCGCGGGATTGCCCGGTGGCCCGGCAGACCAGATATGGACCTGTGCGTCGACGATCAGCATGGCGTTTCTCCTTATAAATTAGCGTCACGGCGAGGAGCGTAGCGCAGCGAAGCAACCTCGTGGGACAAGCCCCTCACAACACGAGATTGCTTCGCTGTGCTCGCAATGACGGCGCGATTACAATTCCCAGCCGATCCAGTCGCACAGCGCGCGGCCCATCACCAGTTCGAGGTCGCGGCCTTTGAGGAACGGCATTTCCTCGGTGAACATCGTCACGCATTGCCGCCACGAGCACGGCATGCGGGTGATGTCGGTGCCCCAGAACGTCCGCGCCGGCCCGAACGCGTCAAAAATCTGTTCGGTGTATTGGTGGATGTTGCGGAACGGGTAGGGGTGGCTCGAATTTCCCGGCGCCCCGGTCGCCTTGACCGCGACGTTGGGGTATTTCGCCAATGACAGCAGCACGGGCTGGTTCGAATGCGCCGCGTCGTCCGTGCCGGCGCGGTTGCGGCCGTAATGGTCGATGATCAATTTGAGGCCAGGATGGCGCTCGGCGATCTGGCCGACGGTCGGCAGCCAGGCGGAGGCCATCAAGGCGACCGGGATGCCGGCTTTCTCGCAGGCCGGCCACAGCCAGTCCATCGTGCCGTCGGTCGGCCACGTCGCCTGATGCGGCTGCAACAGCGCAAACCTGAGGCCGAGCATGCCCGGCCGGCTCTTCCAGCCGGCGATCAATTCGCGGCTCTCCGGCCTCTCGACCGGGAAATGCCCGAGGATCGCGAATTTCTTCGGGTATTTCGCTGCGGCCGCCTCGGCGACGGCGATGCAGTCAGAATCCCAGCCCGGCGGATGGACAAGGCCGGCATCGACCCCAGCCGCCGCCATCTCGGTCAGGCATTCCTCGGCGGTGAAGTGCGACGCCTGCCGGTGGTGCGGCGGCGGCGAGCCTTTGCTCCACAGATGGATCTGGGCATCGACGATCAGCATGGTGGATCTCCTGAAGTCTTGTCAGCGCGCGGCGACGAAGCGATCTCCCGCCTATGGAGGCCAAGGTGAAAGGAGAACGCTTCGCCGCGTTCGCAACGACGCCGAGCAAGCGTCAGCGCTGCATGCCTTCGGCACCGGCCGGCACGTCGTAGAAGGCCAGGGTCATCGAGACGCTGGTGTAAAAGCCGATCAGGCAGATCACGTCGGTGATGCCGACATGTCCCAATGCCTCGACCGCGCGGTCGAACAGCCCCTTCGACACCCAGCGCGATTCCGACAGGCATTTGGCCATCTCGTAAATCACCTGCTCGCGCTTGTCGTCGAACGATGTCGGCAGGCCGGACAGCAGCGCCTCGACCTTGTCGTTTGGCAGACCGGCGGCCTTGCCGGCGCGCTCGTGGGCGTTGGTCGGGTAGATCGAGTGCCACTTGCTGTTGATGATGACGACGGCGATCTCACGCTCGCGCTCGCTCAGCGAATAGCCGGTGCGGAAATGCGCGCCCAGCGGCCCCATCACCTTCGCCAGCTTGGGGTTGTGCACATAGATCTTGTTCGGGCCGGGGAGCCGGCCGCGCGTCTCGATCAGCGTGCGGTAGCCTTCCTGCTGCTCCGGCGTCATCTGGTCGTAGGGGATCTCGGCATAGCGTCCGAATGTCGGCGTCTCGGCCATCGTTTCCTCTCCTCGTCGGGTTGAGTTTGCCGCGTTGGGGCCAGCATAGCCCGCGGCGCGATGCGGGGCGAGCCACCTGTTCCGCGGCGTCCCCGCGTCGGACTGTGCGGCGGTTCGACGCGGTGGCGGCCGCTAGTGCGAATGCTGTTGCGAAGCATTCGCATCGTATCTAACTATGCCATCGTCGAGGCGCCGGAAACGTCATGTATATCTGCCTTTGCAACGCCATCAGCGATCGCGACCTGTCCCCGCACATGATGGGCGGCGAATGTTCGGTCGCGATGGTCTATCAGGCGCTCGGCGCCAAGCCGGAGTGCGGCAAGTGCGTGCCGTTCATCCGCCAGGCCTTGCGCCGGGCAACAAAAGCGGCGATGCCCGGGAACGATGCGGCGGAAAAGGACACGGCGGCCGGCTGATCGATCGCGGCGTGGCAGCGTTAGCCTGGCGGGTTTAAGCTCAACCCGGATAACCGCGGAGGCCGATCATGCGGGGCGACCCGAACGTCATCCAGCATCTGAACGCGGTGCTGAAAAACGAGCTGACCGCGATCAACCAGTATTTCCTGCACGCGCGGATGTTGCGGCATTGGGGCGTCACCAAGCTCGGCGCCCATGAATACCATTCCTCGCTCGACGAGATGAAGGATGTCGATAAATTGATCGAGCGCATCCTGTTTCTCGACGCGCTGCCGAACCTGCAGGACCTCGACAAATTACTGATTGGCGAGTCGGTGCGCGAGATCATCGAATGCGATCTGCGGCTTGAGCTGGCAGGGCTGGCGCGGTTGCGCATCGCGATCGGCGACAGCGAGGCGGCGCGCGATTTTGTCTCGCGCGACCTGTTCAGCGATATCCTCGAAGGCGAGGAGGACCAGGTCGATTTTCTCGAAACTCAGCTCGGACTGATCGACCGGATCGGCCTCGAAAACTATATCCAGTTGCAATCCGGCGACGCCGAATAGCGGCCCAACGCCATCAAAGGGCGGGATCGAGCACGCGCTCGGTCTTTCTCGTCGTTGCCACGACGGCGGGAAAGCGCATCGCAAAGACCGCACCGCCGCCGGGCCGATCGGTGACACGGATCGTCGCCGCGTGCCTTTGTGCAATGCGCGCGACGATCGACAGGCCAAGGCCTGAACTGCCGGGCCGTCGCCGGTCGCGCCGCCAAAAGCGACGGAAAATCTGCTCGCGATCGGCGACCGGCACGCCGGGCCCGCAATCGACGACGCGCAGTTCGCCCGACGGGTCGATCTCGATCTCGACCGCGGTATCGGCTGGCGTGTGGGCAAGCGCGTTTTCCACGAGATTGCGGATCGCCCGTCCCAACATGTCGGCATTGCCGGCGATCCACACCGGGCCGCGCACGCCGACCACTGCCACGGTCTTGCGTCGAGACAGCGCCAGCGGCGTCAGGTAGGCTGCAACGTCGGTGGCCGCCGCGACGAGATCGGCGACCTCGCCGTCGCTAATCACAAACGCGTCGAGCTCGGCCATCTCCAAAAGCTGGTTGACCAGCCGGCTCATGCTCTCGACATCGTCGCGCAAGGCCTGGGCCAGCTCGCGATCGGCGATCATGTCGATCTGGGTGCGCAGGATGGTAAGCGGCGTGCGCAATTCGTGAGCGGCGTCGGCGGTGAACTCGCGCTGCGCGCGAAAGCCCTCTTCAAGCCGGTCCAGCGCGTCATTGACGGCATGCACCAGCGGCAACACCTCCTGCGGCAGGCCATCCTCCGGCAGGCGCAGTTCGGTGCGGCTCGGTCCGATGCGCCGAGCGAGCGCCGAGGCGGCGACGATCGGCTTCAGCGCCCGGCGGAAGATCGCGACGTCGATCGCCAGCAACAGCAGCAGTATCGGTGCCGTAATCCAGCCGACCCGGGTGAAAAAATTAGCGACGATGTCGTCGATCAGCACGTCGCGATGTGCGAGATCCTGCGATACCTGAATCGTCAGCGCGCGATCGCCAAAATCTATCGGCATACTGACGCCGTAGATATCGGCGCCCTCGCGCCGGCGATTGAAATAGACGGCCGTGCCGGTCGGCCGCATCGCGCCGGCCGCCGCCCGGCCCGCGGGGAGCGAGGAAAACAACACCCGCCCGGCGTCGTCGAGTACCGTGTATGCGTAGCGGCCGTAAGCCTCGGAATACAACTCGACGAGCGGCGCCGGTAGTTGCAGGCGCAGGCCGCCGGCCGTGTCCGCCTCGACGTATCGCATAACTTCGAGTGCCTGCTCGCGCAGGGCCTGATCGTGCAATTCTTCTGCCGTGCGCTTCAGCATGAAGTAAAGCGCTCCGGGCATAAAAACCGATGTCACGACGATTGCGATCATGTGCAGCGCGATCGTGCGAGCGACGACCGAGCGAAAGCGGAACACGCTAGGTGTCCTCGGCGATCAGATAGCCGACGCCTCGCACCGTGTGGATCTGCACCGTTGCGCTGATTTCGGTGAGATGGCGGCGCAGACGGTGGACATAGACCTCGACGGCATTCGAGCCGACCTCTTGCGACAGGCCGTAGAGGCTGCTTTCGAGAAGGGTTTTGGCAACGACGCGGCCGCTGCGTCGCAGCAGGTGCTCGAGCACGGCAATCTCGCGTGGCGAGAAAAAGATCGGCCGGTCGTTGACGAACACCTGGCGCGCGACGGTGTCGAGCGTCAGGTTGCCAAGCTTGAGCGCGAGGCCCAAAAGGTTGCCCGGGCGGCGCAACAGCGCCTGCAATCGCGCCTCAAGCTCCTCAAGGGCAAACGGTTTGACCAGATAGTCGTCAGCGCCGCTCTTCAATCCGGTGACACGATCCTTGAGGCTGCCGCGGGCGGTCAGGATCAGCACCGGGGTGGCATCGCCGCGGCGGCGCATCTCGGTCAATACGTCGAGCCCGTCGCCGTCGGGCAGACCGAGGTCGAGAATCATGATGTCGCAGCGGGTGGTTTCGAGCGACGCCGTCGCGTCGGCCACGGTCGTCAGCACATCGACCGTAAAACCCGCCGCGGCGAGGCCCTGCTTCAACAGCGTCGCGAAACGCTCGTTGTCTTCGACAAGCAGCAATCTCATCTGCGGCGGCCTTACCCGATGCGGTGCCGGAGTATAGACCATCCCGCCGAAATCCCAGGCAGGGGCAACACGACGCTCCAGGCGGGCTCCGCCCAGGGATATCTAGATCGCGTCGAGCTGCCAGGCGATGTCGTTGGCGATGCCCCACAGATAGCCGATATCGGTCTGCCCCACGAGCACGTAGGCGCGGCCCTGATGGCGCCAGTAGAGCTGGTTCACGTCTTGCCGCCGGTCGAAGGTCGGCGCCAGTTCGCCCAGCTTCGTCGAACCGATCAACAGCGTCAGCGGGCCGATCGCCTTGTTGTCGGTGGTATAGACCAGCTGCGCCGCCGGGCGACCCTCGACAACGATCAGCCGGGCGCCGCGAAAATTCAGCCCCCACGGCTTGAGGTCGGGCAGGCGCACCTGCTGCGGCAGGTTCTGGCCGATCTTCTGCAACGCCTCGCGCGCGTCGGCACTCGCCGGCACATCCACCAGCAGGCTGTCGCCGGCGCTTACGGTCAGCTTGTAATAGCCGGCCGCATTGTCGAGCCAGTTGGCGGATGCATTGGCCGCTACCGGACGCTCCCCGCCGGGCGTAACCGGCAGCAGCGCGCCGGGTCCGAAATACCCGCCGAGGCCGCCGATCACGAGGCCGAACAACCCCGCCGCTGCGGCGAGACCAAAGCGCCAGCCGAGCATCGGCCCGGCGCCGGTGCGCGCCAGCCGCTGCAATACGACGACCTTCGCCTCCGGGGCAGGCGAGGCGGTGGCGGCAACGGTTTCGCCGCGCGCGGCGTCGAGCAGACGGTCGGGCACCGGCTCGTTGACGATGTCGGCAAAGGCGCTGCGCACGACAGCGGCCGACTG
>ORMF012700688.1_pt1 | contig 11052 bp, 5 predicted proteins | sample 1779871 | NCBI WGS metagenome assembly ORMF01 (sample SAMEA104232316, study PRJEB22302) | groundwater metagenome | biome: forest; feature: aquifer; material: groundwater | place: USA | collected 2011-08-07 | depth 5.4 m
CGCCGAGCCACTTCTCCGCGGGCGGACAACTGCTGCAGCCTTCGCTCGTGTAGAGCTCGATGAGTGCCACACGTTCGGGTCCGCTGTGAAAGACACGCTCCGGCGTGTTCGCCGCCAGTGAGCCGAACGGAAGAAGGAGCAGAGCCAGGGTGCCGCGCATGCCGATCAGAGATCGCAGGATTAATTATCTTCCCGCGCGGCGGCAACTTCATCGACGCGAGAAACGCCGGAAAGGGCGCAAGGCCGCCCGTCGCAACATCAGAGGTTTCCTGCGAAACGATCGGGAGCGGAATCGCTGGTGGAAGACATTGAAATCGCTTTCCTCAACCTGGCGCCTTCCAAAGACTCCCAACTCCAATGCCAGCCGCGCGTGCATCGATCCGGCCCGCTGTCGGAATTCCGACTACCTATCGGGAGCTGCTGCGGGACGTCCGGGCCGAGCTCTTCAGCGGCCGCGTGAAAATCGAGCACGCGTGGCTGTTGATGTTTCACAACATCGGCCGGCTCGTTCACGAGCACGTCCTCCTCCACCGCGATCGGGCCGATTACGCAGCGCAAACCTTCAGCCGGCTCGCGGACGATACCGGCGTGAGCCGGCGCGTCCTTTATGAATGGGTGCAGCTCTACCGGTGTTTCCCAATTGTGCGCCAAAGCGCACAATTGACCCGCACCCACTATCGCCTCCTCTGCCAGATCGGAGACGAGAATGAGCGAAAGGCCCTGACGGCGCAGGCAATCAAGAACAAGTGGACTTCGCCCGAACTCGGCAATCGCGTCCGGGCTCTCAACGCCGCCATTGAAATCGCCTCCGATGCGAACGGCGGAAACGAAACTGACACTCCGAAAGCTGCCGTCCACCTGCTGGTGCCGAAGCGCGGCACTCCCGGCCTTTATCGAATCGTGACCCGAGACGATGGCCTGGCGGTCGATGTCGGGTTCAAGCTTTACCTGCCCCTGGCCGCAGCCGAATCGCGCGGGTTGAAGTCAGGAAACATTGTCCGATTCGAGAACGATGGCGGCGTCGCGGTGGACGAAGCCCGTTCGTCCGACCTTTTCACGTATCGTGCCACCCTCCGGCGGATGGTGGACGGCGACACCCTGGTGGTCGCCCTGTTCCTTCCCCACTACGTGATGGATGAAAAATTGCGGTTGCGCGGAATCGACTGCCCCGAGATGGACACCCCCGAAGGCAGGGCCGCGAAGCGATTCGTCGATGACCTGCTGAAACCCGGCGATGAAGTCGTCCTCTGCACGACGAAACCCGACAGATACGACCGCTATCTCGCGGACGTATTTCTGCGACAGTCAGTCGGAGAGGAAATATTCCTCAACAATGCGCTGTTGGAAAACAGCCACGCGACGCGGATGGGGGTGTCAGAAACGGAGGAATGGACGCCGTGAAGACCGTCGCGTAGGCGCAGTCGGGGACGGCGCCCCTATTGACTCTCCCTGAATTCCATCAGGCCGTCGACTCCCAGCGAGAGTCCGTGGGCGACGCTGAACCTGTCGAAATTTTCGCTGAGCGCCTGCGGGCCGAATCGTGGTGGCAAGGGGAAAGCCTGCCGTCGCAAACCAGGTCGGGGCCCATGTGACACTGCCTCATGCCATTCGCTGACGGTGGTACTCAGCCACTCCGGCAACCGAGACTGAAGTAGATCCTGGTAGAATGGATCTCGCTGGCCGCCGCCCGAGAGCACGAATGGCAATCCATTCGTCCACGGTCGGTACCCGGCGTTCAGATGCGCCTCTCGTAGCCTCATTCGGTATCGGTGGACAGTCGGAAGCAGTACTCCCCTGCAGTCTTCAGCGAACGAATCCGGCGCCCTCGTGTGCCCATCTCTTGCCGTCGGCGTGACGCCGTCATCATTGGGGAGCGCGTCGAGCATGTTTTCGAAATCTTCATCAATCGGCCAGCCGTCTCGCCGGGCGAGATCGAGAAAGTGAGCGCCGAGGTGGGAGACGGTACAACAGTGGAGGACGCATCGGGCGGCTGTCTGATCCGCCCTTACCCGCATCGTGGATACATCGAGCGTCCCGGCACCGACATCCACAACCAGAAGGCAGCCTTCGGGCTTATAAGGAGAAAACATGATCGATGCCAATTGCGCCCCGGCTTCCGGAAAAGTGTGAATCCGCGCGTGCGGCATCCATCTACTCTCCGTTTCGCTCCTCGCGAGGGCCGCCGAAATACCTTCGCGGGTGATTGGCGCGTCGCCGGGCACAAGATGCACCGCCGCACCAATAATCCGGCGGTAAGTGGGTTCGAATTGATCAGCCGTTCCACCTTTCGATGGGATGCCCACGTTCAGATACCAGACCGGCGTCCGGTTGGGATGCCGTCTGGCCAACTCACCGCCCGCCCAGCTTAGGATTCGCCTGAGCACCAGCGCCACGAAGGCCGTCAACTCGTGCAGGTCGGCTTTCTCCAGTTCCATTCTCGTTTCACTCGCTCGCAGAACACGGATCTTCAGATTGCGCCGCCGGATTGAACCGGACTTCTCGTCCAGACTGAATGCCCCGTCATCCTCAAAAATCTGCGTCGGCAGGAGGAAACCGGGAAGCGTGTTTCCGCCGTTGATCGGAATGGCGACTTGATCGCCCAGTTCGGCATCGCCGAGAACTGCCTTGGTGCAGCTCGTGCCAACATCGAGCCCGATCTGAAGGTCGACCGGAGCGCGCTGCGGCGGCGCGCGATCCAACTTCGACTGATCGGCTGGCTCGGCTGGTGGAATTGGGTGACCGGACGCGGACGAATGCGGCGCCTCCTTGCGCACCGAGGCATCCGCGTTAGCCGCAGTTTCCTTGCTACCCGACAACCACTGGAGGAAGCGTCTGATCATGGGTTACTCCAGGCGAACCAGGCCGAAGCAAAGCCGGGTGCTCGCCGCCTTGATGGCCGCCTTTCGTTCGATCTCCTTTCTCTGGAGCTCACATCGCTCCCGGAGCTTGGCAAGCTTGCCCTCCTCGGCCGCTTTCAGCGACCGATTGCCGGTTCTTTCGTGATTCTCGATCCGGATCCTGATGCTCCGGTTCTGGCGATCCTCGAATCGCGCCACTGAAGTTAGCTGCACCCGGGCGCGGTCGTCGTTCTCGGCAATGCAACGCTTTTCGAATGCGATGAACGCTTCGTTTGCCCCGTCGTCGAGCGCGCTGAGCTCCTGACTTCCCCTTTCCACCGGAACCACCTGCTCCCATGCCGGCCAGCGCCGGCCATGCCGGGCTGCGGCCTCGATGAGTGCCTGGGCTTCCTTTTCGTCCAGTGGGCCGTCTGAGCCCCGCTCCCGGGCATCGAAGCGAAGTCGCGCGAACTGCCGCAGCCCATCGACGTCCCAGCGCTGGACGTTGACGAGATAGATTCCGGCCCGTTGCTCGAGACCGCTACCAGCGCGATCAAGAGATATCGCCACCGGGGCACACTGCACCAGTTGCCGCTGGCGAGTCTGTTCCGCCACGAACCTCACCAGGGCATGCGACTGGGATACGAGCTCGATCCCGCCGGATGTCTTGGCGAAGAGCCGATGGTCGAACCGGATTTTCACAGGCGAGGCGGACGAAATGCGGGTGTGACCGCGCATGTTGTTCAGACCCAGGAACTGGTCGAACTCGGCGAAGGTCGTCAGGTCCATCTGCACTTCGTAGAGCCGTTCCGTTGGTTCCAAGCCGACCAATCGGGTCTCGGGCGCCTGATTGGCAAAAAAGTCACAGACGTAGCGTTCGATCTCATCGCCGGTCACCCACTGCTCCAAGTCGTGCTTCGCCTGGATCTGGTTTCGAAGATAGTCGCCGTAAGCCGCCAGCAGCGAGGCCGACTCCTCCAGTCGGTCACGCGCCTGGCGCTCCGCCTCAATGGCCTGCTCTGCCGTTTCGATAATCTCGGCCTGTTCCTGAGGGTCCAGCGTGTGCTTGAGCAGCGCACGCTGCATTTCGTTGAGCACCGGGCCGACCACCGCCTCGAGTTCACCGATCGAGTTGCGGAAAAGATCCAGCCGATCGTAGAGCCGGTCATAAATGCGTTCATCGATCGTGTCCTTGTGGAGCAGGCTGAGCACATTGATCCGGCGCGCTTCCTGTCCAATCCGGTCGATGCGGCCGATGCGCTGCTCGACGACCATCGGATTCCACGGGAGGTCGTAGTTGATCAGGGTGCTGGCAAACTGCATGTCGAGGCCTTCGCCGCCGACCTCGGTGGACAGGAGCAAGTTGGAACCATCGGGCTTTTCGAAACAATCCAGCACCTCCTGTGGCGGCGTGTGTGCGCCTCCCTTGATTACCAGCGTCGTGATTCCCGCCTCCTTCAGCCGCTCGGAGAGGTAGTTGATCGTAGGATGAAACGAGGAGAACAGGATTATCTTCTTCCCGGGATTGTCCCGCCAGTATTGGGTCAGCTCCCTGAGAAACAGCTTGAACTTCGAATCCCTGTGCCGGAGCCCGACCAGATCGAAACGTCCCTGCAGTCGGCCCCGGAGAAAGTCCACGAAGGGGTGTTCCTCGTCATCCTCGTCATCGAAATCGGACAAGCGCCGAAATGACGGGTCGGTCCAGTGTTTGAGCGCCGCGTAAATCGAGCTGCTCACCAGCCGCTGCGGAGTCACCGCGAGGAAGCCCAACGGCAGGCTGTGGCTGACGGCAAACTCGACCCCCAGTTCGCAAATCGTCTCATAGACATCCCGCTCCTCGGAGGACATGCCCACCCGGTAGGCCTTTACGTCACGATACACCCGCTCGTTCTCGGTGAAAACATCCCGCTTCCGGGTGCGAGAGACGGCGTGCCCGAGCATGTTCACCCGTTCCGCCCGGTACGCCAGCTCGACTCTGCTGCTGGGAGTGTCGAGGGCACCAGGAGCGAGCGCCGCTTCCCGGAGCTCGGTCAGCATTGCGCTGCTGGACAGATAGGCGTTCACGCAAGCGCCATCGAGGTGGCCGCGAACCTGATCAATCGTGCTACGAGGGTTGGCGAACGCGTCTCGAAGCCGAACCAGCGGAGCGTTTGCCTCGAGGATTCCGGCAAACGTCTGCTCGGAATCGAAGGTATCGGGATCGAGGAGCCGGAGCAGACTGAAAAGGTTGGTGTTCGAGGTGTGGAGCGGCGTGGCGGATAGAAACACTCTGTAACTGGTGACGTCAGTGGCCAGTTGTCCGAGGTCGAAGGTCAGTGTCTCGGAGTTACGCATGTAGTGCGCCTCGTCCATGACGAGCAGGTCGAACAGGGGTCCGGTCTGGGCGGCGTCGCTGAGCATATGAGCCAGCTCCGTCTGCGCATCGGTTCCGGGTTCGAGATCTTTCCAACCGTTTGTGGGACGCAGCGACTGGTAGGAGGCGACGAGCGCAAAGCCGTGCGATGGATTGCGACGAAACTCTCTCAAGTGATCCAGCAGGTCCCTGGCTCCGGCCTCCTGCGCCCTTGTGCCAAACCGTCGGCTGAGCTCGCGCACCCATTTTTCCTTCAACTTGGCCGGACACACCACCAACAGCCGGTGCGCTGCTGCACGGGCGCGAAGTTCGGTCCAGATCAGGCCCGCCTCGATCGTTTTCCCCAAGCCGACCTCATCCGCGATGAGGAGGCTGTTGCAGGGCGACTCGATCAACTTGAGGACGGGCTTGAACTGATAGGGCAGGAACCGCGTGTCCGATGCCTCCATCGAGTAGAGCACGTCGGCCAGCCGCCCGCCCAGCTTTTCGTGCATCAAAATCCGCAGGAGGCTGGGAGCATCGACCGTCCGGCCATTCACGAATTCCCTCTCGGGATCGTTTCCAATCGGAACGCGCTCCAACAGGCTCGCGCGCAGCCAGGACGTCGCCCCGTCGGTGAAAGCAACCTGCGCCTGAACGACGCCCTGGACTTCCCGGCATCCCAATCGGGTTACTGTCCCAACCCGGCCCGGATTGTGAATCGGACGGACGAAATCTCCTTGTTCGAAGGGGCACGCAACCATGGTCGGATTACTAGGCCTTCGACGCGGACGGCTTGTTGTCATCGCGCGCGTCGATGAGGATGATGTCCTGCGACTCCTCGATTTTCAGCTCACGAAGAATCGCGCTGACATGCGCTCGTTCCTCCGGCGTGAAGTAGATGATGACCTTTACGGCAGATGCAGCGTCGCTCGCCCGTTGATAAATCTCCGCCTGATTTTCCAATTGGCGCCGCAGGCCAGTATTCGAAGCCAGCTTCATCTCGACGATGGTCTTGTCGGTAGCCCCCGACGAGATTTTGAAATCGGCTGGGCCACGCCCGTCGTTAACTTCTCGACTCACATCGAAACGGGTGCGGTGCCAAACCAGCCGATACAGGATCTGGAGGTCCGTTTCCTTCTTTATTGGGACTCCCTTGTGATAGAACAGCCGGTGTCCGCCCTTGTTTTCAATGATGTCCTTGAGGAACATCACCTTTTCGACCGCGGCTGCTTTCGAAGTGATCGGCTCGCGGTAGAACGCGGTTTCAGACCTGAGCTGGGAAATTAGCGCGCCGAATTGGCAGACGTAAACCGAGTGGGATTCGTCGACCTTCTCCAAACTGCGTTGTTCAGCTTCGTGGCCGTGGTCTTCCTTGTGCCGGATGAAGTAGTCGTACAGGACCGGGAACCGGAGCGCGGTTCTCCGGATGGCATCGGTTTGGTCCTTCTGCGTCGGATTCTTCGGCAAGATGCGCCTGAAGTAGTCGTCGACCCGATCACGCAGTTCGGAGTCGCCGATCGCTCTCGGTATCTCGTGATACTCACGAATGAAATCCTGTTTATTGATCCAAGTGTCGTCTTTGGTTAAGATGTCTTTGGGCGTGAGGATGACGTAATCATCCTTGAATCTGGGGAGGGTAAAGCGCTGCACCTCCCATGTGCCCGTGGCCTTGTTGAACGCCACACGCCGCACGGCAAATACGGCTCGCTGCTCGGCAGCCAGATATTTGAGGGCAAACGCCTCGGTGTATTGGCACAGATACCCGAGAATCAGATTCGTAGTGAAGTCCGAGATCATGTCCCGACCAACGCCCTCGCGGATCAGACAGAGCTTCTCAAGATGACTGCCTTTCGTGACTTGCTCGATTCCGAACGCGCTAAACAGCGAGTGAAGGTTATTCGCGAGTGCATGGGCGAACTTCGTTCCCAGCCCGCGGCCACGGTTGTCAGATAGGGAAAAACCAAGCCAGTTTTGCTTTACCTCGGAAAAGCAAAAGAGGTTTCGAAGCGCCGCGGAGGACAGGTTGCCCGTGATCGAAAGATCGCGGAGATAGGTCAGATAATCGATAATCTGCGTGTGCAGTGCCTGATATTCGGACCTACGGCTGTTGAAGAGAAGGAACGGGTCGACGAAGAGGGGAAGATCAACCACCAGTGAAACATTGAATGCGCCGTGTTCGTCCAGAGTAGCCTCTGAAACATTGAAAACCTCATTGAAGTAGAGGGCATCCATCGCCGGAACCAATACCATCAACGCAACGGAAGTTCGTCCTCGGTTCGAAGACCGAGATCAACCGGCGGGGATCCGCCTCCCGGCATTGCCGGCGCTGGCGCGGGCCCCGTATTTTCATTTGCGGATATGGCGCTGGACGCAAACGCCCCCGGCCAACCGCCGTGTTTTTCGATGACCTTGTCGATCTCGGCCATCAGCCGGATCGTTTCGGTGAGGGCGACGACGATCTTGTGATAGTGCGCGATGTCGTCCTTCGAGAGGGTTCGGCCTTTGCGATCCTTCAGCCACTTTTCGCAGACTTGGTAGCCGCCAATGTGGAAATTCCAGACGGTCTCTCGGACGCCACGGAAGCCGGTGGTCTGCGCCTTGTCCACCCACACGGTGTTTTTCGACCACGAGACTTTTTCGACCTCGGGATTTCGGCCACCGGTGCATTCCGTGATGGGATGAGCGAGTTTCGGCGATTCGAGCAGGTGCAGTGACACCATCTCGCCGCCGAGCCGGCCCAGCGCGCGAAACAGCTCCAGGCTCCCGGTCAAGGGAAGCCGCGGGAAATCGATCTTCAGGAACTCCGCATACCGACTCCGGTACCCGGGACTGTGAAATACCGCGTAAGCGTAGTGGAAGATGTCTTCGGGCGTCAGGCCAGCGGGCAAACCGTGAGCGCCTTTCTGCCGAACCCCCAACGCGCCTGCAAATGCTCTCACGAAGGAAGGTGCGAGATTCGGCTCCGTCGTCGCAGAGAGTTTCAAAGTTTCACCGTCAAGTTGGAGGTGAAGTGGGAACAAGGAACTGACGTCGTATGCCGAGACCGTTTTGTGGGCAATCAGCTGCCGTGTCGCAAAGATGCCCCATGCTTCCTTTGTCTGCCGCGTCGTTATCAAGCCGATGTTTGGCGCGCCCAGCATGTGGGCCATCACGTTCGATTGGTCCGAGGTCAATACACCACGTGTGAAAGCCACCCAGCGAGTGTCGAAGGGGCGTACGTCAATGGGACGGGTGAATGAATTCGCCTTCTTCCCCACAATCATTTTTCGGCGCTTCGCCAACTCGTAGCCGCCTGCATCACGAATCTCGAACTTTTCCCTCACCCAATCGTCGCTGTGTTTTGGGTCGCAGAATATAGTTATGCGTTCCTCAAGCGCCGATTTGTCGAAATCGTAAGTTAGCGCCTCCCTGCCGCTAACCACCCCACACGAGTTGAGCGGCATGATTTCGAGCAACCCCACAGCTTGCTCAAATTCGGCGCGCAACGTTGTGTCTTGGGGAACAAACAAGTGAAACGGAGACGACGGCTCAAGAATTCCCCACGTCATCCCGCTGATAGCACTTGGCGCGAGTTGACGATACTTCGAGTCACGAGAACCGAACAAGTCCGAGTGCTTGACGGCCTGCGGCGATTTGCTGGGAAGACGTTCCGCCAGCGAGATGGCGACTCCTTGCTGAATGTCGAAGACATTCTTGTCTTCTGTCCCTTCCGGGGCGTCGTCCTTCTTCTTTGAATTTCCGTGGAGGTCGTAAAACCACAAATTCGAGAAGGTGCTCTGGAGGCTCTGCCGCATTCCTCGCAATGTTGGGTTGTCCAAGAAGCTGTGGTTGGAGACGTATCCGAAGACACCGCAACCGGCCTTTTCGATGAACGCTTGTCCGATTCGGAAGAACTTTATGTAGTCGTCCTGTAGATGCATCTCCAGGCGCAACATGCTCTTCTCCTTCAATCGCTCGCCATCAACGAACCGATAAGGGTCAACCAATGACCGCGCCTCGTCTGAAAGGTTGGCGGACATCACAGTGTAGGGCGGGTTGCCTATGACGACGGTGAAGCGTTTATACCATTTGATTTCGTTCACGGCGGCGGCTTCGTGGGCGAGGGCGTCGAATCCGATTTGCGGGAGCTGGCTTACCTTCGGTTCGAGGGCATTCGTGAGATAGATCTGAGCGGGCTCCTCGACGGCGAAACGGTACTTCGTCTCCGAAAGCTTCAGGCCGATCTTCATGTGCGCGATCGCATAGGGCGCCATCATCAGCTCGTAGCCATGAAGGCGCGGCAGCAGCGCCTTCGGGACGTACACGTTCCAATAGTCCTCGAACGTGCGGGGCGCCGGCGTGCCTTTCGGCGGGCTGGCGATGGCCGGCATCGCGGCGAGGCCGCCCGTATCCCACTTTGCCTGGAGGTGACGGGGGACGACGTCGCTCCCTTCGACGAAAAATTCGTCGGGCGAAACGCTCCGCGTTTCGCCAGGTTCATCGGTCTTGGGCGGTAGTTTCAGGCCCGGTCGGGTGCAGACCATTTCGCCCCAGGTGATGGTCGAGGCGAGGCCGTCTTCGAGGCCGAACTCGGACTGGAGGAGCTCGTGGACGCTGCGGACGATATAGGAGACTACGGGCTGCGGGGTGTAGAAGACGCCGCGCTGGATCTTGAGCTGCTTGTTGTAGGCGGGGAGAAATTTTTCGTAGAAGTAGATGACCGGATCTTCCGTCTGGGTCTTGTTGTTGAAGTCGGCCACGACCACTTCCATGTGCGTGTCCGGACTCGTGAGAAGGTCGGTGACGTCACTCACGCCGAGCGCGTCGAAGTCAATTGCACCCTTGCGGCTCTTTATGCCGAGGAAGATGCCGAGCATTTCTTTCAGGAACGGACTCGTGAAGTAGTGTGATAAATCATCCTTCACGAACGCAGTGCCCGCCCCCGCTATCGTCCTTCGACTGGCAAGAGAGAATAAGCCGTACGTGACCGTTTGCGCGAACATGTCGGCAAACCCTTCGTCATCGAGGTCGTGGATCAGCGTCGCCTTGAAGGCCTGCTGGAGTTTCCGGATTTCGCCGGAATCGCGCTCGGCGCGAAGGATGGTCCGAATGCGCGAGCGCAGCCGCCGGGCGAGCCGGGCGAGATGTTCCGCCAGTTCCGCCGAGGTTCGGATGACGTGCCGGTGCCGGATCAGGAAGGCATCGGACCAGCGCTGGCGCCACTCATCGGGTTTTTCGGCCAGCTTCGGATCCCAGCGCAGTTTTTCCTGAAGCATTTCTGCGACATACCCCATGTGCAGCGGCGTGTCGTCGTCGTCCCATCCCAACACCCGCAACTCGGCGAGATTGCTACCGGTATTCTCCACGAAGTGCGCGAACGTGATGGCCCGGTCGCTCTCGTCACCATAGGCGGAAATGAAGAGTAGGTCTCGTGGCTGCCAGGCCTGGCGATCTGCCTTGGTCGCCGAAGTACGCTTCTTGAGGACGAGCGCCCGGAGGATGAGCCGCATGACGACCACCGGGAGCCGCTTTTTTTCGAAATTGACGAAGAAGACGCCCCAAGGCTGGCCCTGATCGAGCGGGCGGAGCTGCTTGATCTCCTTGATCCCGACATCGGCATCCTTGTCCAGCCCGAGCTCCCCCGGCGTGTACTCGAAGGTGACATTCTCGACGTCGTCGGCGTCGATCGGCCAGTCGAGTTCGTCGCGCAGGTAGGCGACGAGCTGGGGCAGGGTCTTGATTCTCTGAAGCTTTTCGACGGGGGAGGACATGGGACGGAGGACCGGAGGGCCAGAGGGTCGGAGGGTCGGAAAGGCAGAGGGTCAGAGGCCGGAGAACTGAGGTCAGAGGTCGGCGGTCGGTGGTCGGTGGTCGGTGGCTGCGGTCAGCCATGCGCGGCCC
>ORMF012136240.1_pt1 | contig 11049 bp, 9 predicted proteins | sample 1779871 | NCBI WGS metagenome assembly ORMF01 (sample SAMEA104232316, study PRJEB22302) | groundwater metagenome | biome: forest; feature: aquifer; material: groundwater | place: USA | collected 2011-08-07 | depth 5.4 m
CAACACCTGGTCGCCGACCCGCGTACTCGTATGCCAGAAATGAGAGGATGGGGCTCCCCGTGACTCGCAGCCGGTCCGCGGGGATCCCCTCGACTATGGCCGCCTCTGCGCATCCGTCATCCATTACCACGACGAGATCGGGCAGGTACCGCAGCCCCCCTCCCTCATCCTCGAACCGGCGCCGGTACCCGTACCGTTCGTCTACCACGCTCAGAGTGGGGATGCCGTGCTTCCGGCCGTGCACGACTAGCTTCCGCTCGAGGCTTACGCGCGCCGTCGTTCCCACCAGGATCACATCTGGTCTGCTGGCCACCGCCTCCTCGACCGTCTGATCATGCAATGCTGCCGCCAACTTCCCCCACTCCACCTCGGGCCAGACTGCGTTGGCAAGGGCGAGGACCTCGGTCGGCAGAAGGGCATGCAGATCCGCACCCCGCCCGCTCAAGCACGCCAGCACGGGCACGACGGCCTTGGCCGATCCAGCCTCGCTGGCGACTGCCAGAACCCTGAGCCTGCTCCGCTCCGATACAGATCGGGTTACCATCGATGCCATCTGCCGAGACCGAAATGATAGGCTACTGTCCGAATTCAGATCATGGCTCCCGACGTGTCGTGGGAATCCCCACGTCTGTTCTGTCCATCGCGCCTCATGACCTTCCAGCGCGCGAGAGGAACTCGCCGCGTCCGGTCCTCCTATCTGAACTCATGCATCCTGATCTGCGGCATTTTTTCCACCTTCCGCACAAGTCGCCCAAATGGAACTCGGGCTTGAATCTTTGACGTGCCCACACGATCGGTTCCATACCTCGCAAACACATCATCTCGCAAGGCGCGCTGTTTCTCATCGAAATAGAATCTGAATCTGTATTCCCTATCCTTTCCCTTGTACTGTCGCAGGCTCTTCCCGTCCTTGTTGTCCACCCACGCCATAACGTCATAGTCCAATTCAACAAGCACGTCCTCGGAACTCCCCGCCGAATCAAATACACCCTTCAGTCGGGCTCCAATATAATCCTTCAGGGAAATCATGCCCCTTTCCCATTCTTCTGCCCGCGTATACTCCCCTCGCAGTTGTCCGCGTTCCAGGAGACCAGTCGCACACGCAAAGATATACTCAACCCAGGCTTGATGCTCCCCGACGAGCATACCCGTATGCTTGAAGAGGACGTTGCCCCCGATCTCACCAGTCTCCAGTGCTTGGTAGTTGTCCGCCTCCGAATAGAAATCGGCGAGTTCTTCCTCTGTTCCAAACAGCTCGCCTCTTGTGTCGCGAACAAACGAGTCAAAACATTCCTTGATCTGTGTCGAGGCCCGCTGAATGTTGTTCAACACGTCCAACACAAGTGCAAAGCTTGTTACGCCATTCTCATTGAGAAATCTGAATAGCCCCTTGAATGCCGCCCTGTTGTATAGGGTTTCCAGAACCAGAACCAGCTTCCGGATCTCCACGTACTCCTGAAACGTCATCGAAGCGGACGCCACGGCCACTTCTTCGACGTCGAATACCTTCCTCCCGCCATAAATGCCAAAGTCAAAGGGGATCAGGCGGTAGAAGCTGTTTCCTTCGTACCCGTGACTCTTCCTGTATCCGGGATCTTTGTAGATTGTGCCGTAGTTCAACTGTAACGTGTGGGTCGCCAGCTTCTTCGCCCCGCAGGCCAGCAGTTCCTCAATACCCTTCAGGTACGAAGCGTATGTCTCGCCTGGCAAAGGCACAATGAGCGCGCTGACCTGAGGGATTCCCTTTTCCTCGGCTCGCTCGGCCATCTCTTTGTAGGCTCCCAGGCTGATGTTGCTCCTCGCGACATTTCTGAGGGTCGTCTCGTCCATCGATTGCACCGCCATACCAAATGTCGTCGTTTCTCCGAACATTTCTATGTTCTGCATGACTCGGGCGACATTATTCTTCCCCGTAGTCATGAGAATGTTCACCGGCCACTTGTACGTGTCCTGACACTCCTTGATGGCGTCCGCTACATCCTTGTCGCGCCGAAACATTCCGAAGTTCAGGTCGCACACCGTCAGTTCATTAATGCCGGTCGGCAGGATTCGCTTCGTGATGTACCGCAATTCTTCCCTCACGTATTGGTCTGAAAAGAAGGCCATTCTGTTGTAATAGTCATTCGAGCTGTTACAGAAGTCACAGCTAAAGGGGCAGCCCCTCGACGTTTCGATCATCGGCGCAAGGCTGCCGTCAAAGAACTGATCCATGAGCCCAGCAACATAAGGAGAAGGGATTTGATCGAGGTCCCTCATCCTGGGGAGCAGATCGCCAACAACCAGACAATCGCTCTCCCGGCTGAGAAACACGCAGCCCGGCAAGGACTGCGCGCTCCAAAGCCGGATGTCACTAGCTATACCCAGAAGCCTCTCCAGAAATGCGCAAAAAGCGACTTCTCCTTCAAATGTGCAGTAGATATCGGTGAACTTGTGGTGACGCATGTACTGTTCCTGCTGATCCCGATTCAAGGGAAAGTTGTAGCCACCACGAATCGTGATGACGTTGGGGTTATAGGCCTTGGCTACATCGCAGGCCCATTCAGCCAAACTGTTGTTCCAATTAAACGTGGTGCATCCCACGACGTCATACTTCTCTCGCTGAACCGCATGTAGGAACCTATCGGGATACTTGAAAAGCTGTATGTCGATGTCCGAGCCAAATTGCTTGAGCGCGTAAGAAGCCAAGAGGCCGATGCCCAGCGGCATTTTGTCCGTGGCGAGGCCTCTTCCCATGTGGGTCAGATCAGCTAGGAAAACCCTCAGGGCCCTCTTCTTGTGATTCATGACACCCCTCCCATATCTAAACTCAGCAATGGTGCAAGCCCTGCAGGTGAAGCATCGTACCAATACTCGCCTTGGAATTGCACCTTGCCGCACCAGTCTTAGCCCGCATCACGGCTGCATTCCTCGTTCCACGGCCGACGAATCGGTACCCGAAAAGTGCCGATCCAAGCTCTGATATACACTGCAAAGGATGTCCGGATCGCGGTAGTACTCAATGGTCAGGAACTCCACGGGCGCTCCCGCAGCGAGGATTTCCTCGACGATCCAAAGGTCGCACTCCGTGGGAACCTCGTGCAGATCCTCCATCTCCCCATTCAGCATTCCGGCGTGGCTCAGATGGATCTCCCGCACGGAGCCCAGCGGAAGCTCCCGGAGGTACGCCTGCACGTCCTCGTACCCAAGGTTCATCGCACTGATCATTGCATGGGGAATGTCCAACAGCAGGCCGATCCCCGCTCCTTCCGTCACGCGCCGGATGAACGCGGGCTCGCAGACGCACTCGTAGGCACCCGTCGAGAAGTAATTCAGGTTCTCGACGTGAATGTGCCCTGGAAACTGGCCCCGAAGCCATTCGGCGTTCCTGGCCGTCCTCTCAAGATACTCCTCGTCCGAGATCGCACCGGATAGCGGCATCGCCCGCGGGAATCTATTGGAGGAGTACCTGCGCTCCGTCATGCAGTTAGGACCAATGTCGCACGCGAAGGACGCGTACTTTCCGGATCGCAGCGCGCCCAGGATTCGCGCCGCCTCGAGTTTCATTGGGAACTCAGGATCTGCAATATTGAAAGAGGGCTCGAGAAACAGCTCCTTCGAGGGAAATTCCTCCTCTCCAGCCTGCTTGAAGCTCACCGCATCCACCAGCGGCAGTAATGCCTCCTGGCGCGAACGGAAGGCGTCACTCAGCGGGACACACAATTTCACGCGGCGCCCCTCGGCGGTGCCGGATCACAGCGGGTGCCGGCTCCCCACGCTGTCACGGATGACCATCTGCGCCGGATTTCCGACCACGGTGGAACGATCCGGCACGCTCCGGAACACCACGGCCCCGAGGCCCACCATGGCACACTCCCCGATGGTGATATCCCCGTTGATCACCGAGCCCACACCCAGCGTGGCGCCCCTTTTCACCCGCACCCGGCCGGGGATCGTGACTCGCTGGGCGCAGTACACTGCATCCTCGAGAACGCTCTCGTGACCGATCAGGGTTCCGAAGCCCACAATGCAATGATTCCCGATTCTGACCCCATAGTTCAGGACGCAGCCCTCCTTGATGACGCAATCCTCCCCGATCTCGACCTGTTCCGTGGAAACCGACGGATGCACGAGCGTGGTGAATCTGACCCCCATGCTTGTCATCCGGTCGATGACCTTGAGCCGTGTGACGATCGAGCTGCCGTAGATGAAGCAGACCGCGTAGGTCTCGCGATACCGCGGTTCCTCCAGCATCGCGATCGGGCCCAGAACGTTGCACCCGAAGAAGTCCTTCCCCCACTTCTTCGGATCGTCGTCGACGACGCCCAAGAGATTCCACGTTGCCGACCTCGCATTGATGTCATGCACAAGCTTGAGGCTTGCAGGGTTGCTCGCACCGGCAATGATCAGCTCTTTCATGACGCCCTTCCCGTTCTGTCGGTCATGCGGCGATACCGCATCCGGATAAATGCACCCGCATCATTGGGGGATCTCACTTCGGCTGACCGGTAAACCCGATGCGAAAAGCACATCGCTCAGACCCGGGAATTTGCAGGGAGCCTTGCGACAAGGAATGCATGTTTCCCTCGATGCTCCACACATTGATTCGTGCGAGTTCTATCTTCGCATCCTGGGAATCGGTCTGTCCGGGATCTTGAGACGGAATATCTGGCAACCGCAGGCCATCCACTGAGGAGAAGCTCCAGCGGTAGGAACCTGGCTCCGCTTTCCGACGCAGGGCCTGGTCATGAGTCATCTTGTTGAAGGCGACGATTGCGCGGATCAAGTCCTTCTTCGTTCGGATGCCTGTCAGCGTCCCCCTCCCACCAAAGTCCCCGTCAGGAGACACTTCGGCCACATAGACGCTCTCGTCGTACGGCATTCGCCGCGTGATTGGGAAGGGCTCTTGCCGGACGAGCGCCAGACCGTAGGTTCGAGCCACACCCTGGATGGTGGCCGTCGTACACACTTGAGAAGCATCCAGGTTCGGCCTAGCCCCCTGGGACGTCCAGCACACCAGCAAGCCATTCTCCCGAGCCTCTTCTCTGAATCGGCAGGTCAGGATCGTTGCCCCTTGAGAGGACCCGGGTAAGTCTTCCAGTTGGTCCACGAGGCCCAGGAATGCCCCAAGGATCGTGGGGCCGTGAACGTACGCTCGTTCCCCCAAGAAGTAGAAATTCGTAGGCCGCTTGTGCATGGCAACCTCGCCCGGACTCACCTTCGAAGAAATTGCCGCCTGACCTCCTGAGGCTTTATGGTCACATTCCCACCGTCAGCCTCCCTGCCACCTCAGGCCCGGTTCTTGCTCAAACGAGAATACAAGTAGGCCGCCATGTTCGCTGTGCTGACAAGATGGTGATCGCCGATGTCCTTCTCCGCGACCCGAAAACCGTATTTTGACTCAATAGCGAGGAGATAGTCGACGAAATCCAGCGAGTCCAGCCCTCGCTCCAGCAGGCTTTCGGCCGCCTCCCCACGCTCCTTCTGAAATAGGGATTGCGACTGCTCCGCTATCGACGCTGCGATGTTCTCCAGTTCATAAAGAATCGTCTCGACGGTCATCGCTCGTCCTCCAGAGTTCCTCACGCGTATGCCAGAACAGTCGCTCCCCACGAAAGGCCCACGCCGAATCCGCAGAGCAGGAGCCGCTTCCCGGCAAGATCTTGCTTCTCCATCACCTCGACCAAGGCCAACGGCACGGTCGAAGAGACGGTATTTCCGAGGTACTTGAGGTTACAGACCATTCTCTCCTCAGCGATGCCCAGATTCTTCCGGATGCCCTCCAGGAGGTGACGGCTCCCTGGGTGGAAAATGAAATAGTCGATGTCGGACTCCTGGAGGTCATTCTTCTGCAGACACTCGCGCACCGCCTCGGGGATCACCCGCAGCATGTATTCGTACAGGATCCTCCCGTCCATCTCGAGGAAGCCCGGCGGTGTTCCTTCCTTCCGCTCCTCAACGCGCGTCCCGCTGTTCCGGACGATGAGGGCGTCATAGTGGGCCCCGTCGGTCCCAAAGACACCTTTCTGCAACCAATTGCGGCTCTCCCGTCCGATCCACGTCACGGTGGCGGCGTCGCCAAAAATCGGGGCGGTGCCCCGATCCTCCGGATTAATGATCTTGCTGTAGGGGTCGCACGTGAAGAGCAGGCTGTTGCTCGATCCCTGCGACTCCATCCAGCCCCGGATAATGGCGAGGGAATAGATGAAACCCGAGCATCCGAGGCTGACGTCGAAGGCCGCCAGGCGGGTCGGTAGCCCCAGCCGGTCCTGGAGAACCGCAGTCGTATGGGGAAGACGGTAGTCGCCGTTTTGAGTGCAGAGGACCACGAGGTCCACGTCCTGAGGCCGGAGACCATTGGCTGCGAAAAGCTTCTCCGCAGCCTTCACGCACAAATCAGAAGTGCTCTCGTCCTTCCGGGCGATTCGCCGCTCGCAAATCCCGACCTTCCTCTCCAAGAAGCCGGGGTTGAACGTGAATCGCGCGTCGAGGGAATCGTTGCCCAGGATGCCTTCGGGCAAGTAGGAACTGATGTGCTTGATACCTATCACGACCTTCACCCTCCGCCGGTGTGACTCCGACGCCTCCTCCCCGGGCCGCGCGGGCCGGGCGGCGTCTTGGCTCATCCCAAGGAGAACGCCCATCCGCAGAGCTTGGGGCAATTATTGAATGTCTTGGATTCTCAATGCTTCCCCACACCTCAATCCCCGGGAAAGGGTCTTGCCCACAACCCAGGGCAGCTTGCCCGGCGGGACGCCGCCGCCCGGCCGGACTGCATCCAGGTCCTCGACTTGGATGACCTCTCCAGCCTTGATATCCCGCCGCGCGACGAGGCTGCGATTCAGGCGAAGCTCGAGCCTCGACTCCGACGGCGTCTTGAGGCGAAGCGACGACCCCATGGCTTTGTGCACCCGCTGCACGCCCGCGCTCAGGCGCTCCATCTCCTGCGGGAGAACAGACATGGAGTTGTCGCCCCCCGGGAGCCCGCGATCGATGGTGAAGTGCTTCTCCAAAACCCGAGCCCCCAGCGCCGCCGCCGCCAGGGCGATCTCCACCCCGACCGTGTGGTCGGAGAAGCCCACCCAGCACCGGTACCGCTCGGCCAGACTCGGGATGACCGCCAGATTTGCCTCCTCGTCCGGGCACGGATACGCCGAGGTGCAGTGGAGCAGGATTAACTCGGCGGTGGTGATCCCACGGATCGCGGCGACCGCCCGGTCAATGTCCTCCAGCGTGGAACAGCCCGTCGAGAGCAGCATCGGCCTGTGCTTGCGCGCGATGTGCTCCAGCAGGGGAAGATAGGTAAGATCGCCCGACGCGATCTTGAAGGCCGGGACTCCCAGCTCCTCCAGGAAGTCCGCCGACTCGGGATCGAACGGCGTGGACAGGAACACCGCGCCGCGCTCCCGGCAAAATCGATGCAGGGCCCGGAAATCGTCGAAGGGGAGCGACTCCCGGGAGATCTCCTCAAAGGCGGGGTGATCGGGCGCCAGCAGCCGCTCAGGGATGATGGTCTGGAACTTGACGTACTGGGTCCCCGCCTCCAGCGCGGCCACCACCATCCGCTTGGCCAGCTCCAGGCTTCCGCCGTGGTTGTTCCCGATCTCCGCGATCACCACGGGCGTCTCGTCCAGGAATCCCATTTCTAACCCGGAAATCTTAACCGCCAAGGTGCCAAGGTCGCGTAATTTCGAATTTCGAATTTCGAACTTCGAAATGATAGAAGCGTCATGGCGGTTCACCTTCTCTCGGATTGCGCCATTCAGCGTCGGTGCCGCTTCGCGATCCGCCGCACCGCCGCGATCACGTCCAGCACGTCCTCGTCCGCCATCTTGGGCGAGATGGGCAGGTTGATCACACGCTCGTAGAGGGACTGGGCCATGGGGAAGTCGCCCGGCTCGTGCCCCAGGAGTTTCCTGTAGTACGTGTGCAGGTGCAGCGGGATGTACATGACGCTGGTGCCGACGTTCTCCGCCCGTAACTCTTCGATGAACCGGTTGCGGTCGATGGTGAGCCGCTCCGGCTGGAGGAGGATCGGAAACAGGTGCCAGGCATGCCGGATGTTCCCGGATACCGGCGGCAGGGCGACGGCGTCGAGATCGCCAAACCCCTCGGCGTACATCGGGGCAAAGTGGCTCCGCCGCTCGATGAACCCGTCCAACCGTTTGAGCTGATGGATCCCCAGGGCGGCCTGGAGGTCCATCATGTTGTACTTGTAGCCCAGGTCCACGACGTCGTACCACCAGGAGCCCTTGGGGGCGTACCGCTGCCATATCTGGCGGGCATCGGAGATGCCGTACACGGATAGTACTTTGATGCGCTCGATGAGATCGCCGTTCCAGGAAGTTGCCATGCCACCCTCGCCCGTCGTCATGTTCTTGGTGGCGTAGAAGCTGAAGCAGGCGACGTCGCTCTCCAGGCTGCCGATCTTCTTCCCCCGGTATTCCGATCCGGCAGCATGAGCCGCATCCTCGATCACCCGCAGGTTGTGGCGTCGCGCGATGGCCAGAACGGTGTCCATGTCACACGGCTGCCCGCCATAGTGCATAGGGATGATCGCTCTGGTCCGCCCACTGATCTTTGCTTCGATCTGATCCGCCACCATATTGAAGTCGGGTCCGCAGTCCACGAAGACGGGCCGCGCGCCAACGTAGGCCACCACGTGGGCGGTCGAGGCGAACGTCATGGTCGGAACCAGCACCTCGTCGTCGGGGCCAATGTCTAGCGCCAGCAATGCCAGGTGCAGGGCCGCCGTGCAGGAGTGCACCGGCGCGGCGTGCGGAACCCCGCAGTAGGCGGCGAACTCTTTCTCGAACCGCTCCGTCTTCGGCCCCTTGGTCAGCCAGCCCGAATCGAGCGTGTCCATCACCTCCGCCTTTTCCTCGGCGCCGAGGAGCGGAGGGGAGAAGGGCAGGAACGCGCTCCGGGGCGGTCGATCCTCGAGGGCGCGGCCATCGAGCGTCATGACACTCCTATCATTTCGAAATTCGAATTGCGAAATTCGAAATTACACCACTCTTGGGCTTCTTCGCGATTGATAATTCTCGGATCGTTACTACTCGGCTACCCCCGTTTAGGAACGTTGTAATACCGCGGGTCCTGGTGGTCCTTGATACTCCCATTCTCGAGCGCCCGGCGGATCTCCCGGATCCCGTCGGCCACGGAGTAGCGCACCCGGTACCCCAGCTCCCGCCTGATCTTGTCGAAGCAGACGTGATAGTCGCGCAGGTCGGGCGTCTGGGGAATCGTCTCGATCTGCACCTCGGGAAAGACCTGCCGGACTAATTCTCCCAGTTGGCCGACCTGGTAGTTCTGTTCGTTCGAGCCGACGTTGAAGATCTGTCCGCCCACGGTTTCCGGCGGCGCCTCCAGGGCCAGGACGTACGCCTGCGCGGCGTCGGCGACGTGCACCAAGGGGCGCCACTGCTTGCCGCCGAAGATCGTGATCTTCCCCCTGGAGAACGCGTGCAGCGTCAGAATGTTGATGATCAGGTCGAAGCGCATCCTGGGTGAGTATCCGTAGATGGTGGCCATCCGGAGGATGATGGGCTTGAACGCTCCGTTCCTCATCCCGAGGATCTCCGCCTCGGCCTGCACCTTCAGGCGCGCATACAGTGAGATGGGATTGAGGGAGGCATCCTCGGCCATGATCCCCTCGCGAACCCCGTAGGCGCTATCCGTCGAGGCGTAGAGAAACCGGGGCACGCCACAGTAGCGGCAGGCATCGGCGATCGCCTTGGTGGCGATCAGGTTGATGTCCACGGTCTCTTTGGGATCGCGGTCGCACGCCGGCTCCCCGACGAGGCCCGCCAGGAGCACGACGGCCTGCGCTAACCGGATATGCTCGGTCGCGGCCCCGATATCCCGGATGTCCCCCACGGTCATGTGGAACCGCGGGTGCCCCTCGTACGCGCTCAGCGGCTCCTTCCCGAAGCGGAGGGAATCGAACACCTCCACCTCGTATCCCCGGTCCAGCAGTTGGCCCGCCAGGACCGATCCTAGATAGCCGGCACCGCCAAAGACGAGGACGCTCTTTGCGGTGTCCTGAATCCCGCTCTCAGTCATGTCTCCCGCCAATGGGGTGATTTCGAAGTTCGAATTTCGAAATGATGGGAGCGCCATGGCGGTTCACGCCTTCTCTCGAACTGGGGTTATCTGGTTCCGCCGCCATTGGATCGTGTCCCGGAGGCCCTGCGAAAGGGTCCGGTTGGGTTCCCAGCCGAGATCCGCGGAAATTCGCTTGATGTCCGCCGTTGACGACAGGATGTCGCCCGGGGGGCGAGGGGCAAACCCGTAGGAACTTCCGGATCCGGTCATCCCGATGATTTGCTCCGCCAGGGAGAGGATCGTGATCGCGTTCCCCGTCCCGACGTTGTACACACCCGTGGCGGGTTCTGTGGCCGCCAGCACGTTCGCGGCCACCACGTCCTCGACGAACACGAAATCCCGGGTCTGCCGCCCGTCACCGTAAATGGTCAGCGTCTCCTTCCGGAGCGACCGCTCGATGAACTTGGGGATCACCGCGGCATAATCCGAATCGGCCCGCTGGCACGGCCCGTACACATTGAAATACCGGAAGGCAACGTAGGCTAGTCCACGTCGCCTCCGGTACCACTCCAACAGATGCTCCCCTTCCAGTTTGGAGACGGCGTACGGACTGGCCGGCTCGGGGCAGGCCGTCTCGGCCTTCGGGGCGTCCAGCTCTTCGGCGTAGACCGCCGAGGAGCTGGCGAACACGATCTGAGCCACTCCTTGCTCCGCCGCCTCCTCCAGCAAGGTGAGCGTGCCGTGGACGTTCACCTCGAAGCACTCTGTGGCCCGCGAAAAGCTCTCGGGAACCGAGGTGAACGCTGCCAGGTGGACCACCGCATCCTCACCCCGGACGCACTGCTCTACCAGTGCCTGGTCGCGGACGTCGCCATGGACGAAGGTGCAGCCGGCAGGCACGTTTTCCCGGTACCCGGTGGACAGGTTGTCCAGCACGGTCACCTGGTGTCCCAGGCGCACCAGCCCCGCGGCCGTATGCCCCCCGATGAACCCCGCGCCCCCCGTCACGAGCACGCGCATCCGCGC
>ORMF010342454.1_pt1 | contig 11048 bp, 9 predicted proteins | sample 1779871 | NCBI WGS metagenome assembly ORMF01 (sample SAMEA104232316, study PRJEB22302) | groundwater metagenome | biome: forest; feature: aquifer; material: groundwater | place: USA | collected 2011-08-07 | depth 5.4 m
ATCTTCAAGCGTTCCCGTTCCTTCCCACTCATTGTTAATGTCCCCCTTGGCCGGGTTGCTACCGCAACCCAGCCAAGGGGGACATTCTTATCGAGTTACCAAAGGGACATTCTCATGGAGTTCCGACAAAGTTATTCCCCGGACTTGCCTCGCCGCGCGCCATTTCCTAACGTGCGCGCTGGTTCGGCTGGAAAACATTTCGCAATCCATTTTATGAGCGTACTCATTGTCGGTTCCACGGCGTTGGACTCCATCAAAACTCCGCACGCGGAGAATCCCCGCCTGCTCGGTGGCTCGGCCAGTCACGCGGCGGTGGCGGCGAGCTTTTTCAGCCCGGTGAAACTGGTCGGCGTGGTCGGCGACGACTTCCCCAAAAAATACCTCTCGCTTTATCGCCGGCACGGCATTGATCTCGCGGGTTTGCAGATCAAACCCGGCAAAACGTTTCATTGGTCGGGCGAATACGAGGTCAACCTGAACAACCGCCGCACCCTCCTCACCGAGCTGGGCGTGTTCGAGACGTTCTCGCCGGAATTGCCCAAGACCTATCAGGCGTCGTCCTACGTGCTGCTCGCCAACATCGCCCCCGCGCTCCAGCATCACGTCTTGAACCAGATGCGGCGGCCAAAGTTCGTCGTGGCCGACACGATGGACCTCTGGCTCAACATTGCGCTCGACGATTTGGTGAAGTTGCTCAAGCGCATTGACGGGTTCGTGCTCAACGACAGCGAAGCGCAACAGTTGACGCAGGAGGACAACGTGTTCGTGGCCTTGAAGAAGATTCACAAAATGGGCCCGAAATACGTCATCATCAAAAAAGGTTCGCACGGCTCGATCTTGTCCGGCCCGAAAGGCTTCTTCATCTGCCCGGCGTATCCGTTACCCAAGGTGGTGGATCCGACGGGCGCGGGGGATTCGTTTGTCGGCGGCATGATGGGCTACCTCGCCACCGCCCGCGGTGCCATTGACGCCAACCTCCGCCGGGCGATGATTCACGGCAGCGTGGTGGCCTCGTTCTGCTGTGAAGGCTTTGGCCTGAACCGTACGACGAAAATGACGCGCGCCCGCGTCGCGCAGCGGGTGAAGGAACTGGAGAAGCAGACGCGGTTTTGAGCCGGGGGCCGGCCAGCTTGCAACCCGTATCCCACCGATGGCTCACATCCACGAAAAAATTGATTTTACCGTCGCGATCTTTGTCGTTCAGGACGGCAAGGTGTTGCTGATTCACCATCGCAAGCTCGACAAGTGGCTGCCGCTGGGCGGACACATCGAGTTGGAGGAAGACCCGGAGCAGGCGGCGTTGCGCGAGGCGAAGGAGGAAAGTGGACTGGACGTGGAACTGCTCGGCGAACGTCCGCCCACGACCGAGCCGGGCACCCGCGCGCTGATCGCCCCGCGTTTTCTCGACATTCATCGCATCAGTGCCACGCATGAACACATCGGCATGATTTACTGGGCGCGACCGAAGCGCGGCGCGGCCACGCTCGCCGCTGAGGAGCATCACGACATCCGCTGGTGTTCCACTGCCGACTTGGACCAGCTTCAGCCCACAATGTCCAACGCCGTGAAGTGGTATTGCCGCCAAGCCCTCGCGGAAGTCTCCCGATCCCCGGTTTGAGAGCCGGTCCCCCGCACCACACGCATGTATTCGCGTAAAATCAAAACCGGCGTCTTCATCCTTGAAGGATTGAACTCCTTCTCGGTGACGTACTACTTTTATTACTTTTATTTCTTCGCGCAACAACAGTTCGGCTTCGGCAACCAGGCGAATCTCGCGCTGGCGGCGGCGACCGGTTTGATCTGCGTGCCCGCGTCCTTGTGGGGGGGCCGCTTCGCCCAACGCGCCGGGTATTTCACCGCGCTGAAGGTCGGCTTCGGAATCATGATCGTCACGCTCGCGCTCGGCTGGCAGTTGGCGGAATCGCCGACGACGCATATCGCGCTCATGCTCGTCACCGTCATTGGCATGAGTTTCACCTGGCCGACGCTGGAAGCGCTCGTGAGTGAAGGCGAAACGGGGGCGGGTTTGCAGCGCAAGGTCGGATTTTACAATGTCGTGTGGGCCGGCACCGGCGCGCTGGCGTATTTCACCGGCGGCGCGTTGCTGGAAAAACTCGGCCGCCAAAGCCTCTTCTTCCTGCCGCTGGCGATGCAAATGGTGCAACTCGCCTTGACGTATTGGCTGCATCAGCAATCCGCCCGCTCCCAACCGGCAGCGGTTTCCCCGGTCGGCCCGATGGCGTCGGCGGCACCGCCAGTCCAGGCAAAGACTTTTCTGCGCATGGCGTGGCTCGCCAACCCGTTTGCCTACATCGCCGTTAATACCCTCGTCGCCGCCATGCCGGGCGTGGCGCACAATCTAAAGTTGACCACGACGCAAGCCGGCTTTTGTTGTTCTCTTTGGTGCTTCGCCCGGTTGGGAGCGTTCTGCGGCTTGTGGTTTTGGGCGGGGTGGCATTACCGCTTCCGCTGGCTGCTGTCCTCCTACATCCTGCTGGTGGTCACCTTTGTGGTGATTCTGGTCGTGCCGAATCTCGCCGCCGTTGTGCTGGCACAGCTCGCGCTCGGCGGGGCGCTCGGCTTGATCTACTACTCGTCGCTTTTCTACTCGATGGACGCGGGCGACACGAAAGGCGTTCACGGTGGCATTCACGAAGCGGCGATTGGTCTGGGCAGCTTCGCCGGTCCGGCGGTGGGCGCGGCCTCGTTATATTTCCTGCCGCAAGTGGCCAACGCCAGCGCCTGGGCGGTGAGCGGACTGTTGCTGTGCGGGTTGGCGGGATTGGTGGGTATCCGGCTGACCGCCCCCCGCCCCTGACCGTCGGCCACAGAAAAGGCCTTACCTTGCTGACAGTTGGGACATCGTAGCCGTGCTAAACCCGAGCGGCCAATGGCCCGAGACCGACAGCCGGGACGCCGAGGACCGGCTGACTCTGGCGGTGTCCTTGGGGGTTTTGCGGCAAACATGAAACCAGGAAACAGCACGATGCTCTTGACCCCTTCATTTTCACTTACCGTTTAACCCGCCAGAATCCTAGCGCCAGCAATCCGCCGCACACCAGCGCAAGCGTGGACGGTTCAGGGATGCTCGTGATTTCGAAAGCAAACGTTGCGTTCATTCCCGATATAAACGCTGGCAACCCGTTCAGGTTGGAATTGTCGAACAGTTGAAACCCGTAGGTCACGTTAGGACTAATGGCATACGTAAGGCTTCCACTCAAAGGCAGACCTTGGAAGCCATCCTGTCTGGCGAAGCTGCCGTCAATTGATTCATTGATGGCCAGAACATTGCCAAAAGCGAACGAGCCTCTGTGATCGATTGAATACTGCAACGTCATTGTGGCTGGCACTTCCGAAGTGAACGTGTAAAACCATCCTGGGCTGCCCGTCGCCACTTTTGAAGACGGGTACGCGGAGAGACCGGCGGTACTAATGAACGTTGTGGCTATGGAGAATGTCCCCGCAGCGGCGGATGTCCACGTCGCGGAACCGCTGGTTTGTGCCATGCAGTTTGCCGCTCCATTGAACGCCTGGGCGAAAGTCATGACTGACAGCGGATTCAAAGTCGTCGTTTGCGATACAGCCTGAGTGTTAACGATGAGGCCGTTTCCAGCATTAGCCTCAGCCCTCAAGCTCATGGCCGAGCTGATCGGTGTGATATTTGCCAAAACAACGCCGTAAGCATAATTTCCAAAAGTCAATAAGATCAACAGCTGGCGCATGGTTTGAATGGTTCTTTTCATGGGAGTTTGTTGATTTATTCTTCCCTTATTTTAAGACACTAACCATTGTCACTTATACCAATTTAATCTCACCTAAGTCAATATAATTCTAGATTCCGCAGTTGAGTCAATTTGCGGTCGCCGGCGGCATTTTTCTGCACGCTTGCTGCCCGCCGTTTTTTCCCGCAGGCTGTCCGGGCTAACAACCAAAAGCACAATCATGTCATCACTCTCCGGCAAACTCGGCATTGTCTTCGGCGTCGCCAACAAACGCTCCATCGCCTGGGCCATCGCGCAGGCCTGGCACAAACAAGGCGCCAAGCTCGCCTTCACCTATCAAGGGGATCGCCTCAAGGAAAACGTGGAGGAACTCGTCGGCACATTTGGCCGGGACACGCTGCTTATGCCGTGCGACGTCACCAAGGACGACGACATCGCGAACGTCTTCAAAACCGTCGGTGAGAAATTCGGCAAACTGCATCTCCTGCTCCACTCCGTGGCATTCGCACCCAAGGAGGCGCTCGAAGGCGAATTCGTGAACACCAGCCGCGAGGCTTATCGCATCGCGCACGACGTGAGCGCGTATTCCCTCGTGGCGCTGGCCCGCGCCGCCGCGCCGTTGATGACCGACGGCGGCAGCATCATGGCCATGAGTTACTACGGCGCGGAGAAAGTGATGCCGCACTACAACGTCATGGGCGTGGCCAAAGCCTCGCTCGAAGCCAGCACGCGCTACCTCGCCTACAATCTCGGCCCGAAAAAAATTCGCGTGAACTGCATCAGCGCCGGGCCCGTCAACACGCTCGCCGCGCGCGGCATTGCCGGCTTCAACGACATCCTCAAGCACTATGAAGCCCACGCTCCGCTCAAGCGCAACGTGGTGCCCGACGAACTCGGCGCCACGGGGGTTTTCCTCGCCAGCGACGGCGCCGCCGCCATCACCGGCCAGGTCATCTACGTGGATGGGGGCTATCAGATCATGGGGATGTAAGAACGCGAAAAAAGGACCGCAGAATTCATCAATGAACATTCTCAGACTAAATCAAACTGGCCGGACAGGACGCATTACTGAATTTGCATCCCGAAACCGATGTACGGGTGTGAATGATTTCTTGAAGCTCGGCAAGGCAGTTCCTGTAATTATCGAAACGCCCTTCGGTTTGGCAGAAACAGATTATCTCGCCATCGGTGCTTGGGAAGCGTTCGCGCAAGAAAGTTGCCCGCATCGATTTTGATGTGGAACTTCCGTTGGCATCCCCGCTCGTCTTTATCGTCAAGCCATTGACAGTAAGAACAAGAGCATCAGAAAAGATTTTCGATTGTCGGCATTATTATTACCCTCTCGCATTCAATCACCACACGAAGAGCAAACTATGGATCGAACAGCTTAAAATCGTGGAACGAAAGCATGAACACTTGTTCAAGTGGGCGACTGAGCAACTCACCTCGCTTGTGAAGAATTTTCAGCAGCATCAAGGAAAAGGGCTTCGAGCAGTAGAGTTGCTTCGGGCCTCTGGAGCATTGTCAGTTCTTGGGTTTCAGCTTGGATCGCCAAGCGGAAGCATGGGTAGCTCTGAAGTTAGCTACGCCAAATTCAGTCGTTTTCCGAAATACAACTGCTTTGTCGAGTTAAGACGCCGATCCTCTGAATTTACCAAAACGTGGACAGAAATCCCTCGTTTCCCAAGAACAGTGTTGTTCTGTTACGAGCACGACAGGGAATTCCCCGGAGAAACGGTGGACATCATCGAGTTACGTGAGTTAGCCAACCACATGAGGCAGGTTTCCGACATCTGATAGCGGATATGAATACGAAAGAGAAAGCGGCGGAGGAGAAGGCGATGGTTTGGCGAATCTTGGATCGCCTTCTTGGAAAAACTGAGCGAGCTGTAAATTATCGACCTGATTGGAGAATTCATCACGAGACTGACACGTCAGTTCTTGTGACATTTTCCAAAACAGGCCAACTGTTCTACGACGTATCAAAAAAGGATTTGGAACAATTTGCTTCTCACCGTCGCGCGTTCTTTGTTTTCTTGGCAGGGAGTCACAAAGACGTGTTCATCGTGCCATCGCACGAATTACGAGCAGAGATTAAGTCACATGGGTTAGCTGCTTCGCAGGAATTTGGAGATTACAAGCTGCATTTGGTTCGCGACTACCGCGGCACGTATTTTCGTGAAGTCTCCGCTCTCAATCTGGCCCTGTTCCTCAACCAATATTCGCAGTTCCTCTAAGAGCCTGTTTGAAAAGTAGCGGCGGGCCTCCTGGCCTGCCGTAGAGGGCGGCATCTTGCCGCCCGGAAAAAACGTTCGAGGGGTCGGTAACGCTCTGATTTCACAAGGCCTTTTTCGATTCCGAGGCTTTTTCCGCCGGGCTGGAAGCCCGGCTCTACGTCAGCCAAGATGGCTGACGCTACAGTTTTCAAACAGGCTCTAAGTCATTCGCCAACCCGGCGGAAGTTCTGTCCGAGGTGCTTGATGCCTGCTTGAGCAATGGCACCAGCAGCTTCACCAGCGAAGCTTTGTTCAACCGGTTGGTGATCGAACTGTGGCGACGGCGGGCGTTGAGTTGTTTGAATCTGAACCGCAAGGAATTTGCCGATCGTTTGGAGCAACGCGGCTGGAGCTACAACCCGAAGAATCATCATTGGTCGCGGCGTGGATACCCGATGAAATCGTTTGGGGAGATGATGCTTTTCGAGCGCTAGTCCAACCCCCGCTCGGTCAATTCATCCTCATCCAGACCGAGGTAATGGCCGAGTTCGTGGAGATAAGTCGTGTGGACTTCGTCGCCGTATATTTCCTCGTCGCCTTCGGCAAAGTCCCAGAGATTTTCCAGAAACAAAATAATCTGCGGCGGGAGCGGCGAGGCGCTGTGTTCCTCGTCGCCAAACGCCGGGCCGGTGAAGAGGCCGAGCGTATCCGGCTCAATGCCGTCGGCTTGCAGCGCCGCGCTTGGGACACGCTCGAAGGTGACGGGCAAGGGCTGCGCCCGTTCGCGCAATGGCCCGGGCAACGCCGCCAGCGTGGCCGCGACTTCGGCCCGCGCGAGTTGGCTTAAATGTTCCCAGGATGAACGCATGCAAACCATCGGCCAATTGGTTCCGGGCCGGGTTACCGGGCGGGCAGTTCGCGCACGTAAAGATTCTTGAACCACACCGGCGTCTGGTGCGCCTCGAGTTCGATCGACCCGATGGGAAAGAGCGACAGATCGCGCTGCCAGTAATTCTCCAGCACGGTGTTGTTGACGACGAGTTCGTCGTTCAGGAAGACATGCACTTTGTCGCCGACCATCAGGATGCGGGAGCGATTCCATTCTCCGACGGGTTTATCCGCGACCCGCAGCGGCTTGGCAGTATTTGTCTGGTTGTTGAAGAGGCCGCCGGAACCAACCTCGCTGCCAGCCTGGGTCGGTTGGGTGAACGGGTCCCAAATCTGCACCTGCGGCGTGCCGCGCAAATAAAAACCGCTGTCGCTGCCGGGCGCGATCTTCCAGTCCGCGACCAGTTCAAAATTCGCGTAGTCCTTCGCCGTGCAAAGATTGTCGAAGTTCGTTCCGCGATAAACCAGCAAACCGTCCTCGACCCGCCAATTCGCGCGCATGAGTTCATCCGCCTTCGCCTGTTTGGCGGCCAGTTCCGCCGGCTTCATCGTGGCGCGTTGCTTCGGATCGGCCACCAGACCTTTCCAACCGGTGAGGTCCTGGCCGTTGAATAACGCGCTAAAACCCTCGGTCCCGGGGCTGGCGTTCTTGGCGCGCGGCAGTTCCTTCACGCGGATGTGCCGAAACTCCACGTAGTCGTTGTGGCCGAGGAAACCGATGTGCCCGCGCTCGCGGAACAGGCCGGGATGTTTCGCGATCGTCAGCGGATCGGACACGGTGTTGAGGTTCGCATCCAGAATCGTGATGCCGTTGACGACGACCTTGATGTGCCGGCCCCGCGCGGTAATTTCCTCCGCGTTCCACTGGCCGAGCGGCTTAAGCGCGCCTTTCCTGGCCGCGACGACGCCATAGATCGAGCCGTGAAACTGCTCCGGCTGCAGCTTGCCCCAGCGGCCGCGCCCGGCCGCGCCCTCGTCGAGGATTTGAATTTCCATGCCCAGATATGCCGCATCGCCTTCGAGCGGCGCGCGGAGGCCGATGCCGTTGTTGGACCCATCCTCCAGCTTGAACTCGAACCGGAGAATGAAGTCCTCGTATTCCTTCTCCGTGAACAGATTTCCCCCGCCGCCGCGGGCGCAATAAATCACGTCGTTGGTCACGCCGTAACCGTCGCCATGTTGGCCTACCAACGTCCAGCCTTTGAGGGTTTGCCCATCAAACAAACTCGTGAAGCCAGTCTCCCGTGGCGCAGCGTCGGCTTGCCGTGGCGACGTGAGCGCCAAATACGGCTGCTGCGGGGCGCACCCGGCGAACAGGGCGACAACCCCCGTGGCAATCAGGATTCGCGGATGTGCCAGGCGCCAAAGGATGGGGTGGAAAGAGTTTTTTATTTTCATGGCGGACGACGTGTAACGCGGGGAGGAGCGTTTGAAAAAAACCGCAGCCTGTCAAGCGACCTTTGCCCGGCGGCGAATTCCCGTTGCGCGACCGGTATGCGCGCCGTAGTCTCCCGGCGCGATCATCCCATGAAGCGTGCGTCGTCTGCCAGTAAAACCAAGTCGGCCGCCTCGCGCGCCAAGCGTAAGCCGCGGCGCCGGTTGGCCCTCGCCAAAACCCTCGCCACCCCAGCCAAACGCAAGTCCATCGCCGAATCCAAACCGGTGGCGAAGCGCAAGCCGGTGGCGAAACCCAGGATGATTGCGAAACGCAAAGCCAAGCCGACGCCTCGTCCTACCGCGAAAGCGAAATCCGCCGTTCGCCGAACGCCAATAAAAAAATCTCCCGCCCGCCGTCCGCAGGTAAGAATCCCCGCCTATCTCCTCGCCAGCGACGCGCCAGTGGCGACCACCGTGACCGGCCCCGGCGAGAAGTTCGCGCTTGGCCCCGCGACGCCCGCCGCTCACTTCGCCGCCGAAGCCGCCCATTTGCCCGAAGCCTATGGCACCGGGCGGCTGTATGTGACGCCGCGCGATCCGCACTGGCTTTACGCGCACTGGGACATTACGCCGCAACAACAGTTTCGCCACAACGCGCGCTCGGTGGACCGGCATTTGATCTTGCGAATCCACGAGGGTGCGGTTCGCGAGCGGCTGGTGGCGGAGATTCATGTGCATCCGGAATCGCGGCATTGGTTCGCGCACGTCGAACGCGCCGAAACCGTCTATGTCACCGAACTTGGCTACTACCAGACCGGTCGCCGCTGGAAAAGCCTCGCGACCTCGGCCCCGACGAAAACCCCGGCGGACCACATCTCGTCCGATGCCACCGTGGAGTTCGCCACGATCCCGCTGGAGTTGTCGTTTGAAACCATGCTGGCGCTGCTCAAGGAAGGGACTCGGGAAAAACTCCCGCTGGCCCGGGCCATTGAGCAATTGCGCGTGTCCCGAGAATCCGCGCTGACTCCGCCCACGGAAATGTCCGCGTGGACACCGGAGCAGGAACAGGCGCTGGCGGCAATTCTGGCCGCTGACCGCGCCGGACTCGCGCTGCCCAGTTCGCAGGATTTGGCCGGCGAAGCAAGCGCGCCAGGCGGCGATTCGTCCGCCATCGCGTCACTTTCGTCCTATGTGTCCTCTTTCTTCGGCGGTGAAGGCGAAAAAGATTTCTGGTTCCAAGTGAACGCCGAATTGATCATCCATGGCACGACCGAACCGGACGCGACCGTCACGTTCGCCGGGAAACCGGTTTCGCTGCGGGCTGATGGCTCGTTCAGTTTCCGCTTCGCGCTGCCGGACGGTCAATACGAGTTGCCCATCGTCGCCGTGTCCGCGGACGGCACGGATGGACGGGCGGCGGAGTTGAAGTTCACACGCGCGACGGAGTTTCACGGCGACGTGGCCGCGCCGCCGGAGCCGGTTTGACGCCGCCGCATCCCGCCATCGCCTGACATGAAGTCCGCCGTGATTCCTCATTCTTCATTTTACATTCTTCATTTCTGACCATGCCCGGCTACCTCGCCATCATCCTGCACGCGCATCTGCCGTTCGTGCGGCATCCGGAACACGAAAAGTTTCTGGAGGAAAGCTGGCTCTTCGAGGCCATCACCGAAACCTATCTGCCGCTCCTCGCGATCATGAACGGCTGGCACCGCGACGGCATGGAAACGCGGCTCACGCTGACGCTTTCGCCCACCCTCTGCGTCATGTTGCAGGATCCGTTGCTGAAGGATCGGTATGCCCGGCATCTTGACAGCTTGATTGCCCTCGCGGAAAAGGAGCTTCATCGGACGCATTATGAGCCCGCCTTCCAGGAACTCGCGGGCATGTATCACCAACGGCTCACCGCAGCGCGCGACGCCTACCTCGCCAGCAGCGGTGACGTGGTGGGCGCGTTCCGCCGTTTCCAAGACCTCGGCAAACTGGAGATCATCACCACGGCGGCCACGCATGCGTTGCTGCCACTCATGGCCAACCATCCGCCGTCCGTGCGTGCGCAAATCCTCATCGCCCGCGACCATTATCGCGAATGTTTCGGCTGCGACCCGCGCGGCATCTGGCTGCCCGAGTGCGCCTACTTCGAAGGCGTGGAAAAAATCTTGCAGGAGGCGAATCTTCGCTGGTTCACGGTGGATTCGCACGGATTACTCCACGCCAAACCGCGCCCGCGCTACGGCGTGTTCGCGCCCGTCTTCACCCCGAACGGCATCGCCGCCTTCGGGCGCGATCTGGAATCCTCGCGCCAGGTCTGGAGCCGCAGCGAAGGTTATCCCGGCGACGCGCGCTACCGCGATTTCTACCGCGACATCGGCTTCGACCTGGATTTCGACTACGTGAAGCCGCATCTGCCCTCGCCGGAACATCGCGGCTTTACCGGCCTCAAGTATTACCGCATCACCGGCGGCCAGGCGGAAAAACAGCTTTACCAACGCCGCGACGCGGTGCAGGCGGCGGACGGTCACGCCGGGCATTTTCTCCAAGCGCGGATGGAGCAAATCCAGCAACTCGCCGGCATCCTGGACCGACCGCCGCTCGTTATCGCGCCCTACGACGCGGAGCTGTTCGGTCATTGGTGGTATGAAGGACCGGAGTTTCTCGATTTCTTCGTGCGCAAGGCGTACTACGACCAGAAAGTTTTTGAGCTCATCACGCCCGAACAATATCTCCGCCGCCATCCCACGAATCAGATTGCCACGCCCAGCCCGTCGAGCTGGGGCGAGGAAGGCCACTGGCGCGTGTGGCTCAATGAAATGAACGAGTGGATTTACCCGCACCTGCAAGTCGC
>ORMF010660264.1_pt1 | contig 11044 bp, 12 predicted proteins | sample 1779871 | NCBI WGS metagenome assembly ORMF01 (sample SAMEA104232316, study PRJEB22302) | groundwater metagenome | biome: forest; feature: aquifer; material: groundwater | place: USA | collected 2011-08-07 | depth 5.4 m
AATTTAAACTAGTTAAGTTTAACAAATAATTTGATATTATTCAATGAAATTTCTATAATCTAAAAATGGAGCTGTTAAACTTAGATAATAATCTAAATTACATTTTCCAAACTTACGGTCTTTTAACTTACCTTTTTCTTTTCACCGTCGTTTTTATGGAAACCGGGCTTGTAGTTACTCCGTTTCTCCCCGGTGATTCGCTTCTCTTTGTTGCTGGAACACTGGCAGCTTATGGCTCCATGGATATTACTTTGCTTTTTATTATCCTCACGACTGCCGCAATCTTGGGAGATTCCGTCAATTATTGGATAGGCAGCATGGTGGGATCTCGCGTGTTTCATGAACGGAGTCGCTTTTTTAAGAAAGAATATTTAGTGAAAACCGAAAAATTCTACGAAAAGCATGGAGGGAAAACAATTATTCTCGCCCGGTTTATTCCTATCATCCGTACCTTTGCTCCATTCGTAGCAGGAGTAGGGAAAATGAATTATAACTGGTTTATCAGCTTCAACGTCATTGGCGGTTTTATCTGGGTGAGTCTTTTCCTTTTTGGCGGATTTTTCTTTGGCAATATCCCCATTATTAAAAATAATTTTGAAGTTTCGATATTTGTTATTATCTTTCTCTCCATACTTCCCGGAATCATTGAATTTATCAAACACAAACGCCATAAAAAGGGAGATCTGGAAGAAGCAATTACTCCTCCATAATTCTCATTTACTTCTTTCAATATTCTATTGAATATACTTCATTAATACGTATTAATGAAGTGTTTTTAAAGGGAAAAATAATAAGACTACAAATATTTCAAAGAATTTATAGATAGGCTCTTTTTTGACGACGCTGACGAAGCTTATGCCACTGCTCAATTCGTACTCGCTTCCAATCTGTTCCTTTTGATGGAGGTATTAACGTAGTTAAATACTGTTCAAGATTATCCCAAAATTCCTCTTGCCTTTCCTGAATAAGAATTTTCTCAACAGCCTTGCCAAATGCCTTCCCTTCTTTTTTCAACCAAAGACTGATCTCACCAATGGTTGCGGGAGATACTTTAAGGATGTCTATAATCACTTCATATGAATACTTCTTTGTAAGTAATATTGAAATAGCCAGACGTTTTGCCAACATCGTTTGTTCAGTAGGAGTTAACAATTCTTTGAAGAAAGATTCCACCTCGGACGGATTCTTTAAATCCGCAATTGTTTTCCAGAACACCTCAAACATCCGGTTTTTTACTTTTTCTTGAAGTAAGTATTTCGATACTTGAGTCATGTAATTATAATACTACATTAATACGTATTATTGAAGTATTATATTACACACGAATACCATAATAGAATAATCCTGAGAAGGCGCTCACCCTACCGTATCATATCTTATTTTCGTCTAACTGAAATGAAATTATATAGTTTATCGAGTTAAAAAAAACTTTCTTGCTTCTTGAATTGTTTTTGGATATCCCTCATACGGTACTGCGTTTTTATTCGGGTGATCAGACTCGTCATCTCTTGTTCTTTCAAAGGCGCCAAGTCGTTGCATAAGGATATTAAATAGTTCATCACCATTTGGTTGTTTACTAAATGCATCAAGTACATATTTTCGATTTTCATAAATACCACTGCCAACACCAAGGAAAAAGCGTGCTAATAATTTTCTCGTTTTAAATGAAAATGGATTTGTATTTGTCCGTACACCTTCATAGAAATCATTAAGCGATTCATCTGTTGCCTCTTTGGATATATCGATAATAACCGTCGATCCTTTTCCTTGTTTGATCGTTTTCATTTTAGTCGTGACGAAATTGATAATTCTTCCTTGTATTTCAACTTCAAATTGAGACTGGTCATTCGGTAAATCACCTGTTGCTGAGGCATTCGCATTTAAAATTGATCCGTCATAAAAAACGCATACATCATAGTCTGAACCAAGTTGATCTGGTATATTAGGATTAAATTCTCGAGCTCGGCCCTTCGTTCTTGAACCATAAAATCCTAACCCCTTCACAAAACTGAATTCTTGATGAATTTGACCCAGTTCAGATCGGAGAAGTTCCATTCCAACTAAAGACATGGGTGAAATGTCAAATCTATGGGCTTTCTGATATGCTTCTCTACTCATAGTTATGTACTATTTAACAGGGAGTGATTGTACTATACTTACCTAAAGTTTTCAACTACTATAGGGTATATATAATGAGTGGGGCTTGAAATCAAAAGGGTAGAGACAAAGAAACAGCAGTCTGATCTTTCTTTTTGAAATCAAAATTTACTTTTATTTCTCTTACCCCTTTTGCCGTATTGAAATATACTTTTTTGTTTTTTTGACCGAATTCATAAAGATCCTTTGTAATTTTGACATCATCAAGACAATACTGTTTAAGTTTCTCCAATTCCCCGTTTTTATAATAATTAATCGCCAGAAAACCGTGCCCGCTTTTTTTGGTATTCAGTGTTGCACGAGCCAAATCATCCAAAGCTACTCTAAAACCCAAACTGCTTTCAACTTCTTCCAGTAAATCTAATGAGGGAAATTGATTAATATTTCCAATGTAATATGGCGAAAGAACGGGAAGGTCAAATTTATTGGTGTTAAAACCGATAACAAGAGAAGCGTGCTCCAATCTCTTAAACAACTCGGGCAGTTCTTTTTCGAAATATGCTTTATACTCTTTCAATTCATAATCATACGTCCCGACTACGGATACTCCTAACTTTTTATGGTCGTATCCTACTTCCTGAAAAGAATGCTTAGTTTCAACATCGATGATAATCGGCTTATGGGTCATGTTTTCAGGTTTTATATTTCCGAATAAACTCAAAGGTTGTCGTCAAAAACACTCCAGAAAATACCAATGCAGTACCAATAATAAAAGGGGGTGTGATCTTTTCGCCCAAGAAAATCATAGCAAGAATTGTAGTTGTAACCGGCTGAATATAAGAGGATAAACTTGCAGTTAGACTAGATAGATATTTAATAGCATACTGATAAAGAAGATAAGTCATGAAGGTTCCAAAGACTCCCATAAATAAAGTTGCAAGCAGTAGTGCAAAATTAAAATCAAATACTTTTTCTCCATACCTCAGATCCCAATAAAGAAGAGGAAGCGAAACGACAAAAGTTGTCAAAATAGAAACGCTTCCAATATCCACCGGACTGAATAGTCCGGATATTTTCTTTGATAAAAGTATGTAAAACAACCATCCAAGCATGGCTAAAACTATCGCCAAGTTTCCCGTGATACTGCCTGTAATCGTTTCTCCTTTTTCTATAATAGACAGACTGATAATCAGTAATATTCCGGCAAAACCCACTGCTACTCCCAATATTTTTCTGATTGGATGTTTAATTTTATGATAAAACGTTTCGATCAGAACAATCAGAATTGGTATCAACGCATAGATTAACTGACTGGCTGACGCGGTCGTAAATTGGATGCCCCACATAAAAAAGATTATGTTAATTGAGGAAAGAAATGAAATTATTATAAGTTTCCTAAAGTCATTCTTTCTCCAGACTTTTCTCATTATAAAAAAAGGTAAAAATGCAATAGCGGCAAAAAACATTCTCCAGAATAAAACAGTCATTGCAGAAGTTGCGGTTACCGTCGCCCGGGCAATAATCACTGAAAATGACCAGAGAACAACAGTTGATAAAAGAGCAATAACTGCTTTAGAAGATTTGCTCATAAAATTTATCTATCGCTAATTTTAGCCAGGGAGTAAAATTATCTGGATTTATCTCAATTTCTTTCTTTAAATTATCAATATAAATTTTTCTTATCTCACTAATTTCAACCGGATTTGGATATACTTTCTGTTCGGTTTTTCCGATCAAACAGTAACAATATTCATTTTCGGAAGATTCTCCATGCTCGGCAAAATAATGGAAAGCGCCAATTGACTTAAACATAAGATCCACTCCCATTTCTTCTTTTCCTCGCCTGTTAGCAGCTTGCATGGGAGTTTCTCCTGATAGAATATGACTTACAACTGTCGCATCCCAAAATCCTCCCCATAGAGATTTAATCTTGCTTCTTTTAGCCAATATAACTTTTCCTTCGTTGTCTAGAATAAAAGCCATAAAAGCCAGATGCGTTTTACCCTTTCCTCTATGACATTCCTCACGGGTTGCCAACCTTTTTGGTTTTCCGTCCTTATCTACCACAACCAGCAACTGGTTCTTTCTCTCGCCTTTCAAATCGTGTAAATGATTAACTTTCATTGGTTTAAAATAAATTTCTCGATTATTCTTGCAACTCCGTCTTCCTGGTATGAAGGTCCTATATAATCGGCTATTTCTTTAATCTCCTTAACTGAGTTACCCATCGCAACTTTGAACCCACATGCCATAAGAAACGAAAAATCATTATAACTGTCTCCTATTCCGATTATCTCTAAGGTTTTTATTTTCATTATTTCTGCAAGCCTTCCTACCGCGAGTTGTTTTGTAGCGTCAGCGTTGGTTACATGAATAGACTCTCTTACAGGATTTACCGCTGATACGCTTTTCGTTATATGAACAGACGAAATTTTACGCAATTTTTGATAAATATTTTCAGCTCTATTCGGAGATATATTAATAATGAGTATTTTATTCGCATAATTTGTAATCATCTTTGATGGTGAATCCACCCGCCTATCACCGTTTTCTCCTTCAGCAAGCATTATATTTAAATCTTTTTCATCTTTAAGGAATTCATAAATTTTTCCTACGGTTTTTTTCGTAAGATCAGATCGGAAGATGTATTTTTTTGCTTTGCAGTCAAAAAGTGTTGCACCATTATCCAAAATTACAGGCGCTTCTATTTCCAGGTGATCAATTAGGGTTTGTACCCAAGGAAGAGAACGGGCTGAAGCCAGACTGAACAGCACTCCCCGATCTTTTGCTGATCTTACCGCGTTTATCAGTCTTTTTGACGGTTTTTTAACAGGATACTCACCCGGAGTAATCAATGTTCCGTCAACATCGGCGATAATAACCTTATACCTCATAGGTATCAGTCATTATCTCATAAACTTGACAATATTCGCATTCTAGCCTATTTTAATAGGAATGAATAATAAGCTCTTTTTTCTGCCTTTAGCTGTAATCGTCATTATATCAGTCATTGCAGGAGGATATTTTTGGTGGCCAAAAGGAATAAATATTTTCAGCAAAAAAACCGTTAGTACTCAAGGTGATCCGGGCAATCCTATAACTGATATTCTATATCTTACTAATCCCGTAATGGAATTCCCTGGAAAAATAGATAAGATTTCTGACAATTCCATATTCGTATCCGGTAAATTTACCATTACGCCTCCTCCTACTCCGATAAATGCTCCTACAACCGCTCCCGGTCAGGTAATAACCGTTCCACCTTTGCCTCCCAGCAAAACACTTACATATAAAGTAAACATCCTACCTTATACTGTAATCAACCGGCCAGAATCACCTGTAAAATATCTTCTTAAAAAGAATACTCCCACACCTACTCCTAAACTAACGATTAAAGATATGCAAGTTGATCAAATTATTTCAGTTTCCGCCATAAGCGACCTTCGGACTTTGAAATCAGCGGAATTCGATGCTGCTTCAATCAAACTACCACCCATAATTAATATTATTGCCGGTAAAATCGCAAGCATCAATTTTAAAGACGGTCTGGTTGTCCTAAAAGCAGCTCAACCTATACGACCTGGTACGAATGAACCAACCCCTGAAAAACCTAAAGAGCTGGAATATGCCATTTCCGTCACACAAGATACGGAAATATCACGGATGGGTACAATACCAACACCTGCAAAATCAACTTCTACTCCAAAACCTGCTGAACCTCTGGAATTCAAGTTAAGCGATTTAAAAAATGATATACTAATCACGGTATATACCGACTCAGATGTAATTAATAACCAGAAAGTGAAAGCTCTTTTGATTGAACCTCCGATAGACCTTGTTCCAGCGTCAGAACCATCTTCTTCTGATACACCATCACCTACTCCAAAAACTTAACGCATTCAGCTTTTTCTGCTACAATTACCCTACTTGCGGGATCGTATAACGGTAGTACAGCAGACTCTGAATCTGCTTATCTTGGTTCGAATCCAAGTCCCGCAGCATTATCAATAAGGGTATTTTGTACTGACATATTTAGTTTCTCCTTTTTAATAAATATTTTAATAGGTGCTTAAATATTAATTATCTCATATCTTTTCCTTAAATAATCACTGCCTATATTTATTGCGGTGAGACTGCCAATCTTTACCTTCTTTTTCTGATGCGTATGGCCACAGAAGACATATTTTACCTTTGGAAAAGACTTGATGATCTTACCTGTAGTCTGACTGCCGGAAAATGCATTCAGGAATTTATCAAGTGATGTGTGACTCGTGCGAAGCAGCGCTTTAAAAGGTACATGATGAACAGTACAGATAATAGTATTCACCTGTTCACTAACCAAGGCAAGATTCCGTTTAAGTTTACGGTTGACTATTTGGGTAAAATCATGGTCACTCATTCCCAAGTGGACGTAGATTCCATCATTCCACGTCACCACCCCTGGCCACTGCTTATTTGTATAATAATGTGTAGGTATTGGTTTACTTTTGTCTTTAAACGAATAATCATACCAACCTATATTTCCTACAAACCCGATATCTTTATATATGTAGGGCGACTGATCAAGATAATGGAAGCCGCAGCGTTTGGTCAGTCTCGGTAATATATCTTCATAGATTTCAAAGGAATTTCCTTTTGTGGTCCAAAGATCATGATTGCCGGCAATAAATAACTTTGGTCCCTTAAACTTATCAAAAAGATGCAAACATTCGACAAGGAGTTTTTGTTCTATGGCAAAAGTATCACCGGCCAGAATCAAAACATCGGCCTTCGTTGCGCATAGCTTCCCGGCGAAATCCTTTATTATCTCCTGATTATTACTAACACCATAATGAATATCGGCAGTAACTATGATTTTCATAAACTTTTCCTTTTTTTGATACACATATGGTGGATTATTCGTTGCATAAGTTTAAGAAGAACAAAAAGTATTATTACTAGCCAGGCGACAACAGTTACTCTTTTACTTAGAGTCGATAGACTCTTTGTAGTTTCACCAAAGATAAAGCCCAAACCAACAAAAAGCAGACTCCAAAATAAAGAAGCAGTTAGCACTGTAAATATATATTTTCTTCTGGGAAAAGAGATAACACCGGCAGAAAAGCAGATAACAGATCGTATATATCCTAAAATGTGGGAATAAAAAATAGCCAAGGCGCCATATTTATTGGTAAAGTTTTCAGCAGAATTATAGTTCTTTATTAATCTCTTCCATTTATTACTTCTGGTCAGTATCTTATGGAATCCTTTTTTACCCAGCCAATAATTTAAAAGATCTCCCAGAAACATACCTGACCAGGCAAGGATAATAACCCAAATAACTGATATCTGATTTTGTTGGGCAAAATACCCGCCCAGAAGCACAATCAAACCGCCAGGTAGAAGAAAACCTAAAAGGATTACGCTTTCGAAAAATGAAGCAAGAAATACTATTAAATAACCATAAGCTAAAAAGGAAGACTCAAGAATTTTCAAAATATCCATATAATATGGAACATAATCCTATGTACAAGCACGAAGTTAATAATACTCAATGACATAAAAAGCTGTTCATCTACTTTCTGAAAATTCAATAATGATCGATAAAGTAATTAATACGATCTGTTAATCTCTTAAAGAATTTAGTTATTGATTTCTTAATAAGGAATAAAATTGTTTTTATTATCCTCATAATAATTTATCTAATGATTAGTTGAATAACTATTATTGCAAAGTAAGCCAACATTAGTATCCATCCTTCTTTTTTCGTTATAGTTTTGTGAGTGAAGATAAAATAAAAAAGCAAAAAGCTCATAAATATCATGGCGGGAAGATCAAAACGCAGCCATAATGGAGAGATTTTAATCGGAGTAAGCATGGCCAAGATTCCAACAGTCACAAGCAGTGTAAAAATATTGGATCCTAAAGTTTCCGAGACTGCAATTTCACCCATACCTTTTTTTGTGGCTTGATAGGCGGTAATAATGTTTGGAATTGACGGACCAACTGCACCAATAGTCAGACCTAAAAGGAGTTCGTTTATGCCAAAAATTTTAGTGAGCGTGATAAGCTGGTCTGAAAAAAGCTGGGCGCTAACCAAAAGAAGGACTGACCCGATTCCGAAAGACAACCATCCGAGTCTAATCTTCCCGAATTCAAAACCTGCTAACTCTAGTTCTGTAGCTACTTCCTTTAAATGTTTACTCTTTTCTTTTTGTGTGCTTATTTTTTCAATTAAATAAACATTAATGACATATGGAATAAAAAGGAGAAGAAATGCAAAACCTTCAATTCTGGTTATCTGCCCGCCGGCGCTGACTGCAAAGACAAGGATGGGAATGATAATAGAGAATATCCCGTCACGAAGAATGATTCGGGAGGAAACTTTGAGGGGTTTAACTGTTGCGGATAATCCAGTCATCAGTCCAATATTACAAACGATTGATCCTAAAACTACCCCAAGACTTATACTGGAGTATCCTTTCAAAGTGGTAGAAACCGCAACAAGGATCTCTGGAATACTGACTGTAACTGATACCAATATAAGTCCGATAAACGATCGGCTTACCCCCAGTTTCCTAGCAATAGGAATAAGCGAATCGGTCAACCAATCTGAACCTTTACCCATGGCAAGGATACTGACAACAATCAAAAATATTGGAATAAGTAAATCCATAAGTTACAAATTATATGATTTTAGCATAAATGGGAAGCGTAAGAGGTTAAAAATTGAGGTCTTGAATATAGAAGTAGTTTTGGTAGAATAAGAGTATCTAACATCGCCTTGGGTGATGGGGAGCAAAAAGACATATGGTCTAATCAACTAGCGTCTTTAAGCTTTGAACCATCATCAATTACAACCGGCCAAGATAGAATCAAGTCAGACTTGATAGAATCGAGTCAGACTCGATAGAAATGGTCGGTTTTTTTGTGTATGAATATCGCTAAATTCTTTACTTGGATTGCTATCGGGGTAATTTTTCTCTTCTTTATCTTCTTCTCAAGTCTTATTTCTTTTATTACCGACTGGTGGTGGTTTTCCGAAGTCGGATACACGGAAATTTTTTTCAAGTCACTAGGCGCAAAAGTGGTACTGGGTTTGACGGTTTCGATTATTGCTTCAATATTTCTCCTGATTAATTTTCTTGTGGCAGTCTCCTCTAAAATTCCCTGGCTGGCAACCATTCCGGAAAGCCTGGTGGGCCAACCCATAAGTCTTGACAACAGTGTGGTGAAAAAGCTAGGTATCATGGCCTGTCTCGTTGTCTCCTTATTTTTCGGACTGATAGCCGCAAGCAGTTGGCAGGATGTACTCAAGTTTATCAACAGTAGTTCATTTGGAATAGCTGATCCTGTTTTTGGCCGCGACATAGCTTTTTATATCTTTTCTCTGCCGGTTCTAACTCTGGGATTAGGGCTTATCCGGACTCTTATCCTTTTCTCCCTTATAGGCTGTAGCGCTGTGTATCTGTTGCGGGGCAGCCTGAATATATCAGGCTTACTGGGTAAACTTGGCGGATCTGAACTGGGTAAATTAGGTTTTCCTCTCTTAAAAGAGGGCAAGCATAAGGAAACAAGTCCGCATGCTCGAATTCATATCGGAATTCTTCTTTCACTTTTTTTAGTAACGGTTGCCGCAGGTACTTATCTTTCCTTGTTTAAACTTCTCACGAGTCAAAGCGGACCGGTCTTTGGAGCAGTCTTTACCGATGTGAATGTTATGATTCCGCTTCTTCGGGTATCTATTCTGGCAATAGCTTTTGCCTCTCTCACCTCTCTGTATTGGGGAATAAGCGGGAAGACTTCTCTTTTATTGGGAGCAGTGACCATATATTTTCTGGTTGGATTGGCGCAAGGAATTGTTCCCTCTATTTTTCAAAAGCTGATCGTTGCTCCCAATGAACTGGTAAAAGAAACACCTTTTATAAAAAACAATATTGCCGCCACCCGTCACGCTTTTGGACTTGACAAGATTGAGGAACGGGAAATTTCAGGGGATAAACCATTGACTGCTACCGATATTACCAACAATAATCTTACGATTAAAAATGTCCGTCTTTGGGACAGAGCTCCTCTTCTTTCAACATTCTCCCAAATACAGGAGATAAGAACCTATTATGAATTTGCCTCGGTAGATAATGACCGCTATACCATTGACGGAGAAATCCGCCAAATCATGCTTTCGCTTCGCGAACTGGCATCAGAAAGCCTTCCCAACAGAAGCTGGATAAACGAAAGATTGACATTTACCCACGGATATGGTCTGGCGGCAGGACCAGTAAATCAGGTAACCCTTGAGGGCTTACCTGTCCTTTTTGTCAAAGACTTACCGCCAAAATCCGATGTTAAGGAATTAAATGTTACCCGTCCGGAAATTTATTATGGAGAACTTTCCAATGATTATGTATATGTAAAAACAAAATCCAAGGAATTCGATTATCCCAAAGGAGAAGAAAATGTATTTACTACCTATGAGGGCCGCGGAGGGGTTGAGATTAATTCACCCATCAGGCGTCTTTTTTATGCAATTCGCCTTGGTTCGCTCAAACTGCTTTTGTCAAATGATATAACTTTCGAGAGCAAGATTCTTTACTATCGCAATATCAAAGAAAGAGTTGCCAAGATTGCCCCATTTTTAACTCTTGATCAAGACCCTTATTCCGTCGTTGCCGATGGAAGAATTTACTGGATTGTCGATGCATATACGGGAAGTAATCTCTATCCTTATTCGCAACCTTTGCCTCTTAACGGTGATCGGGTGAATTACATCAGAAACTCGGTAAAAGTTGTGGTGGACGCATATGACGGAACAACTACTTTTTACCAGGCGGATAAAGATGATCCGATTATCAACACTTATGCCAAGATTTTTCCTAAAGCCTTCCGCCCGTTTTCTGATTTACCCAAAAGTCTCATTCCTCACTTACGATATCCTGAAGATATTTTTACTCTGCAAACTGCCATCTAT
>ORMF011396495.1_pt1 | contig 11044 bp, 6 predicted proteins | sample 1779871 | NCBI WGS metagenome assembly ORMF01 (sample SAMEA104232316, study PRJEB22302) | groundwater metagenome | biome: forest; feature: aquifer; material: groundwater | place: USA | collected 2011-08-07 | depth 5.4 m
CTGCTTCATGCTGGCCTGCGCCTCGGGGCTCGCGTCCTTGAGCTTGTCCATGCCTTCAGCGGCGATCACGTATTCCTGCTGGGCGGATAGCAGCTCAGGACTATAGACCTCAATCAACGGTTCGCCTTTCTTGACCATCTGGTAGATCGCGTTGACGTACACCTTTTCAATCCAGCCTTCGAACTTCGGCGAGACGCCGAAAATGCGGCGTTCACTGGCATCCACCTTGGCCACTGCGCGCACCACCCGATCCACTTCGCGCAAGGCAACCGGCTCCGTCCGGACTCCGAGCTTCTGGATTTTCTCCGTGGAAATCCGTACCTGCCCTGTCGCTGCCGCGGCTGGGTCTTCCTCGCCTTCGTAGACAGGGATGTATTGCATTCCCATGGGATCCTTCTTCGGCACGGGCGAGACATCAGGCAGCCCCATCGGATTGCGGTAGTAGAGGACTTTGCGTTCGACCTTCACCGGTTGCACGGCGGGCGTCTGGACAGACATCACTTTCGCGTCGCCCAAATCGGCGTTGCGACCGCCAAGCCAGTAAGCGAGGCCCACTGCGCCCGCGACAGCCACCGCCAGTACCACACCCATATGCTTGTTCATAAGTCTTCACCCACCAATCGTTCAATATCGGCCAGACGCACCTGTGTCTCGGCCTCGGCCTTGAGCAGAGCCACCTTCGCCTTGCGTATCTGGCGCTGCGCGTCCAGCAGCATGCCAAAATTCATCCTGCCGGTTTCGTAGCCCGACTGCGCCGACCTGAAGCTGAGCTCGGTCTGCGGCACCAGGCTGGTCTCCAGCAGCTGTTGCGTGCGCATCGAGCCGTCCAGCGTGGCGAGGCTCTGCGCGAGATCGGCTCCCAACTGGTTCTCCGTCGCTTCTTTACGCTCTTTGGCGGCGGCAAGCCGTGCTTCGGCTTCACGCTCCTCCGACCGGCGACGAAACTGCTGCAGGGGAATCTGGACCTCAAGGAACACGCCCGGCTGAACATAGTCGTCTCGGTTTCCGAACGGCTTTCGTGTCTTCTGAATAACCGTCAAGCCCAAAGCGCCGTCGGGCCAACGATTCCGGTAAGTGAGCTCGCGGCTCTTCTCTGCGGCAGCTATGCCGGCATCATCAACGAAAAGTTGCGGGTTCTTGGCCTTCAGCCGCTCTGCGAGAACACTGTAGTCGAGCTTCGCCGCAGCGGGAATCGGACGCAGACGCTCCGGGTCGGCCAATGGTGAGTTCGGTGGGCGCTTGAGCAGCGCATTGAGGCGATACTGCCAGTTGCGGCGCTCGGTCTCGATACCAACGAGCTCGGTGCGCGTGGTCGTTTGCTCCGCCTGGGCAAGGATTGCATCCTGCTGTGGCGCGAGCCCGGACAAGTAACGAGCCTGCGCGGTTCGCTCCAGGTGAATCAGGATGTCGAGAATCTCGCGCATCAGGGCCTCGGTGCGCGCAATCACATAATACTGGACGTAGGCCGATTTGATGCGGGCGGCGAGGTCATTCCAGGTCGTATCTGTACGGCCCCTCGCCGCATCGGCCTGCGCAGCGGCGACTTCGCGCCTCAGGTCTCGCTTGCCCCAAAACGGTATCGATTGAACGAATCTAAGCTTGTAGCTACCGCCGCCGAGCTGTGTGGCGCCACTCGGGCTCACAGTTCCGTGGCCCCCCGTTGAATCAGGCGCATCGGTGAATGTGAAGACCTCCAGTTCTCTTGAAATAACCGGATCGGGAAACGCTCCGGCCGGGTAGACGCGCTCTTCGGCCGCCAGGGCCTCATAGCGCAACGTGGCGAGCTCTGGATTCTGCAGCCGCCCCAGTTCAAGCAGGCTCTCGACGCTGCTACCGGGCATCCGGCTCGCATCGGCGAACGCCGCCGACGCAATCAGCAAGAGCGACAGCGCATAAAATCGTGCTCGACGGCTCCTTCGAACGACTTTTCTGCGCCCAATGCTCAATATCCGCATAATTTTCACTCGATTCTGTTCGTGACTCATCCGGTTTTCTGTGAGTCCGGAGGGAAACGATGCGCCTGCGCACACCCTGTTCATCTTTCCTGCCAAGCCCTGCCGCGGAACGCGGATCGGCTGCAAAGCAAGTCGTGGCGCGGGTCCTTAAGGTTTTACCCCGGCATTGACGCGAAATTTGGGCGGCGACGGCGTCATCAATTACCCGCAGGGGAGTTTGAAGGTCCAGTATTATGTACTGATTGATCTAGATCAAATATATTTCAGATACCCTTAGAGGACACGGCGCTGGAGCCGACAACGTGAATTATGTACTACTTGATCTAGATCAATAAGCCCGCGGCGCGGCTCACATACAGTTTTGTCGAGAAATCGGTTTCTTGGCGACTTGTCATGATCGAGCGGGGATCGGTCTTGCACAGATTTGTATTGTCCTTACCGAAGATAACTCATGAACGGTTCGGCTCGTGTTTCTACGTCGCGGCCAAGAGCGGCGATGGCTTGCACGGCAATGCCGTTGGCGGCACTGGGAGTATGTGGCGGAATTACCGGAATTTGATCGACTAACCAGCAGATTTTCATCGGAACGGGAGAAAGAGTAATGAGAACTACGAACGCGGTTGGCGCCGCCGGTCGAGCCACCGGTCTAATAGGCGCGATGTTATTGGTCGCCGGCTGTGGGGGTGCAGGAGGTGGTGGGGTAGATGCTGGTACGACGGACACGCCGCAGACGCAGGTAGACGTCCTTTCGATCGACCAAACCGGTACGCTTTCGGCGCAACCGGCGGCGCCGCAGCCCACCGGTAGCTGGCAGACCGCCGAAGCGCTGAAGCTAATCAATCCCGTGACCCTCGCGGCGGACGTTGATCTTATCGCGCAACTGGACTCCAGCGGTCCCGATGCCTGGGATCCGACCAAACTGGACGCCACTAATCCGGTGGTGTTTATCAGCACCGACGGGCCGGGCTACGGCGGTCTTCTGGCCAAGGATTGGGATCCGACTACGCGGCAATTCAAGACCGATGTCAGCAAGGCGACCGCACAGAAGTGGCAAGGGCTGGCCATATTCGATGCCGTCACAAAGGCGGCGGTAACCTCGGCGGCCTATCCGGACGTTGGCCCGAGTCCGCAAACCAGCGTAGGCGCCAGCGAGAATCACGGTCTTGGCGTATCGCAGGACGGCAAGTGGATCTATACCGAGGGCAACGACTCGCGCTCGACCTATGTCAACAAGGACGTGCTGAACGTCATCAATGCGCGCACCCTGAAGGTCGACAAGATCATCAATACGCGCGCCCACCATGTGCGCGCGTTCAAGGACGCGGCCACGGGTAAAGACTTGGTTCTGGTCGATGCCTGGAATAACCAGTTCTACGCGCTGGATCCGAGCGACAACCACCGCATCGTCAAGGCGGTGTCGCCGTCGGACTTGAACGGCGCGGGTTATTTGGCCTTTGTCGACTATTCCGGCAAGTGGCTATTTATCAGCACGCGAGTTGGCTTCCCGGGTTCCGATGGGGGGGTAACCATAATTGACCTTTCGACCATGAAAGTGGCCAAGCGGATCAATATCGAGGACACCAGTGCGATTTGGGTGACCTTCTCGGCCAACGGCAAGTTTGCCTATGTGTCGGGCGGGCATTCGAGCATGATCGCCAAGATCAATATCAGTGATCCGAGCCCGGGTAACTGGACGTACGTGGCAAGATCCAATGCCGGGGTGGAAGGCCCGTATGGGGTGAGCATGAATTGGCAAGACACGATCGTCTTCGCCACCGGCAAGAATGAGGGTGCTTCGAACAAGGGCATGGAGGCCGGCATTGCGCCAGTAGCCAAGTTCGGCAACCCCGACGCGAAAAGCAACGGCGGGGTGCTGGGACCGCTGTATCTAAACGGTTGCATCCGTCCGGACCATTCCGTGGTCAATCCTATCAAGGCGCTCAATGAGCTGTGGTTCACTTGCAACTCGAGCTTCGAGAATGTCGTGGTCGACATGGGTGATGGCACGGCAACGGACTTCAATTCCTGGCAATCCGTCAAGGTCAAGAAATTCAATCTGTCGGCGACCAACCCGAATGGCAACGTGCAGCAGCCCAATGGCGGCAGCTCGCACGGGGGTGCGTTCGTGAAGTACACCGTCAGCGGGACGACGTGGACCGGAGAGCTGCTCTCGGATACCAATGGGTTCCACGGCAGCGCGATCGCCACCTATAAGGCGGCAGCGGCCGCGGCCGGCAACTGACCATGAGGACTATTCCAACCGCGCTGTTGCGCAAACGCTTTAGCGGTGCGGCTGGAGTAAACAGCGTAAGCCTTGGAAAAAACCTGTTGAATTTTTCAAATTTAGAGAGGGAATGATGAAAACTTTTAAATATCTGGCGATGCTGGCCGCCGCGCTGGCATTAGCCGGATGCGGGGGCGCAGGCGGGGGCGGGGACGCGGCTAACGGGACGCAAAGCACGAGCGGCGGCGTGACTACCCAGCTTGCTTTGACCACCAATGCCGCGGGCAACACTATCACCGCGGTGGGGGTGAATGTGGGCACGCTGGCGGCGGCGCCGGCGGGGCAGGTCGAGGCGTGGAACACCGCTGCCGGCAAGGTGCTCGGGGTAACGCTGCTGGCGCAGTTGGACTCCAGCGGTCAGGATGCGTGGGATCCCGCAAGGCATCCCCTGGTTTATGTGGCCACCCAAGGGCCGGGCTACTTCGGCACCTCCGCGGCGCTGCTCAACGATGACGACAATGCCGTGCACTTGCCGGTGCAAACCGCACCTGGGCTCGCCATCATCGATGCCAACACCTACGAGGCGGTGGCCTCCGGCCAGTACAAGGCCTCGGGGCTGACGAGCTACTCCGAGCCGCACGGGGTGGGGGTCTCACCCGATGGCAGGTGGATCTACATCCAAGGCAACCATCCGTCCTCTGATCTGATCGGCAACGCGGCGTTGTTCATCATCAATGCGCGCACGCTCAAGGTCGACAAGATCATCCGCAGCCGCGTGCACCACGTGCGCAGCATCTTCAGCGCCAAGTTGAACAAGAACCTGATGCTCGTCGATGCTTGGGGCACTTTCTATGCGCTGGATCCCGCCGACAACAACAAGGTGGTGGCTTCGGTGAACCCGGCCAACTTGAACGGCGCGGGCTACTTGGCCTTCGGTGATCCGACCGGGAAGTACTTGTTCATCTCCACGCGCACCGGCTTTACCGGATCCAATGGTGGGGTGGCAGTGGTGAGCCTGGATGATTGGCTGGTCAAGACGCGGATCAATACCGACGATGCCTCGCCGATCTGGGTGGCGTTCACCAGTGATGGCAAGACGGCTTATGTCTCCGATGGGGAAGACAGCAAGGTGGCCAAGATTGACATGAGCAATGCCAGCGCGGGTAATTGGAGCGTGGTAGGGTTGGCCAATGCCGGCACCGCCGGACCCTATGGGATCAGCCTGAACTGGAAGGAGAACCGGCTGTTTACCATCGGTAAAGGCGAGGCGAGTCACAACATGGGCAACACGGCAGGTTTTATCGACACCAGCAAGTTTGCCGACCCGGCGCAGTTCACCGGTTGGAATACGGTGCTTGGTGAAGTGTTTACCGGTTGCCTGCGCGGTGACCATGCAATTCTGCATCCCGATCCGGCGAAAAACGAGTTGTGGATAAGCTGCAATTCGAGCTTCAACAATGTCGTGCTCGATATGGGTGACGGCACTTTGGGCGGCGTCAAGGTCAAGAAGGTCATCGATGAACCCCAAGGCGGTAGCTCTCACGGTGGTGCCATGGTCGCGTACAAGGCCGACTGGTCGGGTGAGTTGCTCTCCGATACCAATGGCTTCCACGGCAGCGCGGTTCAGACCAAGAAGGACGTCCTCGCCGGCACGATCCCGGTAGGAACACCGACATCGACCACGACGACGACCAACGCAGGGGCGACGACGACCACGGCAGGGGCGACGACGACCACGGCAGGGGCGACGACCACCACGGCAGGGGCGACGACCACCACCACCACCACCGTGGCCACGACGACGACCACAACGCTAGCAGGGGGCGGATTGGATGGACAAGCGCTGTTTTCTAAGAACTGCGGCTTTTGCCATACCCCGGCGGAAAGGGCGGGAAGAACCGCCGATCAAATCAAGGCTGCGATTAACGGCGGCGTCCCGGCAATGGGTTTCCTGACCTTCCTGAGCGATGCTCAGATCCAGGCTATCTCCGCCTACTTGAATAGCGATGCGGTATTGCATCCTCACTAAGTCCTAGCGACGTAGCAACAGCAATCGTGGGAAGGGTCTACGACCCTTCCCTTTTTTTGTGCGCCCGGCAGGACGCACTCACTGGGTGGTGAAAGTCCTTTACCCACCCGGCGAGGGGATCAAGTCAGCCGAACGGCGAGGCTGCTGCGGGGCTCGTAATCCTATTTGCGCATGCCCGAAGTGACATGTATTGCGCAAGGGCTCGACGGCTGGGTGCGGCTGAATCCGTTGACGTCGGGCGACGCTTACTTCATTTTACCGCTGGTGCATCATGAAACGTCCAGTAGCGGTTGCCCAGGAAGCTCCAGACCAAGACCAATCCTGTCGTGATGATCTGACTGATCAGATAGTGCACGCCTAGCCACTCGACCCCAACCCACATGAAAACCGTGTTGAGCAACAGGCCGATCGCTGCAACCACGACGAATTTCAATACACTCTCTCTGTGCCGCTTGGAACTGCGGAAAGTGAAGCGATAGTTCAGCGAGTAATTGATCCAGGCCCCCAATAGGGCGCCGGCCGCGGATGCCGGCACAGGCGCCATTCCGACGACCTGGACCAGCGCAACGAGCAGCCCGTAGTGTCCGACCGCGGAGGTGAATCCGACGCCTGTAAAACGGAAAAACTGTGGGATTAGTCCGGCCATGGCTCGCTAATCCGGTGCAGCCGGAGACTTGAAATGTTTAAGCGCCTCAAAGCCGCTGCAAAACGCCCTCCCCTCCTCTGGAGGAGGGGTTGTTGAGCGCAGAGCTCCAACCGTCATGGACCGTTCGACAGGAGAGGCAGTAAATCTCGTTAAAAAGCGGCCCTGGGATACTCCGGTTGATCTCACGAATGAACTGCTCAACAATGACAGAATAGACCAGCGTGAAAACCTATTTCTTGCCAGGCTCCGCGCGCTTGACTTCCTTCTCCGGAGGGCCTCCGGGAGCAGACGCTGCTGCGATATCGATTTTGGCCTTGGCTTTCATTTCGTCCAGCAGCTTTTGCACTTTCTCCTGCTCGAGTTGGTACCTTAACTGTGCTTTGAGTTGCTCCATGGGCGGAGGCTGCTTCGGACGAGAATCTTCCAACAGGATCACGTGATAGCCGAACTGCGACCTGACCGGCTCTTCAGTAAATTTGCCCTTAGTTAACCTGGCCATTGCCGTTTCGAGTTCCGGATCCCTTCCACGCGGTGTGACCCACCCCAGATCGCCACCACTCTCTTTGGTAATAGTATCTTTGGATTTCTCCCTCGCTAATGCGGCGAACGCTTTCGGGTTTTTCTTGAGCGTAACGATGATGTATTTGGCTTCTGCTTCTTTCTCCACCATGATGTGGCGTGCCTTGTATTCGATGCCACGCGACTGCGACTTGACCCGATTGTATTCGGCCTTCAACACGTCCTCGCTGACCGGATTGTTCTTCAAATAATCCTGCACGAACGCGGTGGCCCAGAGGGATCGCTGGTTCAGCTCGACACGGTCCGATACGTCTGGCTGCTTATCCAGCCCCTTCTTGATGGCTTCTTGGGAGGCGAGGAGTTGTACCGCCAAGTTGTCAATGATGTTCTTGCGCGATTCAAGGGTGTCCAGGTCGCCCCGCATCTGTGCAAGCAGTTTGACATGGCTCTCGCTGATGGGCATGCCGTTCACGGTGGCGGCAACGCCGTCTTTCGCAGGGGTAGCGACGGCATCCTTGGCAGGTGCGGCAGCTTTCATGCGGCCGCCGCTGTCGCACGCGCTTAAGGTCAGCAGGCAGAGTACGCTGGCCAACAGAACACGTGATTTATTAGACGTCATTTACAGCTCCTGATAAATAGAGAAAAGTTGCAACAATAATACTGTCGCGATGGCCGCCCTCCTTGACGCACATCAATAATCATATTGCAGTACGATGCAGGAACCGGATGCCCGTCACTCGCTCCTTGAAACGTGACCGGCGCCTACCCGGAGCGTTTCGCCGAGCATTTCGCGCACCAAGAACTCCGGCCGCCGTTTTATCTCGTCGAAGATCTGCGCCAAATAGGCACCCAATACGCCGATGCCAAGCAAATTGGCGGAACCGAAGAACAATACGACCACCGTGAGCGACGTCCAGCCGGATACGGCGATGTCCGCCACCCAAGAGTAGACCGCCTGCAACAGTAACAAGCCGGCCGCGACCATGCCCAGCAAACCGAGCCGGAATATCATGCCGAGAGGTTTGGCGCTGTATGCCGTGATGGCCGTAACCGCCAGGCGGGTCAGCTGAGCTGTCGTCCATCGGCTGCTCCCGGCAATGCGGGGCGCCACATCGAGACTGATGTTGGTCGTGGCGAAACCGGTCCACACGGTCATGCCGCGGAAGAAGCGGATTTTTTCTGGAAACGCAAGCAAAGTATCGACGACCTGGCGGTCAAGCAGGCGAAAATCCGAGGCTCCTGCAAGATCGAGTCCCGTCAGCGTTTTCATGATGCCGTTAAAAAGATGCGCTTTGAGCCGCGCTGACCAACCGTCGGTATTCCGCTTCGCCTTTCTTGCCGCGACGATCTGCGCCGAGCCTTGACGCCACGGTTCCAGTATTTTCGGCAGCAGTGCTGGGGGATGCTGCCCATCCGCATCCATGACAATCACCGCCCTGCCGCGCGCGTAACGCAGCCCGGCGAGAATCCCTGCCTCCTTGCCGAAATTCCGGGTGAATCGCAAACCCCGCAGTTGCGGGTAATGCAGCAGTTCGCTACGCAGACACTCCCAGGTGGCGTCCCGACTTCCGTCATCGACGACCCATACTTCGTACTCGGAGCAGCAGCCGGTCAGCACTTGAAACAACTGGTCCAGAAAGGCAGGAAGCCCTTCCGCCTCGTTGAAGGCGGGAACGACCACGCTGAGCTCCGGCGGTTCGGCGGTCGAGCGATTCGGCGCCATGTCACTTCACTTCGGCAAGTTTGCGCGTCCACTGGTTGCCGGGATACTCCTCGCGCAACCGACGGATATAGCGTTCGGCTTCCGCGTGGCGGCCATCTTGGCGTTCCAAAATGACGACCATGTAGAGGCTCTCCGGCAACCAGTAGCCATGATAGCGTTCGCTGAGTTCCTGATAGCGCCTTTTCGCTTCGGCCCGGTTGCCGGCCGACTCGTTGGACTTCGCCAACCAGAAGAGCGCTTCTTCCTTTTTCGCGGGCGCCCGCCGCAACTCATAAGCGAGCGCGAATCGCGCACTGGCCTCGGCGTAGCGCTTGGCGCCCATGTCCAGCCAAGCGCCGTTATATACCCGCTCGGGTGAATGCAGGCCAAAATAAATGCCGGCGACGGCGAGGAACGCCCAGCCACAAAGCAACAGCCAATGACGCTTTAGAGCGAGGGCTATTCCTGCAGGCGCCGCATCGGAGTAAGGCATACTTGCTCGGCGCTTCCGCGCGAAGAAGGGGACGCAAATCGTAGCACTTATCGTTGCGATCATCCCCAGTCTGCCTACCAGGGTAGGTTCATAGACGAGGCGTATTTCGCGCTCTTCCGGAATGACCAGCATGAACCCCGGTGCTGCAATGCGCAAGCTACCCTTGGACAGAAGGCGCCAGCGAGGATGGTAGGCAATTTTGATGAGATGCGGGCTGCCGACTGCATTGGTTTCGAAACTGAGCTCGTTGCGCAACAAGAGCTTCTCGCGTACTACCGTGTGCGCCGAATCGGATCCAGCACTGTTGTAAGGTGGCAACGGCTCACCATAAACCGGTTGATAGGTTGCAAATCGGCTGCGAGTACGAAACCAGGCGAAAGCGTCTTGCATCCAGTCCTGTGTCGGAAGCAGCCGCAGGGGGTTCGTGACTACTTGCGCCAGGTGACTGTTGAATTGCTTCAGCCGGTAGAGTGAAAACGGTAGCGCTTCGCCAACTTTCAAAAATAGGCCACTCGATTCGATCGCCGCCTGCGCTTTTGGACTGCGCAACAGAAGCGTGTCAGCATGCAAAAACTCCATGTGTCTGGCGGCGAATTCCGGATCGAGACTGCCGCTGGGGAAGCGCACGAGTGGCGAGGACGGATGCGCGGATACTTCAGACTGGAGTTGGTAGACAGCCGGCCCCAAGACCGCGGATTCCATGTAAAGTCCTTCGAGCACGGGCCGGTGGTTAAGAAACATGGGGAGTGCCTCGAGCGAGCGCGTCGAGCCTACGTCACTGTTCGCCGGGTCATGTTCGAAGAGCAGCCTTGGGCTCCAAAGATCCCCGCTCATTGCCGGAAAGAGTTGGCTCAAATTGTGCCACTGGGGTTTGGCCTCCAGCCCCGAGTTGTTCCACAAAGACCAGTTGGGTGCCGCACGAATGCTTTGAGCAAGCCAGCCCATCAGTCCCAGGCTGGCGGCTGCGACGAGTAGCGCGCGCGCCGCGCCGAGAAGGTGTTCCTCTCCATTGGAAGTATTAATGACGGCCACCGTTTGCCCGAACAGCCAACCGCAAACAATGGCGCCGAGCAACCAGACCAGTGGAAAAAAGCGAATATCCGCAACACCCAGTTGGTCGCCGGCGATAAAGCCTACTGCTGCCATGCCCGCAGCGCCAACGAAGTAACGCGCCGCTCGCGCCTGCTCGCTGCCCCAGCAGCGTCTCACGGCGGGAACCGCCAGCATGACCAGTCCGGCGATGCCCGCCGCAAGCGATGGCCACAACGCCTTGGGCAGGAGGTCATGCCAGTTCGTTAACGGAAAAGAAGCATCGTTGGGGATAGTCAGGCTATGCATTTGCAGCATCGGCCATAGCCACCCTCCTAGCAGGCAAAAAGCAAGCAGATGACCGCGGGCAAGCATGCTCAAGGTAATGCGCGCACGCTGAAAACTACCGGCATCGAGCAAGAGGAAGAGCGTGGAGAAACCGACGAC
>ORMF012211071.1_pt1 | contig 11044 bp, 10 predicted proteins | sample 1779871 | NCBI WGS metagenome assembly ORMF01 (sample SAMEA104232316, study PRJEB22302) | groundwater metagenome | biome: forest; feature: aquifer; material: groundwater | place: USA | collected 2011-08-07 | depth 5.4 m
ACCCGCAGGATAAGCCGCTCTCGCCGGACGATCGTTACTTCCTGGGGGCGCCTTGGAGGGACGCGCGGATCCTTCCACCGCCGAAGAAGTGGGGAGGCGGACTTGCTGATCAGGGGCGGCTGTATGACGGGATCGGGTTCGAGCGCGCCACGGGCCGGCCAAAAACCTGGCCCATGAGGCATGCCATCGCCCATTGGGCGGCGCTGATGCGCGCTCTTCCACCCGGCAAGTACGACGTCCGTTGCCGCACGATCGATGGGAACGGCGTCGCGCAGCCGCTCCCGCGGCCATTCGGGCGGGGAGGGCTGAACGCGATCGACCTGGCGCCACTGACCGTCCTGCCATAATGAGAGGTCTTTGCGCGTCGCCTCAACACCCGATACCCAACACCTAACACCCAAAAACCCAACACCCCGGAGTCCGCCATGAGCTATCACCGCACAACCTACGTCCACGATTCCCGCGAAGGCCTGCCGGCCCACGCGGTCGAGCGGCTCCAGGAGGGCGCGCAGACCGCCGGAGGATTCTTTACCAGCGACCTCACGGTCAATGAGTACGTCCTCCTCCATCAGGCGGGATTCGAGCCTCTGGGACTGGTCATGGGGACCTCCCTCTACCATATCGGATACCAGCGGGCCGGCTGGAAGCAGAATATGGAGCTGGAAGTGGTGACCCAGGCGATGTACTCGGCGCGCGAGCTGGCAATGACGCGAATGGAAGAAGAAGCAGACGTGCTTGGCGCCGACGGCATCGTCGGCGTGCGGCTCGACGTGCGACGCAAAGCGTGGGCGACCTCCATGGCCGAGTTCCTGGCCATTGGGACGGCCGTGAAAGCCGTCCAGCCGGGCGAATGGAAATCGGAAGGCGGTCGGCCATTTACATCCGACCTATCCTCGCAGGACTTCTGGACTCTCCTCCGCTCCGGCCACCGTCCTCTCGCACTCGTCATGGGGACCTGCGTCTATCACATCGCTCATCGAGGATTCGCCCAGTGGCTCAGCCAGGGGCTGAAAAACATCGAAATGACCAACTTCACCCAGGCTCTCTACGACGCTCGGGAAATGGCTCTTAAGCGAATGCAAGAGGAAGCGCTTGTAGTGAAGTCCAAAGGAATTGTCGGTGTAACGATCGAGGAGCGGACCTACGGCTGGGATTCCCACGTCCTGGAGTACTTCGCCATCGGAACCGCCGTAACGGGTACGGGTCCATCATCGAAACCTATCCCGGAGCCCATGTTCACCATCTCTCTGAACGACGCCCCGCGAAACAAGATCATCCGCTCCGACCCGTCCCCGTCCACGGCGAAGAACGCGCAGGGCGGGATGGACGCCGGCGCGGCGGCCGGATAGCCCCGTTAATCGCAGCGTTCAAGCAAGTCCAATCTGGAGAAAAGGTTTCGCCGTTCCGTTTGGTACCATTCCGGAAGCGGATCGTCGTGCCAGCCCGCGACACTCTCGAGATTGAGCAGCAGAGCATAGAAGTACGTCCGCGCCTCATGATCGGGGGGAAGCCGCCGAACAGATCTGTAGCCGGCGTATAACGGCTCGACGCTTCCCGGACACATCCCCTCCAGATTCTCGTCGGTCCGGCAGTCAAAGGACGGATCGCCGGCCAGCGCCCACTCGAAGTCTACGATGCCGGTGACGCGGCCGTCTTCTTGCAGGATGTTCTCCCAATGGTAGTCGCTGTGCAGCATGGACGGACATCGAACGCTCTCAAACATGGTCCGCTGTCGGCTGAACACCCGCCGCAGCCTAAAGATCGTCGCCTCGTCGAGAATCGCCCGATCGGTCGCCATCTGAACATGTCGTTCAAAATAGTCCGCCAGATACGCCGCCCACGTTCCAAACTTGCCGCCTCTGTGGTCGTGCATGTCGCCGAATGTATCCAGCGTAATCTGATGCATCTGCGCCTGAAAAAGGCCTGCCTCGAACGAAGTCTGCTTCCGCTCGTCCGGCGTCAGTCTCGGCCAGCAATCTATAACAGGCTCCCCGGGCAGACGAGTCGTTATCAGAAAATCGTATGGCACGATCGACCTGGACTCGTCCAGAATAACAGCCTTGGGCACGGGCAGTCCGGTTCCCGTGAGATTGTCACACGCCGCTTTCTCGCCGCGGAATCGCGGCCGCTCAGTGTCGCGCAACTGGAAACGGACCACCAACTCGCCATTTATGATGAAGCACGAGTTTACGCCGCCACGGCGAGGAATGTCGACCAATCGGACAGACCCCAGTCCGTGCGCGTCCCAGATGCGCTCGATCTCACGCGGTGTGATATCCGCGGTGACCGTCACGATTTGAGCTCACAAAAGCAAAGGGCGGCCGACGGCCGCCCGTGGATTAGATCCGTTTCGGACTTCAGGTGAGTGCCCCACCGCCCGGACCGCAGCCGCCGGACGATACGCCGGCCTTTCCGGCCGTCGCAAAACTCGAAAAAACGCGACGGGTCTTGCGCTTGCCGCAGCAAAGGCATTCGTCGCCCTCTTTCGGCGCGCTCATGGGTTGGAGCTTGGAGTATTGCGCTCCGCAGCTGGAACATAGGTATTCGTAGATCGGCATAGACCGCTATTCTACCTCAGATCCCAATCCCTGGTTTAATGTCCGCTCACCTATCCATAGGCGCCCAGGCCGTGAACGCCCAACAGACGCTTCCTCCTCGGGTTCGCGCGTTCGAGAATGTCCGTAGGCATCCGATAGTTGATGAATGGATAGAACCGCTGGGCGATGAATCGGCGGCCGTAAGGCGCCTGCTGAACCCATCTTACGCGGTCGTTCGACACGTTCGGGCCGCCGCGATGCCAGGTCTGATCGTTCCACATCACTGCCGTTCCGGCCGGCCCGACAGCGTTGAAAGTACCCTGACCTTCATATCGTGGATTACCATCAGCATCGAGGTCGGCGTCGCCAGGCGGCCGGCCAGCCCGGTGACTTCCGGGAACGAACTGGGTGGGGCCAAGCTCCTCGTCCACGTCGCAGAGATAATAATTGAGATTGATCACAAAGCACGGCATTGGGATGCGGGGATCGAGTGGCGCGTCGGCTGGCCTCGGAAAACGTACCGCCTCATCGACATGCCACGATGAGATCGTGTCTCCCGGTGGCGTACGGAGCGCGCTGTTTGCGATGAGGTGGCAATCGGCTCCCAGAATGGCCTCGATGAGATCGATGATCGCGGGGTTATCGACTAGCGCCTCGAACTCAGGACCGCGCTCGAACATCAAAGGCCGCCAGATGCGCGCAAGCTTCTCCCCGTAAATGGACGCCTTCTCGCTAGGTTCAGCAAAGGCCCGCTCGACACCCGCTCGCAACCGTGCTCCCTCATCCCGTGTCAGGGCGCCTTCGACAACTAGAAACCCGTCTCGTTCGAACTTCGCAAGCTGTTCCGCAATCTCGATCACTGCCGCCTCCTCGGGCTATCGGTACTCGTGGATTCCCCATACCCCGGTGGGTCTCCTGTCTGCCCGGTTTCATTATTCGGGCATGCTGAACGCCTCCGGTTCGGCGATGGGTACTGGTTTAGTTTGCGGCGATGATTTCGCTTGACTCCCGGCTCCTAATGCAGTAGACTGATCCTACAATTTCAGAACATGGACCGGCGATTTCCGGTCCATCAAGACCCTTTTAAGTGTGCCCAGAGAGGCCGGAAAGGGAGAGATGAACGACCGCGCGGCGAAGCACCGAGCGGTTGAATTCTCTGCCCAATCAATGCGCCTTCCCGGGTCCACGGACACAGGGAAGGCGTTCGTGGTTTATAGACAATGAGCCCAATCAACGTCGATGTCAACACTCACTACTCACTACTCACCAATCACTTTCCGCCAGTAACTCGGGGCATCCGATGAACCAGCGCCAGGTCATGGACCGCGATGAGATGAGACGCGCAATCACGCGGATCGCGCACGAGATACTCGAGAAGAACCACGGCGCCGAAAACGTTGGACTGGTAGGGATCCTCCGTCGCGGCGCGCCGCTGGCGGATCGATTGGCCGCGATCATCGAGCAAATCGAGGGCACAACTCCGCCCGTGGGCAAACTGGACATCGCCCTCTATCGCGACGATTACCCGGAACGCAGGCCGGCCGTCGGCCATACCGAAATCCCGTTCGATATCTCCGGCAAGACCATCGTCCTGGTCGATGAAGTGATCTACACCGGCCGGACCGTACGCGCGGCGATAACAGCCTTGGTCGACCTTGGCCGTCCGGAGAGCATCCAGCTCGCGGTCCTCCTCGACCGAGGCCACCGCGAGCTGCCGATCCGACCCGACTACGTCGGCAAGAACATTCCAACTTCCCAGTCCGAACACGTCGACTGCCGCCTGTCTGAAGTCGACGGCGAAGACGCCGTCTACATCCGAGAAGGCGAGTGATTAACCACAGAGATCGCAGAGGGACACATAGACAACGACGGGCCGGGCCGCCATTGCCAACCACCGATGGCCGAATTCGTGACGGGTGCTCGATCGGTTTGTCATCGTTAATCTCCGTGCCCTCTGCGTCCTCTGTGGTGAGACAGGGTTTTTGATGCGTGATTTACTGAGTCTGCGAGAAACGGACATCGCCGATATCCGGCTGATCCTCGAGACCGCCGCGGCGTTCAAAGAGATCCTGAGCCGGCCCGTCAAAAAGGTGCCGACCCTTCGGGGCCGGTCGGTGATCACGCTGTTTTACGAGTCCTCTACGCGTACGCGCACTTCATTCGAGCTAGCGGCCAAGATCATGAGCGCCGAAGCTGTCAATATTGCCGTCTCCCATTCTTCCGTTACCAAGGGCGAATCGCTCAAGGATACGCTCAAAACGCTTCAGGCGCTGACCGCTGACTGTGTCGTCATCCGCCACGCTTCCTCCGGAGCCGCCCACCTGGCAGCCCAGTATTGCGACAAGCCCGTGATAAACGCCGGGGACGGCCGTCACGAGCATCCGACCCAGGCACTGCTTGACGCCTTAACGATTTGGGAGCACAAAGTCGTTGGGCGGGAGGACGACACCTACCCACGGGCGCTTGCGACGGACAAGCCGTTCGACCTGTCCAAGCTCACCGTAGCAATCGTGGGTGACCTTGCCCACAGCCGGGTGGCGCGCTCGAACGTTTGGGGATTGACCAAGCTGGGCGCGACGGTCCGCTGGGCAGGACCCAAGACGCTCCTGCCCGTGGATGCCGACCGGCTTCCCGTGACCGTGCATACCGATATCGCCCCAGCCCTGGACGGGGCGGACGTCGTCATGGCGTTGCGGCTCCAGACCGAGCGGCAGGAAAAAGGGCTGCTGCCCAGCCTTCGAGAATATGCGCGAATATGGGGTATATCGGCGGCGTCCCTCAAATTCGCGAAACCGGATGCGCTCGTGCTTCACCCCGGCCCGATGAACCGCGGCGTCGAGATCTCCGCGGATGTCGCGGACGGCGTGGGCGGCATCCGCGCAGCGATCGAGGACCAGGTCACAAATGGAGTTGCTGTCCGTATGGCCTGCCTCTATCTGCTGATGGGCGGGGAAAGGGCCGCAATATGAGATCATTACCTGTCTGCGCTTTGGTCGCACTGTTCCTGCCGGCCTGGCCGGAGACTTTTGCCCAGATGCCCGGCGCAAGACCGCCAGACGTTCAGCCAAAGTTCACGCAGCCCAAACTCGCCAAACTGCGGAGAGACCTCCTGGTGCGGTACAAAATGGATCAGGACGCGCGGAATGCGCTTCTCGAGGAGATGCGCTCGAAGAGCGCCGTCGAACTGACGAAGTCGAAGGATATGCCTTCGGCCCTTATGGCGCGTGTTGAGGAAGTCGATAGAAGAAATGTTGCATGGTTGAAAAAGATCGTTCGCAAGGTCGGCTGGCCGGGAAAGACCATGGTGGGACAGGACGGCTCCAACGCCGCCTGGCTCCTCGTGCAGCATGCGGATAAGGACCCCCAATTCCAGAAGCGGTGCCTGGCGCTCATGCAGCCTATGCTGGACAGTGGAGAAATCTCGAAGGTCGATTTCGCTTATCTCACCGATCGCGTGCTCGTCGCCGACAAACGGCCCCAGCGCTACGGAACGCAGATCGACATGAACAAGAGCGCGATGAAGCCATTTCCTATGGAGGACCCGCCGAACGTCGACAAACGCCGCAAATCGGTCGGCCTCATGCCCATGGCAAAGTACATGGAGCTGGTGAAAGATATGTATATTGGGAAGAAAGACACGCCGACGCCAAAACCAGGAGTGATCACAAATCGGGCGCTGCCGCCCGGTCCAGGTCGCAAGCCATGAACTGCTCGGGTAGATTTCTTTGCGGGCGAACACTGCACCGTAGCGGCAAAGCATTCAGGGAAATACTCCGGCCCGATTCGCGACACTTCATAACCCGGAAGCTTTGCCCGAACCCCGGACCAACCCGAAATACGATTGGCTAACCGAAAACATGAAACTCGTCCTCGCAAACGCCCGCATCCTCGATCCCGCCCAGAACCTCGACCGTGAGGGCGATCTCGTCATCGAGGATGGCAAGATCGACGGGATCGTCGCCGCCGGATCAGCGTCCGGCGATGATATCCGCGACTGCCGGGGCAAATTGGTGACGGCCGGCCTGATCGATATCCACGTCCACGTCCGCGAGCCGGGATTCGAGTACAAAGAGGACATTGAGAGCGGCACCCGGGCCGCGGCCGCCGGGGGTTTCACCGCTGTCTGCTGCATGCCGAACACCAATCCCTCGATCGATTCCGCCGCGGTGGTCCGCCAGATCATCGAGCGCGCGAAGCAGGTCGGATCGGCGCGTGTCTACCCGATTGCGGGATTGACTCGGAATATGGCCGGCGACCGGCTTTCGGAGATCGCGGACCTCAAATCGGAGGGCGCGTGCGCCATCTCGGACGACGCCTTCCCCATCCAGAACGCCGAGACCATGCGGCGGGGGATGGAGTACTGCTCCCAGTTCGGAATGGTGCTGATGACCCACAACGAGGACCAGTCCCTCACGCAGGGTGGAGCGATGAACGAGGGGTACACGGCCACCGTCATGGGTGTTCCCGGCATCCCACGGGTAGCGGAGGACATCGCCGTCGCCCGCAACATCCTGTTGGCCGAGCTGACCGGCTGCAAGCTTCACCTCCTCCACATCTCCACGGCGCGCACCGTCGACATCCTCCGAAAAGCCAAAGCGCGAGGGATTTCGGTCACCGGCGAATCGGGACCGCACTACTGGGCCCTGACCGATGCCGCCTGCGAGGGTTACAACACGAACGCCAAGATGAATCCGCCCTTACGCACGGCCGAGGACAACGAGGCCATCAAAGAGGGATTGGCGGACGGGACCATCGACGCCATTGCCACCGACCACGCCCCCCACGCTCCCTACGAAAAGGAGCGTGAGTTCGACCAGGCCCCCAACGGCATTCTTGGCCTAGAGACCTCCTTCGCCATCACCTATACCACGCTTGTAAAGCCAGGCATTCTTACCCTGAACGACGCCATCGCCAAAATGTCCACTGTTCCCGCCCGAATCCTCGGCCTCCCCGGCGGAACCCTCGCCGCCGGCGCGCCGGCCGACATCTCCGTCCTCGACCTGGACGCCGTCTGGACCGTCGATCCAACCCGCTTCCTCTCCAAATCCCGCAACACCCCGTTCACAGGCTGGGAACTCCATGGACGGGCGGTGTTTACGGTGGTAGGTGGGCGGGTGGTTGAGGTCTAGCTCTGTATCGAGGGAGGAAGATCCCCATGACCAATCGCGCCGCCCCAGAGGTCGAATGCCAGCAGATCCACCCGTCATTGTGCGTCCGCGACATCCTTGCCGCCGTCGATTTCTACTCGAAGAAGCTCGGCTTCCGGGTGGCATTTACCGAGGGCGATCCGCCTTCGATGGCGGGCGTAAACTTGGGGAACGTGCAGATGTTTCTGGAGCTGGGAACCCCCAGTCCCAAAGGGTGCTCGGTGTACTTCGTTGTCGACAACGCGGACGAGCTCTACGCGTTCCAGAGCTCGAACGGCGTCGAGACCGTGCAGCCTCCAGGGGACCGGGAGTATGGACTGCGGGACTACCGGGTCCGTGACCTGAACGGCTATGTGCTCGGGTTCGGACACCACCTGTTCAACGCGGAGGGTCCGATCGAGATCGAGCGGGTGGATGTCCCATTGCGCCTGGAGAAGCGCCTCGCTGCTCTTCTAAACGACCTGGCAGAGCACAAGCGGATGAGCCTGACAAGCTGCCTCGAAGAGATACTCCTGCATACCAACGAGCCGCTCGGCGACGGCGTCGCCAGCCCGCATACCAAGAAGACGCTCAAATACATTCAAGAGCTGAAGAAGAAGCACGGGATCGACTACGATAGCCACGGGAGCTATCGGTTTGTTGAGCGGGGACACGAAGAGTAGGACACGAAGGTGACGAAGAGTAGGAAGGGAGTATGGAAGTATGGATGTGTGGGTCGGCCCCGCGTCCAATTGACAATTGCAAATTGACAATTGGAGGTCGCGAGGACTCCCGCCCGGATGCGGTGAAGGTGGGAGAGATTATGCAGGAGAGATTTCAGGAACCGACGGGTGAGTTGGACTTGCAGGCGGCCCGGGAGCGGGCAAACAGGTGGCTGGCGCGGTTCGCGCCGCTGCTGCACGGACTGGATACGCTGTCCGCGGCGGACTGCCGGACACGGCTCGCGCGGCTGAAAGAGTTGGAGCCGGAGGCGGGTGCTATTCTGACGAACCTCCGCGCGGATAATCAGCTCCCCAACAACGAGCTTCAGTCCACCCTCGAAGCGGCGGCCGCGCAGATCGACAACGTCGAGAGCGTGCTGCAGCGGAGGCTTGCCTCCCTCGCTCCGGGCGATCCGGAGGGCCTGGTCGACCTGGACGCGCTGCGCAAGGACCTTGCGGAACTCGCCGCTCGCCACGAGGTCGAGGAGGCTGTCGGGGTAGGTCCGCTGCCCCAGCGGCTCGAGATCAAGCTCTCCAATGGAAACTTCGCCGCGGCCGGATTCCTTGGGCTGTTCAGCTTCGGCTGGCTCTCCTTCACGACCGTCCACGCCATCTTTATGATCGGCGGCATGATGAAGAGTTTCGGGGCAATCGCCTTGGCGCTGCTCGGGTTCTACGCGATATTCTTCGCCGTCGGGATCGGAATGGGGCTGGCGGCATTTGCGTCGGCGTGCAAGGAGGAGATCGAGCTTGATGGCCGCCACCTTACCATCCGGCGCAAGTTCTTCTGGACTTCGTGGGAACGACGATACATGCTGGCTCCTGACGCGACGGTCCGGATGGAGCTCGCCACGGTACGCCAGAAGGGAAGCAATAACCGCGTCCTGGCCGTCGAAACGGAAAGCGGGGCGGAAATCAAGTTCGGCTCTGGCTGTCCTCCGGACCGCCAGAAGCAGCACCTGCAGCGGATCAACGAGTATCTGCACGGGGCGCGGGGGCTAACGTAACCAACAAAAAGTGAATCTGGCAGGATTGACAGTATCAACGGGATTCGCCGGACCGGATTGGAAGCGACACGAAGCCGGGCAATTGAAATCGCGCCTACGAAGGTCACCAAGTCGACTTCAGTGGACTCGATTTAGACATCCTCAACTTCTCGGAGGCAGCAGGTCAGAAACAAGAACCAACGACTCGGGACGTGAAATCGGTGCTAGCTGTTCGGTCTCGGCATATTCCAGGATTTCCGCGTAGCCCGTACCGGAAGGCTGGCGATGCACGACGAGTCGCCGGTTGACGATATCCAGGACCCAAAACTCCAGTATCGCCGCCCGGGCGTACAGCGCAGCCTTCGTGATCAGGTCGAAGCGCAGGCTGGAGTCGGCCACCTCTATCGCCAGGAGGACTTCGACGGGATCGGGGTTTCCAGCCATATAAGCTTCCCCCGGCTGCGCCAATGCCACCGCGTCCGGTTCCGGCTCGTTTATCTCGTTGTCCTGCTCAGCGACATCGATCGGGAGCTGGATGCGAACGAAATCGCCTCCAAACAAATTCACCAGCCACTTGGTCAGACGCATGATTGCTACGGCGTGCGGAGGTTTCTGGCCCATTTTCGAAACGATCTCCCCATCGATAAGCTCGTAACGGCCGACCAGCAGCTCGTTGTCGACCAGGAACTCACAATCCCGTCGCGTCCATCGTTTTGGAGTGGGCGGCGGCTCCCGATATGGGCCCGGCGCCGGCGGTTCTATGATGTTGGGCATTTCGTCTCTCCAAAAGACCTCATTCGTAACTCATCACTCTGATTATATCGGTTGATCGGACACTCGTCAACTTACTATTGCGCCTTCGAATCTCGCAGCTCCATGGGGCGGTCTTCACCGGTTTCGGCTTCGGCGGCCTGGCGCGATGCCTCTTCGATCCTGGTCTCAGGCGTTTTGAACAGGACACCCACCGAGAGGACGACCAGGGCTCCGACCATGGCATACCAGGTGAACTCGATCTTCGGCATCCATACCGGGATGCCAAGATTGTTCCGAACGACAAGGAATATGTTGGCCGCCACTCCGGCAGTGACCGCGATGGCATTACCCAGCTCGGAACCTCTCCCGCGCGTGTACATTCCGATCAGGAAGACCCCGAGCATCGGCCCCAGGATGATGCCTCCAATGCCCAGGACGACCGGGATGATCCGCACTTCGGGGTGAGTCACCTTGACGTATGCAAAGAGAACCGCGACGATGATAAGCAGCAGTGCGAAGATTGCCGTGAAGAACCGAGCCGCTCTTACGTAATGACGCTCGCTGCGACCGCGTACATATCGAACATACCAGTCGTTGGTCGCGCTGGTTGCAAGGGCGTTGAGCGCCGCCGAAAGTGAACCCATCGCCGTGGCGAAAACGCCGGCCAAGACCAGTCCTCGGATTCCAGTGGGCATGACGTTGAGAATGTAGCTGCCGAAGAGGTCGGAGTTCGAAACCTTCATCCCGTCCTTCGTCGCGACCATCGGCAGATACTGCGGGTCTTTTGAATAGTACACGTAGAGCAGAATGCCGATAAACGTGAACGCCGCCGCGATCGGGAGGTCCATGAACGCGGCGGTGATCAGACTGCGCCGCGCCTTTTGATGGGTCTCGGCGGTGAGCATTCTCTGGACCATGTC
>ORMF010221631.1_pt1 | contig 11043 bp, 7 predicted proteins | sample 1779871 | NCBI WGS metagenome assembly ORMF01 (sample SAMEA104232316, study PRJEB22302) | groundwater metagenome | biome: forest; feature: aquifer; material: groundwater | place: USA | collected 2011-08-07 | depth 5.4 m
AGGCAGAAGAGCATCGTGCACGCGACCATGCCGGTCATCGACACGGAGAGCGCGAGCCCGCTCATGTTGCGCCACGAAAGGAAATTCTCGACGAAGAGCGCGCAGCCGATGAACAGCAGTGCGAGCACCAGCAGCATGCCCGCCCGGTCGAGGAAATCTCCGATGGCGGTCGGGTGGCGCGGGGTGGGAGTGGTGGAAGCGGAGGAGGCCATGGCTGAATGCGTAGCTACGAGCGTGAACGAGTGGCAGTCGCGGCAGTCCACTCGCTCACGCTCGTGGCTACAAGGAAGCAGCGGTGCAGTTCATACCGCCTTCGCGCCGCTCGTCTCGAGCGGCAAGGCCAGCTTCAACAGTTTTTCCTCGGTCGCGTCGCGCCGGTCCACGACCGCGGCGATGGCGCCCTGCCGCATCACGACAATGCGATCGGCGACGCCCATGACCTCGGGGAGTTCGCTCGAGACCATCACGACACACACGCCTTCCTGCGCGAGGCGCTGCATGATGCCGTAGATCTCGCTCTTCGCCCCGACGTCGATCCCGCGCGTCGGCTCGTCGAGCAGCAGCACCTGGACCGTTTCCGACAGCCACCGGCCGAGGATTACTTTCTGCTGGTTGCCGCCGGAAAGGTTTCGGATCAGCTGGCGCGCGGACGGCGTGCGGACGCGCAGCTGCTCGATCCGTTGCCGCGCGTTCGCCTGTTCCCAGGTCTCGTTGATCAACACGCCGCCGTGGGCATGCCGGCGCCGCGCGCTCAGGTTCATGTTCTCCAGCACGGAGCGCACGCCCACGACGCCTTCCTTCTTGCGGTCCTCGGGGCAAAGCACGACGCCGGCGGCGATCGCGTCGCGCGGCGACGACACCTCGACCTCCCGCCCGAGAATCTTCACCGTGCCGGCGGTCTTCGGTGCGGCGCCGAAGATCACCCGCAGCAACTCGGTCCGGCCGGCGCCGACGAGCCCGAAGAACCCGAGGATTTCGCCGGCCTTCGCCGCAAACGAGCATGGGGCGGCCAGCCCGGGCCCGCGCAGTCCGTGCACGACCAGCGCGTCTTCGCCGTGCGTCCGCGGCGTGTAATTGTAGATATCCGCCAGTTGCCGGCCGACCATGCGTTGCACGACGGCGTCGCGGGTCAGAGTCTCGAGCGGCGCGGTCTCGACGTGTTTTCCGTCGCGCAGGATGGTGATCCGATCGCAGAGCTGAAAAATCTCCTCCATGCGGTGCGAAACGTAGAGGACGGCGCAGCCGCGGGCCCGAAGATCGCGGATGATCGCGAAGAGCCGGCGCGCTTCGCGGTCGGACAGACTGCTCGTGGGCTCGTCGAAGGCGATGATGCGGGCGCCGCGCGTGAGGGCTTTCGCGATTTCGACCATCTGCCGCTGCGCCAGCGGCAACCGGCCCACGCGCGTTTCGGGCGAAATCGTTTCGCCCATCAACTCGAGTTGCCGGCGCGCGGCGGCGGCGAGTTCGCCACGTTTGACGAGACCGGCCCGGTTCGGGAGGTGGCCGAGAAAAAGATTTTCCGCGACCGTCATCTCCGGCACGAGGGGCAGCTCCTGGTAAATGACGGCAACGCCGGCACCGAGCGCCTCGCGCGTGTCGCGGAAGAATCTCGGCTGCCCATCAATGACGACGTGACCGCCCGTCGGCCGGTAGGCACCGCTGAGAATCTTCAGCAGGGTGGATTTACCCGCGCCGTTTTCCCCCATCAGAGCGTGCACCGAGCCGGCGCGCACCTCGAACGATACGTCCTGCAGCGCCTTCACGCCCGGGAACTCCATCGACAGTTGCTCGAAGGCGAGGGGAGTCATGCGGACTTAGCCGGAAAGATTTAGAGGAGTGCCCGCGAATCACGCGAATTGACGCGAATGTCAGAGGGGAAGGACAGGACATGGCTTGCGCGGTGTGCTTTCACGTTCCAGTGGAGCGAGTCCTCTCGATGCTCTCATTCGCGTCTATTCGCGTCCATTCGCGGGCTACTGGTCCTTTCGTCCTTTGGTCTTTTCAGTCCCGAATCCCCTGTTCCTTCAGCACCTGGCGGAAATTCTCGCGGGTGATCAGCGTCCCGACCGTACGCGTGTCGAGGGGTGGCTCGACGCCGTCCTTGATCCACTTGTACAGCATTTCGCAGGTCTTGTAGCCGTGTTCCTTCGCGGACAGCAGCATGGAGCCGTGGAACGACGTGGGCTTCGCCTTCTCGAGTTCGACGATGCAGTCGGTGCCGTTGATGCCGACTGCGAACGCGTCCGCCACCGGCACGCCGCGGCCTTCGAGCGCGCGAACCGCGCCGAGCACGGAGTTGTCGTTCGGCCCGCACACCAGCCAGTGCTTCACATTGGCGCGTTGCGTCAGCAGCGTGTTGGCTCCTTCGAAGGCGCCCGGGATATCCGGCGTCCGCTCGGGCGCACGCCAGATGCGATCCTTTGGAAAACCGGCCGCGGCGAGCACGTCGGTCGCGCCGTCGGTGCGCTCCTTGGCGGTGGCGAGTTCATCGAACGTGACGACGCACACGCCGGTGTCGGCCGGCGTCCAGCCGCGCTTCTTGTATTCCGCGGCGAGCAGCTGGCCGACGCTCTCGCCAATCTTCCGCGCGGAAATCCCGAGGTAGTGCACGTTCTTCATCGGCTGGCCGTCGGCGCCGAGGAACTGGTCGTCGACCGCGATCACCTTGAGGTTGGCGGCCTTCGCGCGAGTGACGATGGCCGGCCCGAGTTTCGTGTCGGGCGTGCAGACCACGAAGCCCTGCGCGCCGTTCGCGGCGAAGTTGTCGATCGCGCTGAGCAGTTTGCCCCCGTCGTTGCCGCCGACCTTGATCAAGGAGAAGCCGAGAGCCTTCGCCGCTTGCTCGGCGAATTTCCACTCGAGCTGAAACCACGGCTCCTCCGGCTGCTTCACGTAGAAGCCGATCTTGATCGGGCCGGAGGGGGCGGCGGTCGGCTTCGCGGCAGCGGCGCCACTCTCGGGCGCCTTGCTGCAACTGCCGAGCAGGGCAAGGAACGCGACCAGGCCGACCGCGGCCAGACCTCGGGGGAGGTTTGCAAGGAGTTTCATACGGGGGAAAACGGACAGAGGTTAACGAATCAGCGGCGACCGTTCGCGACTGGCAACAGTGAAAGCTGCGGTGACTCGCGGTCGGGCGCATCTGCCGGTGTTCGGTGATCGCAGCGGCCTGAACGTAGCGCCGGCATCTTGCCGGCATTGCGAGTGGTATCGACTGTCAGCCGATGAGTCTGCGGCTAGAAGCCGCAGCCACTTGCCGGCAAGATGCCGGCGCCACGCTTGACCGACAACTCGGAGATGCTCCCCTCGCGGTCTCTGGTCCCTGGTCTGCCGGCGAAGCCGGCCTACCGTTCCTCCGGTGGTTTCGTTCTCCGAAACGCGCGCCAGAGCAGCAGATCGTACGTGCTCTTCAGCACGCCGCAGATCCAGAACGGCAGCGCGGTCGCCGCGGCGCTGCCGAACAAGGCGCCGGCCACCACCGGGCCAATGGCGGTGCCGAGTTGCTTCGCGGTGGCGGTCACGCCGTTGGCGGCCGAGCGTTCGCGCGCCGGCACGATCGCGTTCACGTACGACTGCCGCGTCGGCACGTCCATCTGAGACAAGACGTGCCGGGCGAGCAGCGCCGCGATCGCCCACGGCAGCGACGGCATCAGCGGTACGAGCATGAGCAGCAGGTTCGACGGCAGGTGCGTCCAGACCATCGTCGCAACAAGTCCGATCCGTCGCGCGAGCGGGACCGCCATCAAGGCGGAAAGCCCGGAAAGGACGTTCGTGCCGAAGAAGACCAATCCGAGCACGGCTTCGTCCGCGCCGAACCGCTGCTGGAACCACCACGCGAGGAAGCTCTGCAGAATGAAGCCGCCGCCAAAGGAATCGAGGGCGAACAACGCGCTGAGCCGCAGCACGAGTCCGCACGATTCGTGCAGCCCGAGGAACGCCGTTCCGCGCAGCGCAGGCTTCCAGCCTGCCGACAAATCAGTATGCCGGCTGGAAGCCGGCGTTACTTTCTCGGGTTCCGCCGCCACCGGGGCTTCAATCGCCGCCGTGAGTCGCAGTGACAGCAGCCCGAGCACCCCGCCAATCGCCGCGTACACGAAGAACACTGCGCGATACGCCCCGGCATCGCTCCACCCGCCCGCCGTCATCGCGCCGACGAACCAGCCGACGGCGAGTGCGCCGAGCGCTGAAGCGAGATAGCCCGCCACGTTGTACCACGCGAAGAACCGCGTCCGATCCCGGTCAGCGACGGCCTGGGCCAGGCAGGCCTGCTCGATCGATTGGAACGGACCGACCTCGCTGCCGCTCGGGCTGATGACGCCGATCGTGGCGGCGAGCACCAGCACGACGAAATTTCCGGAGAGCGCCATGACGGCACCGCCGCCCGCCATCAGCGCGGCACCGAGGAGCAGGGTTTTCTTGCGACCCCAACGATCGGCATGCGCCGCGAGCCAGAGCGAAATCACGACATCGCCGAGCAAGGTCAGCGTGAGCAGCAGCCCGATCCTCCCGCCGCCGAAACCGAGGCGTGCGAGATGGAGCACCAGCACCACCCCGAGCAGCCCGTAGGCGAACATCCGCAGCAGCCGCGTGGCAAACAGTACGCGCAGGTCCGGCAGGTCGATGACAGCGGGGTTTGCCACGGCGGCGCAGCGTGGCGAGCGGGCCGAGTGTGCCGCAAGCGCGAAGGGGGTCACCCGCTGCGCGTGCGGCCGCAACCAAGGCACCGGAGAGAGCATCGCCCACGGAACACACAGAGAGCATACCGAATTCCGTTCCATTTCGGAGTATTCCGTGTGTTCCGTGGGCCAAAGGATTGATGACTTGGAAATCTCCCTCCGATGCCGCCGCGCGTGCGATTGGGAGGCGCTTGACGATGCAGATGTCCGCGCGCGCCGAATCCAGCTTGCCGCGTGCGCGCGAACTCGCGAGCGTTTGCCTTTCGTCCACCCACCTCATGCTCGTACACACCGTCTACTTCTGGCTGAAACCCGAACTCACCGCCCAGCAGCGCGCCGATTTCCGCCGCGGCGTGGAATCACTCGGCACGATCAAATCTGTCGAAAAGATCTACGTGGGGACGCCCGCGAAGACCGAGAAGCGCCCGATTATCGACGACAGCTACTCGGTCGCGCTGACCGTGCTGTGCCAGGACGTCGCGGCCCACAACGCCTATCAGGTGGATCCGATCCACCACGTGTTCATCGACAAGTTCAAGACGTACTGGTCGCGCGTTCAAATCTACGATGCGGAGTAGGCCTCGTGCTGTAACGATGTAGGGATGTAGGGCGGGGTCTCCCGACCCCGCCGCGCAAAGCATTTCGAAACGAATTATTCGGCGGGGTCAGGCGACCCCGCCCTACATTACGCGCGGTGTTAGGTTACCGCACCACAAACGGCGCGAAAAACGCCGCCTGCGCCGGCGGAAAACGGCCGCGCAAATGCACGCCGTCGTCGCGCTGCTCCTCGCTCTGCACGTGGCCGACCGCGTGCAGCCGCGCGATGACGTCGTAGCGCTCGTGCGGCACGATCAGTTCGGTCGCACTGTGCGCCTCGGCGATGAGTTCGAGGCAGCGCGCTTCGAGCGTGTCGAGCCCGGCGCGCGTGAGCGCGCTCACGAACAATCCATCGCTCGCGAGCCGCTTCGCCCGCGCGATCATCTCCGGCGTGGCGGCGTCGGTTTTGTTGAACACGGTCACAATCGTCTTGTCGACGGCGCCGAGTTCATCGAGCACGGCGAGTGTGGTCGCGTGATGGTGCTCGACATTCGGATTCGTCACATCGAGCACGTGAATCAGGAAATCGGCGACGACGACTTCCTCGAGCGTTGCCTTGAACGCTTCCACCAGGTTGTGCGGCAGCCGGCGGATGAAGCCCACCGTGTCCGTCACGAGCAGCTTCTGGTTGCCGCGCAACCCGAGCTGCCGCGTCGTCGGATCGAGCGTCGCGAACAATTTGTCGGCCGCGAGCACCCGCGCGCCGGTCAGCGTATTGAGCAGCGTCGACTTGCCGGCGTTGGTGTAGCCGACGATCGCGCAGGTCGGGAGCGGCACCCGCTGGCGTTTCCGCCGCTGCACGTCGCGTTGCTGCACGACGTGCTCCAGCTCGCGTTTGAGGTGGGCGATGCGGTCGCGCACGATCCGGCGGTCCTGCTCGAGCTGCGTTTCGCCCTCGCCGCCGAGCGCGCCTTTGCCCCGCTGGCGTGACAGGTGCGTCCACGCGCGCGTCAGCCGCGGCAGCGAATACTCCATCCGCGCGAGCGCGACCTGGAGGATCGCTTCGCGGGTGTGCGCGCGGTCGGCGAAGATTTCGAGGATGACTTCCTGCCGGTCGATCACGGCGATGCCCGACAGCTCCTCCCAGTTGCGCTGCTGCGCCGGCGAGAGCGCCTCGTCGAAGACGATCACGTCAGCGTCGTCCGCCTTTGCGGCCGCGACAATCTCATTGGCCTTGCCGGAGCCGAGCAGCAGCGAGGGTGTCGCGCGTCGCAAATTCACCAGCACCGTGCGCGTGACGGCGATTCGCAGGTTCTCCACCAGTTCCTTCAGCTCGCTGAGCAACTCGGCCGCTTCACCCGCCTCCGTGTCGGAAGTTTGCACGCCAACGAGAAAGGCGCGTTCGAGCTTGGCGGGTTTGTCGGTGAGGAAATCGGCCATCAGTGGATCGGTCAGGCAATCGCACCACCAGAGAGAGTCAAACCGCGCGGGCGATCGGCTCGCGTGATGCAGGTGGCGCGCTCGTCGCGCCACTTTCCAGACCAGTGGCGCGGTCAGTGCGCAACCCACCCGCCCTGCCCCAATGGGAGGGGCGGGCGGCTGGCTCTTGTCTCACCGCGATTCCGGCCACGCAATGTTGAGCGGAATCGTTACGGCGTCGCCTTCGGCAACCTCGAGAATCCGGACGCTGGTCGGAGCGGTAATCGCTGCGACGCCGGGCCCCTCGAGCGTAACGACCTGCGCGGCGCCCTCGATCGTGCGCACGCGGCCAATCAGTTTCCCGCCGGCGTACACCGCCTTGCCGATCGCGTAGCGGATGTTTGGCCGGGAGCCGCCGCTGTAGAATCGGCTGATGCCGCTCGCGAACGTAAACGTGCTTCTTTTCTGCGCGACCGGGCGCAATTCCGTCTGCGCGAGGGCGAGGGTCGCATCGCGCAGCGTGACGTCCTCGCCGGAAATTGCCGCGCAATCCCCCGTCGCGGCCGCGCCGAACGGCGGCGTGGTGACGATCGCGGCGCCAGCGGGCAGGGTTGCACCGACTGCCGCGGCATCGGCTGAATCCCAGCGGACGCGAAATCCCGGGCGCTCCGGGTCGACGGCGATCACTCGTCCGCGCAGCCGGCCGAGGGAATGCAATTTCGGGCCGTTCGCCACCTCGAGCCTCGTGCCTGCAGAGGCGCGCATGGCCCGTACGGCGCCGGTGCCATCAAACTCGATCCATCCGATCTGCGCATCGGTGGTGACGGCCGGCAGACCGTTCACCTGTGCCACGACGGAGCCGGCGGATTCGTCTCCGACGATCCACAGGTCGCGGCGGCCGGTGCGCCACGTGACGAGCCAGGCCGCCGCTGCGCTCGCGGACGCTGTGCCGCGGGTGAGCGCGACGTTCTCGAACCGCGCGATGGCATCCGGGGCGGCCGAGTCGACCAGTCGCAGAATTTTCGCGAACACGCTGCGCCCGGCGCCCGTGTCACGCTGCAGGAGATACGGTACGCGCGGCGTGCGATACGGTGCGCCCCCGTCCGCCACCACCAAGCGACGGCCCGCGGCGCCGGCGTAATCGACCACGATGCTGGTATCGGACAGCGCGGTGGCAAAGAGTGGATCGCGCAGCGTCATCCGCAGCGGCTGTTCCAGCGAAAGCTCCCGCGGCGAGCCCAGGAAATCGTAACCTTCGCCCGGCGTGACCAGGTAGAACTTGCTCGCATCGAAACCGGCAACGTAGTCGCTCGCGAGCACCGCTGTGCCCAGATCGCGTTTCCCGGCGAGCGCCTGCCGGCCGGGATCGGGCGGCGGCAGCGGTGCGCCCGGCGCGACGGTCTTCATCTGCGTGTGGAAGCTGTCATCGCGCGTCGTGCCGCCGTCGATCCGGCCAACGTCGAGCCAGTAGGCCGGCTCGCCGGTCGCCGGGTTGTGTACCTGCGCCACCAATCGCTCGAAGCGCGTCACGCCCAGTTCATCGTAGAGGTTGGGATGCGCGGCCATGGCCCACTGCCCGTCGGCGCCGGCGTACCAGGCCAGCAGCCGCGCCGTGCCGTTTTCCCACGGGTGGCTGTGCTGATCCACCACGAGCGCCTGGTGTGACACCGTCTGCGTGACCCAACTCGTGCGGTAGTGCTTGTTGTAATACCCGGGCGCGTAACTCCACTCGGCGCCGCGCGCGAAGAACGTCCACGTGAGCGATTCGCGCTGGCTGTGATTGTGGCCGGGGCCGAAGAACAGTTGCGCGCCGTAGCGCTGGCGGCCTTCGCCGCCGCGCAGGAGGGCGAGTCCCTTCGCGCCGTAGAACACGGAGCCGGTCGCCTGCCGTCGCGGATCGGGCGGGGTGGCGGCGACGCGCGCGGTGGCGCCGGGCGGCACGTGGTAAATCGTCCACCGCCGCGCGGTGGGTCGCGGCGGCTGGTTCGGGGCGCGGCAATCGCTCAGCAACTGCGCGGCCGAAGCGCGGTCGCCCTCGTCCCCGCGCACGAGTTGAATCCACGCGGCTTCAAGTTGCGCCTCGATGAATGCATCGCTCGAAACGGGCGGCTCGCCGGGCCCGCGTCGCAGCGGATCGTGCACGCTGCGGTCCGGCCCGGCGTCGCCGATTTGCGGCACGTGGCCACCCACTTCCTGCCGATCGAAGGGCGCGCGGAGGTAGAGCTTCATGTTGGGGTGCGCGTAGACGTCCGGCACCCCGCGCCAGCCGAGCCGGCGCATCGCGACCAGCGTTTCCGCCATGTCGACGTAGAGTTCGCGGTTGTGCGACGCGTAGCCCGGCGAAGTTTCGTAATAGAAGCCGTTGCGATCGATGTTCACGTCGAGCATCGTGGTGAGCGCGAGGGGTCCGCTGATCATCGGCTCCGCCAGCACGCGAAGATCCAGCAGCACGGCGACGACGGCGGCGCCGCGAAGGTAATCCGCGTGGCCGTTGTGCAGTTGGAAGCCGCGCGCCGCGTAATCGTGGCAATAGGTGCCGCCGTCCCACAGCAGGTGGCGGACGACGTGCTCGCGTTGCGAGAATGTGCCGTACGCGCTTGGTTTTTCGAATTCGCCGCTCGCCGCCACCAAATCGATCGCGAAGGTGTAATTAACGAGTCCCCGCGCGGTCTGGTAGTAGGGCCGGTCGAGCCGGCCGCCGCGGTCGAAATCTTTTTCGCTCGTCGGGTAATCGAGCGGCCCGCGCCGATTGGTCGGATACACCGCCGCAATCGCATCGAGCAGCACGGCCGCCGCGTGCGCATGGGACTGGGAATCCTCGAGCGCGTAGACATCGGCGAGCGCGGGCAGCACCGATTGCTCGAGGAGCTGCATGATCCGGCCGTTGGCCTGCGCGATGAAGTAGTACCTTTGGCCGGTCTGCGGATCGACGATGCCCGGGCCCGCCTCCGGCCACGCCTCGTTCGGGTAGCGTTTGCCTTTCGCATCGCGCATGGCGAACGGATCGTTCCACCCGGCCCAGGTCATCTTCTGCTGGTGCACGGGGTCGAGGTTCAGGCCGAGGCCGTACACGAACAGGCTGCCGGGCTTCGGCACGAGCGCGCGCAACGCGGCGTCAGCCATTTTGACAAACGGCGCGGCCACGGCCTTTTGCTTCGCGAGGTAGTCGCGGCCCCACTCCGTGCGGCGCGCGTTCTGCCGCCCTGTCTCGAGGTCGTCGCGCGACACGAACAGCCGCGGGTGACGATCAGGTCGGAGCGCGTTCGGCAGTGCCGGTGCGAGCACGCTCGCGGGCAGGGGAGTGGATGCGGGCTGCGCGTGCGCAACGGCGACGATGAGCGTGAGGAGGATTGGAAATCGCATCGAGATAACCGGACGGTTACCGGCGCCAGCGGCGGACTCAAGCGACATGAAGTGGGCGGTGTGCCCTCACCCCGCGTTTGACCGCCGAACCCAAAGATCCGCGGGGTGAGGGCACCGCGCCTACAGTCATCGGGGACAACCGAGCGGTTACCTGGCGTGCGCGGCCAGCTCAAGCGGATTGGAGTGGCCCATTTCACCGCGGATTACGCGGAACACGCGGATCGTCGGAGTCTCGCCTGCCATCATCTGCGTGGTCCGCGTCGTCCGCGGTCAAAAGCCCTGCGGTTTGCCACGAAGTCGATTCGGATCGCAAACAAACTGGCGCCTACCGGGGCAAGCGCACGACGAAACGCGCACCGCCGCCGGGAGCGTCTTCGACGTGCACCGCGCCGCCGTGGGCCTCGACGATCGCTTTCACCATGCTGAGGCCGAGGCCGAGCCCACGCTGTGAGCGACTGGCGTCGCCGCGGTAAAGTCGGCGAAAGATTGCCTCGCGTTCCACGAGTGGCACGCCGGGTCCGTTGTCGGTCACGGTCACTTCGACGCTGCGTGGGCTGGCGCGGGTCGAGAGCGTCACCTGTCCGCCGGCGGGCGTGTATTTCAGCGCGTTATCGACGAGATTGTTGATCGCCTGGCCAAGGCGGACCGGATCCGCCGGGAGTTCGACCGGCTCGGGCTGCTCGAGCGAGATCGTGATGCGTTTCTCCTCGGCGACCTCGCGATAGAGATTGGCGGCCCGCTCGGTCAGCGTGCGCAGGTCGAGCCGGTCGCGGTCCAGTTTCAACGCGCCGGCCTCTGCCGCCGAGATGTCGAGCAGCGCCTCGAGCAGGTGCAGCACGCGGTCGGACTCGTCGACGCAGTCGGCCAGCGCCGTGCGCGCCTCCGCGGGATCGCCGCCTTCCTGGCGCAAGGCGAGCTCCGCCGTCCCGCGGAGCCGGGTGAGCGGCGTGCGCAGGTCGTGCGCAAGGTTGTCGAGGGTTTCGCGCAGCACGCGAACGTGCGTGGCGTTTTTTTCCAGCAGCGTGTTGAGCTGGCGGACAAGCACGGCGAG
>ORMF010547921.1_pt1 | contig 11043 bp, 8 predicted proteins | sample 1779871 | NCBI WGS metagenome assembly ORMF01 (sample SAMEA104232316, study PRJEB22302) | groundwater metagenome | biome: forest; feature: aquifer; material: groundwater | place: USA | collected 2011-08-07 | depth 5.4 m
CAAGAACCTTCCGTACGATCCGGTCAAATCGTTCGCGCCGATCAGTCTGCTGACCGTCATGCCCATGCTTGTCGTCGTGAATGCCTCGGTGCCGGCGAATACGCTCAAGGAACTGATTGATCTGGCCAAGGCGAATCCGGGCAAACTCAACTACGCCACGGTCGGCAATGGTTCGATACACCATTTCGTGGGCGAGAATTTCAAGATACTCACCGGAGTAAACATTGTCGCCGTTCCCTATCAGGGCGCGGCGGCCGAGGTCATCGGCATGCTGTCGGGGCAGGTCCAGATAGGGTTCGACGCCATCGCATCCTGGCAGGCTCATAACCTCCAGTCGGGGAAAATCCGCGCGCTCGCGGTGGCGGGGCCCAAGCGGATCCCGTCGCTGCCATCCGTTCCGACGGCGGCCGAGGCAGGGCTGCCCGGATTCGAGGCGAGCGCCTGGTTCGGGCTGCTGGCTCCGGCGGGAACGCCCGCAGCCGTCATTAACCGGTTGAACGAGGAAGCGCGCAAGGCGCTTGCTGCGAAGGATGTGCGCGAGTTGATTTTCACTCAAGGACTCGATCCGGCGGGAACCTCCCCCGATGAATTTGCCGCGCTAATCAGGGACGAAATCGCCAGGTGGTCACGGGTTGTGAAAGTCTCCGGGTTCAAGGCGAATTGAACAGCTTGAGCGTCCTGACTCCCGGTCGGGAGGGGGCATGTTGTTCACGGGTTTCAGGCGCGGTGGTGTGACTGCGCCCGCGGTTTGATGGCGGGGGCGATCACCGGACGCATCAGGCAGGCGCTTGCGGCTGGGCGCGCGCCGTGCGCAGCATGTTCTTATCGGCTGAAATCCCGGCGCCTGCTTTGTTTAACGCAAAACCAGCCGCTTTCCCGGCAACCGTCCCGCGTCTCCGCGCCTGCATGAGACGGACACGCAGATTTGTTGATCCGATGTTTGCACGGCCGGTTGCAGACGCCCGGAAAGGACACTGACAGATGAGCCTGAAGAACAAATACGCGATCGCCGGAATCGGCGAGACAGCCGTTGGAAAACTGCCGGACATGAGCCAGATGGCCCTCAACCTGCAGGCAGCCAAGCGCGCCATTGAGGACGCAGGGCTTACCAACAAGGACATTGATGGCGTCATCGGCGTGCAGAGCGGCCCCACCTTCATCTACGGCCTGGAAATTGCCCAGAATCTGGGCATCGCCCCCCGCTACATGAACACCATGGAGCTGGGAGGAGCAACGCCGGTTGCGATGGTGCACGATGCCATGATGGCGATTGAAGCCGGGCTGTGCACTACGGTGGTGTGCGTGTACGGCGAGAAACAACGCACCATCAACTCCCGCCCGCGCCACCTGAGCAAGATCCTGCGCGGCTACGAGGATTTCGATGCGCCGTTCGGGTTCCCGGGGGCTCCGGCGGTGCATGCCATGGGCTGCCGCCGCCATATGGCGAAGTACGGAACAACCCATGAAGGGCTGGGACAGATCGCAGTCACCATGCGCAAGCACGCGTCGATGAATCAGCATGCGCAAATTCGCCAGCCGCTGACGATGAAGGAGTATCACGAGAGCAAATGGATCGTGGAGCCTTTTCACCTTCTGGACTGCTGCTTGATTTCGGATGGCGCAGGCGCCGTCGTCGTCACCTCGGCGGACAGGGCGAAGGATCTGCGCAAAGCGCCCGCCTACGTCGTGGGGTACAGCCAGTTTCATCCCCATCGTTGGTATACGGAGTCGGATGACCTTGTTTCCATCGGCTCGAAGCGCTCCGCCGAAGATGCTTACCGCATGGCCGGGATCGGACCCGCGGACATCGATGCGGCTGAACTCTACGACTGCTTCACCTACACCGTCCTCGTCCAACTGGAAGACTATGGGTTCTGCAAGCCCGGCGAAGGCGATGCCTATGTGCGCGGTGGAAGGCTGGAGATCGGCGGGGATTTGCCGGTCAATACCCATGGCGGGCTGTTGTCGCAAGGGCACGTGGACGGCATGTTGCACATCACCGAAGGTGTCAAGCAATTGCGTGGCGGAGAGGTGGAACCGGAGCGTCAGGTGGCCGCCCCCAACATCATCCTGGTGACCGGGCATGGCGGAAATATGAGCACGCATGCCGCGCTTTTACTGGGCAAACAACCCATCTGAAAAAGCAGCCGCCGGATCATGCAAACGGCAGAGAACGGCAAGTTGTCATTCGAACAATGAAAATTGAAGGGTGAAACATAAATGTCTGAAACAGCCAGTTACCGCAAGCCCTTGCCTCTTCCCGATGAGGACAGTCATCCTTATTTCACGGCGCTGAAAGAGCACCGCCTGGTCATTCAGAAGTGCGACGATTGCGGCGCGTACCGTTTTCGGCCGAAGTTTCTTTGCACCAAGTGCCTTTCCGAACGGGCAACCTGGACTCCGATTTCCGGGAAGGGAACCATCTGGAGCTGGGTGGTGGTGCACCAGCCGATGGTCCCCGGTTTTCAGGATGAACTTCCCTATGCCGTCGTTGTGGTTGCATTGGCGGAGGGGCCCAGGATGTCCAGCAACCTGCTGGACTGCCCGCTGGGCGATATTCGCGTCGGCATGCCTGTGGAGGTTGTTTTTTGCGACGTGACCAAGGAGATCACCCTGCCCAAATTTCGTCCGGTGAAAGGGTAAGCTCGCGGGCGGTTCCGCAGCGAACTCCGCGCTCAGCGGCCCAGACCGGCGCCCGATCGGTCCCGGGGCGTCGCGCGGCGTGGAAATTCGCAGGTGATCGGGTATTCCCGGCTGAACGGCAAACGAATGTCCGCTTGTTGATGTGCGTGGCGAATATCTCAGGCGGCAAGCTTCGTCTCCCGCCCGATCGGCGTCGGTTTCGGGCACAAAGATTTGTCCGATGCGCCCGAGTGCCGGTTGATCAAGACTGAATGTGATTGGGCCGTGCCCCGGCGATTTTTCCTTGGCGTTCCGGAGAACCGGGGTACTGAAAATAGAGGGCGGCCCGGTCGATGTACGGCGTCCAGGGCTGGAACGGGGTCTGCGTACCGTCTTGCATCGGCCGTGCCAACCTTTGAAGAATTTAGCGCGGGAGTGACTTTTGGAACAGATGCTGGATGGCATTCGGGTGGTTGAACTGGCGTCCCCCTGCTGTGAATATGCGGGGAAGCTGTTGGCGGACTTCGGCGCCGACGTGGTCGTGGTCGAGCGTCCCGGCGGCTCCGAATCCAGAAGGATTCCCCCTTGTCTCAAGGGCCTTGAGAACGACAAGGAAGGCAGCCTTCACTGGCAGTACTACAACACCAACAAGAGAAGCGTCGTTCTGGACTGGCACAGTCCCGATGATCTGCTTCGGCTTGAGGGATTGCTCCGTTCAGCGGATGTGGTGCTGGAGGGTGAATCCTTTGCCACCTTGTCCGGTCTGGGATTGCACCCGGAGGAATGGGTAAAGAAAAACGAGCGCACGGTGTGGGCTTCGGTCACCGCATTTGGTCGCAGCGGACCCTACCGCGATTTCCGGGCGCCGGATGTCATCGTGTTTGCCCTGGGCGGTTTGATGTTCATCAGCGGCACGCCGGATGGACCGCCGGTCAACGCGCCCGAGTATCAAGCGTACAAAGTGGCCGGCGCGCACACGGCGTTGCAGGTGCTGATTGCGCTGTGGGGCAGGCGTGCCGGCGGCAAGGGGGATTGGCTGGACATCTCTGCCATGGAGGCGCTCGCGGCGCAGGAGAATGTGGTCTCCGAATTCACCGGTCCGGGGAAAATCATCCGCCGCGCGGGGAGCCAGCACATCCGATCGGTGCCCGGTCGCATCTACCCGTGCAAGGACGGGTATGTCCACATGATGATCGCGGGGTCGCAACTGGGCGTCTGGGAGCGCTTTCTCGACTGGTTTGCCTACGCGGATGAATTGCGGGATGAGAAATGGAAAGACGCGACGTACAGGCGCGAAAACGCCGAGCATGTTGATGAACTCATGCGCAAGTACACGCGTTTGCATACCAAGACGGAAATCTACGAATCGGCTCAACGCAGCCACCTGCCCTGCGCGCCGGTCAATACGATGGAAGACTTCCTCCAGGATCCGCAGATACAGGCGAGGGGTTTCAGCGCTGAAGTGACGCACCCGTCTCTGGGGCGGCTGCGTTTGCCCTGGGGGATGTACAAGTATTCCGAGTCCCCTCCCCGGTTGCGCAGCGCGGCGCCGATGCTGGGGCAGCACACGCAGGCGGTTTTCAAGGAATGGCTGAACCAGGGGGCCCGGAACATGAACGGGCGTGATCGAGCCATGGCTGCGCCGTTGCAGGGAATTCGCGTTGCCGATTTTTCCCACATGGTCGCAGGTCCGTATGGAACGCTTCAGTTGGGCTATTTTGGCGCTGACGTCATCAAGATAGAGTCTGCGGTGCGGCCGGACACCTGGCGGGTGCGGGATGGCAACACCGATATTGAAATGTCGCGTCCATTCAGCGATCACAACAAAAACAAGCGTTCCCTGAGCGTCAACCTGAAGCATCCGCTGGGAATCGAAATCGTGAAGCGCCTGCTGGCGAAAAGCGATGTTGTGGTGGAGAACTTCAGCTTCGGCGTCATGAAGCGCCTGGGCCTTTCGTATGAATCATTGCGCGCGGTGAAACCGGACATCATTGTGGTCAGCCTGCAGGGGCTCGGACAAACGGGTCCGCGCAAGGAGTACGTCACCTGGGGCCCCAATCTTCTCCCGTTTTCCGGCATGACCTATCTCTGGAATCCCTCGGATGAAAACGAGCCGGTCGGTTCCCAGACCTCTTATCCGGATTACGTGGTGGCGGTACACGCCGCCTACGCCATCATGGGAGCCCTGTTCTACCGGGAGAAAACCGGCAAGGGACAGAATATTGACCTGTCCCAGGCGGAAATCACCGCTTCGCTCCTTGGCGCCGCCTACAGCGATTATCTCAACAACGGCGTCAACCCTTCTCCCGTCGGAAACAGATCCTGCATACACGCGCCGCATAACGTCTATCCCTGCCGCGGGACGGACGAATGGTGTGTCATTGCGATTACTTCCACGGAAGAGTGGCAGAACTTTTGCCGCCTCCGGGGGTGGGAGGATTGGCTGGCGGACGAGTCGCTGCTGGATGCGGCAGGGCGACTGGCGAGGGCAAAGGAGCTGGATGCAAGGATTGCGGAATGGACGAGGACAGAATCAGCTTTTGCGGTCATGCGCCGGCTGCAGGCAACCGGTGTGCCGGCCGGAGTGGTGCAAAACGGGCAGATGCTGGCGCAAAGCGAGCAGTTGCGCGACCGCCATTTCCTGACTCCGGTTGCGCACCCTGTCATGGGCGAGGTGGTTTTCCCCACTGCACCTGTCCACGCGCTGCGCAATCCGCCGGAGATAAAACGCCACGCACCGATGCTCGGTCAGGACACGCAGGCAATTTGCCGTGATGTGCTCGGCCTGAGCGAGGAAGAGATCGGCCGTTACCAACAAGCAGGTGCTTTAACGTAGGAGATGCTGCGATGCGACTGGCGTGGAATGAAGACCAGCGGATGTTGCGGGAGATGGCCGGGAAGCTCGTGCAGAAAGAGGCGCCGCTCTCCCGCCTTCGCCGGCTGGAGGCGGAAAACCGGGATTTTTGCAGAGACTTTTACCGGAAGTCAGCGGAAGTGGGCTTGCTGCAAGTAGCCCTTCCGGAAGCGGATGGCGGCAATGGGGATTGGCTGGACGCCGCCATCTGGTTCGAGGCCTTGGGCGGCAACCTGGTGGCAACGCCGCAACTCTATTCCGTCCTGCTTGCCGCCCCCCTGCTGAAGGATGCCATGCATGCATCGTCCTTCTGGGACGATCAGCGGCGGGCGATCGTGCAGGGCGAACAGATCGTCACATTCGCGCTGTTTGAAAATGCTCACGGCGATTGGAGCATGGGATGCGGGACGGAAGCGGTGCCTGAGGGAAAGGGATGGTCGCTGCGCGGCAAGAAATCCTTCGTTCCCTACGCCGATGAGAGCGACGCCATGCTGGTATCGGCCGGATGCGGCACGGCACTGGGTTTGTTTTGGGTGTCCAGGGGAACGCCGGGCGTGGAAGTGGTTTCCCATCCCACCCAAGGGAACCGAAAGCTGGCCGAGGTATGGCTGCGGGATGTGAAACTCCCCGAGTCCCATCGGATCGGGGAAGGCGACGATTGGGTGAATCGCCTGTCCAGGCGGTGGGATGCGGTGCGCATCCTGCATGCGGCCTGGGGAATCGGTGCCGCGCAGGGCTCCTTGAAAAAGGTCACTGATTACGTGAAGGAAAGGGTGCAGTTCGGCAGTCCCGTGGGCGCGTTTCAGGCCGTGCAGCACCAACTGGTGGACGTTCATTGCACAGTCGAGGAAGCGCGTTGGCTGATGTACTACGCGGCCTGGTGCGTCGCCCGGAATCTCGACTGGAAACTGCCGGCCGCCTCCGCATTGTCGATGGCCGGCGACGCGCTGGAAAAGGCCTCTGCCGTCGGCTCGCGTCTGCACGGCGGATACGGTTTCACGGTGGAGTACGACATCCAGCTTTACTTCAGGCGGGCCAAGTTATTCCGGCAGGAATTCGGCCGGATCCGTCCGGCGGAAAAACGCCGCCTGTTGAGCAAATTTTCCGAGAGGGATTCTTTTGCGGTTTAACGCCCGGGGCAGCCTTACCCAGGTGCGTGGCAGTCTTTGAATGGTCAATGATCAACAATTCGGAGAGAGAGATGAATGAGTCGCAGCCGATGTTGTGGGAGAAGCGCGGACATATTCGCATCATGACCTTGAATCGGCCGGAAAAAATGAACGCCATGAACATGGCCGGCGAGACGCTGCACAGCCAATACCTGAAAGAATTCCAGCAGGACGACGACGCCTGGATTCTCATCTACACCGGCACCGGCAAGGCGTTTTCCACCGGCCTGGATCTCGGCGAGATGATGCAGTACATCGGCACCAACAAAATGCCGGTGACGCTGATCAGTCCCGACGCGCCGGAGATATGGAAGCCGATGATCTCCGCCATCAACGGTTACGCCCTGGGTGGCGGTTGCGAGCTGGCTCTGGCGACGGACATCAGGATCGCAGCCGACGATGCGCGTATCGGACTGGCTGAAGTCAAGCGCGGGCTGATCCCCGGAGCCGGCGGCTGCCAGAGACTGCCCCGCGCCATAGCGGCGGGCGACGCCCTGAAAATGCTTTTCACCGGGGACTACGTGGATGCCCAGGAGGCGTACCGGATAGGTCTGGTTCAACAGGTTGTTCCACGAGAAAAGCTTCTGGATGCGGCAGTGGAACTGGCGGAAAAGATTTGCCAGAACGGTCCGCTGGCGGTCCGGGCGGTGAAGGAAGCGGTGTACCGGGGGCTGAACATGCCGCTTGCTGCCGGACTCGCCCAGGACCGCCTCATCTCGTTCCGCAACCGTCAATCGGAGGACGCCAAGGAGGGCCCGAAGGCCTTTGTCGAGAAACGCAAACCGGAGTTCAAGGGAAAGTAGGAAGGTGTAAAAAATGGACTTTGCGCTGACCCGGGAACAGATTGCCTTTCGCGATGCCGTGCGCTCGTTCTGCGCGGAACACGTCACCGATGAACTTCGCCGGATCGGAGGGACTTTTGGCGAGGAGCATTACCCCCCCTTTTATGCCAAGCTGGCAAAACAGGGGTGGATAGGCATGCAGTGGCCGCGCGAATACGGCGGGCAGGGTAAAAGCCACACGGACATGGTGCTGTTTTACGAAGAGATGGCCCTTGCCGGAGCGCCGATAGGACGCTACAACGGCTCGGTGGTTTTTGTCGGTTCGTCCATTATTGAATTTGGCTCCGAGGCGCAGAAGAAAAAGTACCTGCCCCGGATCGCCGCCGGCGAACTCACCTGCTGCTGGTGTCTTTCGGAACCCAACGCCGGTTCCGATTCGGCGTCACTGCAAACCATGGCGCGTGAAGAAGACGGACATTTCGCTCTCGATGGGCAGAAGGTCTTCATCAGCGGCGCCCATATCGCGGACTACGCCATGGTGGCCGTACGCACCAACCCGGACGCTCCCAAGCGAAACGGCATCAGCCTCATTCTGGTGGACATGAAATCTCCCGGCATTTCCATCAATCCGATCTGGACCATCGGCGGCTGGCGAGTCAACGCTGTTTTCTTCGAAAATGTGCGCGTGCCCAAAGATCAACTGCTGGGAGAGAAGGACAAAGGCTGGAGCAATCTGCTCAAGACGCTGAACTTCGAGCGTTCAGGCATCGCCACCGTGGGCAATCTGATGCGCTTCTTCGACGATCTGGTGGAATACGTGCGCTCCCATTCGGCAGACATTCCCGAAGAGGACCAGATGCGCCTGGCTGAAATGAAAAGCCATATTGAAGCCGCGCGTCTTTTCAGTTACCGGGTTGCGTACCTGCAATCGCAGGGACAAATTCCTGATTCGGAGGCATCGATGGCCAAGCTTTTTTCCAGCGAGCTGACGCTGCAACTGGGGTCGCTCGGAATGGATATTTTGGGGCGCGCCGGCGTTCTGGGTGATGACACCGCGCCCTTGCATGGGAACACGGAGCGTTTGTACCGCGCCGCGCAGTTTTATCTGACCGGCGGCGGCACGCCCGAGATCCAACGCAACCTGATCGCCCGCCGGGGGCTGGACCTCCCGCGCAGCGTCTGAGGAGAACAAGCCCATGCCCATGCCCCTGGAGACGGTTCGTGTGCTTGATCTCTCCCGGCTCCTGCCGGGGCCCTTCTGCACCCTGCAATTGGCTGATTTCGGCGCCGACGTCATCAAGATAGAAAACCCCGCTGAAGGAGGAGACTCCTTCCGCGGCAGAGAACCCCGAGCGGGTGCGCACGGCGCCATTTTTTCGGCCTTGAACCGGAACAAGAAAAGCGTCACGCTGAACCTCAAGCATGAAAAGGGAAAGGAAATATTCCGGAAAATGATTGGCCGGGCCGACGTGTTGGTGGAGTCCTTCCGGCCGGGGGTGATGGATAGACTGGGCTTGGGATATTCCGCGCTGAAGGAAATCAATCCCCGGTTGATTTACTGCGCCATCACGGGCTACGGGCAAGACGGCCCCTACTCCCACCTTCCGGGCCATGACATCAATTACATCGGCCTCGCCGGGCTATTGCAGTTGCAAGGGGAACGCAACGGGCCTCCTGTTCTTCCAGCGACCCAGATCGCGGATATCGGAGGAGGCGCCATGATGGGATTGACGGGGATATTGCTGGCATTGTTCGCCAGGAACCTGACCCAAAAGGGCCAGTTCGTGGATATTTCGATGATGGATGGGGCCGTGGCGTGGCTGCAATCCGTCGTTCCCGAATACATGCTCACCGCCCGCCTGCCGCAGCGCGGCGCCATGGGACTCACGGGTGGACGGGCTTGTTATGGCGTCTACAAAGCTTCCGATGGGCGTTTTCTGGCCGTCGGCGCGCTGGAACCGAAATTCTGGAAAACCTTCTGTGAAGTAATCGGCAGGCAGGAACTGATTCCCAGGCTGGCGGATCCGCTGGCGACTCAGGACCGGATGAAAGAAGAAATCCAGGCCGTCATTTCCACGCGCACGCGAGACGAATGGCTGGCAGTCTTTGTTGGGAAGGACACCTGCGTTACGGCTGTCAGTGATCTGGATGAGCTTTTGCGCGACCCGCAGATCATGCATCGCCAGATGCTGCCGGAAGTGGATTTCCCGGGCGGGACCGGCAGGCAAAAGCAGATCGGGATACCGATCAAGCTTTCGCATACTCCGGGCCAGATTCGCACAGACGCCCCTGCGCTGGGACAGCATACCGGCCAGTTGCTGGCGGAGTGCGGAATCGCGCAGGAAGAACTCCCCCGCCTGCGGGAGCAAGGCATTATCTGATCGCAACGGAATACCGTACGGCCCGAAGGGCACTTATTCTCAAGTGCGGGCGCCTGCCCGCGGGACTGGGCCGGGGCCGCGAACTCCGATTCCCGCCCCGATTACGCATACAATTCCGGCGAATTCCCGCTTTTCCGCCTCCATCAAGCCGGCAGTTTGAACTCCCGGCTCACCCGGACTGCCCACTCATGTCCATCGGATGGTTTCCCGGCCACATGGCCGCAGCCCGTAAAAAGGCGGCCGAGACCCTGGCGCAGGTCGATGTGGTCATCGAGGTGCTGGATGCGCGCCTGCCCGGGGCGAGCAGCAACCCGATGATCCGGGATCTGCGCATGCACCGGCAGCGGCCCTGCCTCAAGGTGCTGAACAAGACCGATCTCGCCGATCCGCTCGCCACCACCGCCTGGCTGCACACCTTCGGCAACCAGCCGCAGGTGAAGGCGATCGCGGTGTCGAGCAAGCGGCCGGCCGACGTGGCGAAGATTCCGCGGCTCGCGGCCGGGCTCGCGCCGCATCGCGACAGCCTGATCAAGCGGGTGCGCATCCTGGTGATGGGCATTCCGAACGTGGGCAAGTCCACGCTGATCAACGCGCTGGTGAAGCGGCGCGTGGCCAATGTCGGCGACCAGCCGGCGATCACCAAGCACCAGGCGCGCTACGACCTGGGCGAGCAGATGGAACTCATCGACATGCCCGGTCTGATGTGGCCGGCGATCGAGTACCCGGGCGACGGCCTGATGCTCGCCGCCAGCCACGCGATCGGCGAGAACGCCTATATCGATGAAGAGGTGGCGGTCGCCCTCGCCGAGACCCTGCTTGCGCGCTACCCCGCGCTGCTCGCGGCGCGCTACAAGTGCGCGACCGAGGGGCTGGACGGCCCGGGCCTGATCGAGGCGATCGCGAAGCAGCGCGGCTTCCGCATCAAGGGCGGCGAACTCGACTACGGCAAGGCGACGCGCACGCTGCTGAGTGACTACCGCAGCGGTGCGCTCGGGCGCATCAGCCTGGAGACGCCGCAGAGCCGCAAGTCGATGCTGGAGAAAACCAAGACCGCGAGAGCCGCCGAGGCGGGAGACGATCCGTCCGGCGACCAAGTGCATGACGTCGCTTCAGGCGAGACTCCGGGAATCGGTAAGAAGTCGTAAGTGTTCATGTTCCAGGTGGCACCACTGCCCCTCCTCGAGGCCGAGCGCATCGAGCGTCAACCCGCCGATCGCGGTGCGGCGCAGTCCCGC
>ORMF010450651.1_pt1 | contig 11041 bp, 7 predicted proteins | sample 1779871 | NCBI WGS metagenome assembly ORMF01 (sample SAMEA104232316, study PRJEB22302) | groundwater metagenome | biome: forest; feature: aquifer; material: groundwater | place: USA | collected 2011-08-07 | depth 5.4 m
CCCCGCCGCTCCGACGTACTCCAGGGACACACGAGACATTCAAATCCACTCGGGGCATCATCGGCTCCAAATTCCAACGAAGGCGCAAGTCGCGTACGACGTCGAGTGAATTGAGAAACGGCGGCGAGCCCGCAAGGAATGCGCCACAGCTCATCCATACTGCGGAATGAACAGATAACGCGATACAAAGGACATTTCCGCCAGGGCTTCAAATTCGCTGAACAGACGGCGGCTGAGAGTGGGTGTGTGAGGCGACATTGAGTCGCGGCAGCGCAGGCCTTTGCACGTTCTCCCAATCGGACGATAGGCAACATTAGAGGGGTGTGCACGTTGACGTAAGGCCTGTTCTGTGACCCTAACACCCCTCAACCGAGGCGCCCGCGATGGTGGGTGGTGCGGGCCGGTTTCGTGCGCAAAGTTTCAGGAATCTTTCAAGTGATCTCAAGGGGGTCACTACAACGTTGGTCCGCGTTTTCGGCGCGCACCCCAGATCGAGTGAATCTCGACGAGATCGCGTTCCTGGTCGTGAAAGTAGTACACGTGGCAGCGCGTCTTCTTCATCAGCACGCGCTCAATCAGCTTGCCTCGGGCGCGGCGGTACCGCTGACCGAGGCCAGGCGCCGAGCCGAGTTGCCGGAGTACCTCCTGGAACTCTGTGAAAAAGAGCTCCTTCGCGTCACGATTCTCTCGCCACCAGCGATCTTCGGCCTCGAAGCGGCTCTGCGCCTCATCGAGCAGAACGATCTTCACGACCGGCTCGATACCGCTCCAAGTACTCCCACGCGTCCATCCCTCGGCCGGCGTCGGAATCCTCAAGTGCACGATCGAGCGACGCGTGCAGCTCAGCACGCTCTTCGGCGGTCAGCTCGTCGTCAATCACAAGGACTTCAACTTCTGCTCCGTCCGGCAAGTTCGTGGGCTCATCCAGGACCAGCCGTCCGTTCTTCACTTGGATCTTGCGTGCGTGCATGCCTCCGATCCTATCGCTATCGGACGTCAAGAGCCACGCAGTTGATCGTCGTCGCAGCGGAGAACCTCGGTCCTTGCACGAAAAGGCGACCAGCCGATCCAGGCCACAGGACGTGCATCGAAACCGCGCGAAGCCGGCGGCCAGCCAGCCGCACCGGAGGAAATCACGAAACTCCTGTTCGACGAACCGAGGGAGGCCCGCCGTCAAACCTTTTTCACCAGCTTCTCAATCTCCCCCTCCGCGTAGCCCGTCTCCGACAGAATTTCTCTTGTGTGCTCTCCAAGCAACGGCGCCCGCCGGCGGACATCTGGCGGCGTGGCGCTCATCTTGATCGGCGAGCCGAGCGCTTTGATCGATCCGAGCGTCGGGTGCTCGACGTCCACCACCATCTCACGCGCCAGAACCTGCGGGTCCTGGAACACCTGCGCATAATCGTTGATCGGCCCGCACGGGATGTTGCTCGCATCGAAGAGCGCAAGCCAGTGGCTGCGCGGCTGAGTGGCGGTGATCGATTCGATCCTCGCCGCGAGATCCGCGCGATGGCGGCTGCGCAGGCCATCGGTCTTGAACTCCGGTGCCTCGGCCCACTCCGGATGCCCGAGCACGATGCATATGCGGCCGAACGACCGGTCGTTGGCGCCGCCGATCGTGATGAAGCCGTCGGTGCAGCGGAATGCCTGGTACGGCGCGCTCATGCGGTGCGCGGATCCGAGCCGCTCGGGAATCCCTCGGCCCGAGAAATACTGCGTCGCCTCCCACACGGACAGACCGACACCGGCGTCGACGAGCGCTGTGTCGACGTGCTGCCCCTTCCCCGTCTTGTGGCGATGCTCGAGCGCGGCCAGGATGCCGACCACCGCGAACAGAGCCGCGCCGAGATCGGTGATCGGGATGCCTGACTTCACCGGCGCGCCGCCAGGCTCCCCTGTCACGGACATGATGCCCGAGACGCCCTGTGCGACCAGGTCGAACCCACCCTTGTTCTTCATCGGTCCCGACTGGCCATAGCCGGAGATCGACGCATAGATCAACCGTGGGTTGAGCGCCGCGAGACTCGCGTAGTCGAGCCCCAGCGCTTCCATCACGCCAGGCCGATAGTTTTCAACCAGGATGTCCGCTGACACCGCAAGCCGTTTCAGGGCCTCGACGCCTTCCGGCGCCTTGAGATTGAGGACGATGCTGCGCTTGCCGCGGTTGACGGCATTGAAGCTGGGGCTGTCGGTACCGACCGCGCCAGGCATCGTGCGGGTCGAATCGCCGGCTGGCGGTTCGACCTTGATGACGTCGGCGCCGAAATCGGCCAGCAGCATGGCGCAGAAGGGTCCTGCCATGACCTGCGTGACGTCGATCACGCGGAGACCGTGCAGAGCACCGGGTCGAAGTGAGTCCATTGAGACTATTCAACCATGAAGGCCACCAAGAGGGACTGCCACGGGCCACAGAGACGCAGAGTCACAGAGATCTAAGGCCATATAGCTCGTTGAACGCTTGAAACATCGGCTGCTCTGTGTCTCTGTGGCTCGGCTTGGTAAGGGGGGCGATGTGATAAACATTCTCCATGTCCAACGCCGAGGCCATCTTCCAGATCGATCCGCCCTTCGCTATTCTGACGTTCAATCGCCCCGAGGCGCGCAATGCCATGACGTGGGCGATGTATGACGCGCTCGTGGACATGTGCGAGCGTGTGGACGCCGACCCTCAGGTGCGTGTCCTCATTCTCCGCGGCGCCGGCGGCAAGGCGTTCGTCTCGGGTACGGACATCTCGCAGTTTCAAAGCTTCAGTAATCCCAACGACGCCATTGAGTACGAGAAGAAGATCAGCAGCGTCCTCGGCCGCCTCGATCGGGTCACCAAGCCAACGATCACGCAGATCGAAGGCTTCGCGGCCGGCGCAGGGTGCGGCATCGCGGCGACTTGCGACCTGCGCGTGGCGACCCCCGAGTCGTCTATTGGCATCCCGATCGCACGAACGCTGGGCAACTGCGCGTCCACCGGCACGTTCGGCCGGTTGGTGGACCTGGTTGGCCCCGCCCGCGCGAAGGAGATGCTGTTCACCGGCCGGCTGGTGCCTGCGGCTGAGGCCGCCGCCATCGGCCTGCTGAATCGAGTGGTGCCGAAGGAAACGATCGAGGCCGACGTGATGACGCTGGCAGGCGAGATCGCTTCCAACGCGCCGCTGACGATCCGCGCCACGAAGGAGATGACGCGCCGCATCCTGGCGGCGCGCCGTCCCACCGAAAGCGACGCGGATCTCATCGAGATGTGCTACATGAGCGCAGATTTCAAGGAAGGCGTCACGGCCTTCCTTGCGAAGCGCCGGCCCCAATGGACGGGAGCGTAGGCCTTAGGCCGACCTAAAGGTCGGCCTCTACGCGACGGTCACGGACGGGGACGCAGCCGGCGCCGGTTCCACGAACGGCCGTTCCGGGTGCATGAACGGCGCGAGCGCGGCGCCGAGCAGCAGCAGCGCGACCGACCCGAGGAATGGCAGCTGCCAGTTGCCCGTCAAATCGGCCACATAGCCGAACACGAGCGGCGACAGGATCGCAGCGAGCGCCGATCCGGAATTCATCAGACCGCTGGCCGTCCCAGAGAATTTCCCCGCGATGTCCATCGGGATCGACCACATGGGGCCGATCACGAGCTCCGCGCAGAAAAACGCCGCGCCGAGCGCGAGCGTGATGATCGTGATGTCGTGCGTAAAGAACATCGGCATCATGAAGACGAACGATCCGAGGAAGCCCACCATGACGACGTTCCGGCGCGCCTTCTTCACGTTGCCGGTCCGGTGCAGGATGCGGTCGCTGACCTCGCCGCCCACGATATCGCCGCCGACGCCGGCGAGGAACACAGCCGACGCGAAGAGCGCGGACTGCCGGATGTCGAGCTGGTATTCGTTGAGGAAAAACGACGGCAGCCAGTTCAGATACAGCCAGAGCGTCCACCCGTAGCAGAAGTACACGATTGTGACCGGCATCATCCGGCGAGTCAGCGGGCCCCACGGAACCTGCGGCCTCCGCACGGCCAGGGGCTGCCCGCGGTTCGGCAGCGGCTCGAGCAGCTCTGGCGTCATCCCTTTGTGGTCCGCGGGGGTGTCGCGGAAGTACCACACCCAGGCGACCACCCATACGAGACTCACGCATCCAAGCGCGACGAACGAGCCACGCCAGGTGACCAGCGCCATCAGCCAGGCAACCAGCGGTGGCGTGGCAGCGTTGCCGAACCGCGCGAACGCGTGCGTGATCCCCTGCGCGAAGCCGCGGCGGCTCGGTGGGGTCCAGCTCTGCATTGCGCGTGTGGCGACCGGGAACGTCGCGCCTTCGCCGACGCCCAGCATCACGCGGACGAGGAACAGCGTCAGCAGACTCCCGGCGAGGCCGGTCAGGATCGTGGCAGTGGCCCAGATCACGCCACAGAGAAACAGCGTCTTCCTGGGTCCGAAGCGGTCGCCCACCCAACCGCCGAACACCTGGAACAACAAGTACGGATAGGCGAACGCGGAGAATACGAGCCCGAGCTGGAAGTTGTTCAGCCCGAGCTCGCCACGGATCGCGCTCGCGGCGGTCGCAATGTTCACGCGGTCAACGTACGTGATCAGGTACATGAGGCACAGCAGGCCAAGCACCGTGACGCCGGGAGTCGGACGCTTCATTGGACGGTCTCCGTTAACGAGTGAAGCAGCACCGCGGGGTGCTGCGCTTCAATGCCGGCGAAGTGCGCCACCTGATGGCGGCATGACGTCCCAGCGGCCGCCAGCACGTCTCCCGGCTTCAGGTCGCGCGCCGCCGGCAGCAGCCGCCGCTCACCGATCTGCCTGGACACCTCGTAGTGGTCCTTGGCATAGCCGAAGGATCCCGCCATGCCGCAGCAACCCGAATCAAGGTCGACGACTTTGCACGACGGGATGCGCGACAGCAGCGCCTTCGCAGGCGGCACGAGCCCCATCGATTTCTGGTGACAGTGACCATGGAGCACGACGGTTGCCGGTCCGCTCTTGAGATTGAGGGACAACCGCCCCGCCGCCCATTCGCGTTCGACGTAGTCCTCGAACAGCACGCACGCCTCCCCCACGATCTGCGCCTTGCGCTGCGCGTCACCGCGCAGCAGCGCCGGCGCGTCCTCACGCACGGCGGACAGGCAGCTTGGCTCGAGGAAGAGGATCCGATCGCCGCGCGCGGCCGCGTCGTAGAGCGCGTCGGCGTTGGTTTGCGCGAGCGCGCGCGCCTCATCCAGCTGGCCCGTGGAGATGAGCGGCCGTCCGCAACACGCGTGGGGCTCGAGGCGCACGCCGACCCCGGCCGCATCGAGCACGCCCACCGCCGCCACCCCGATGTCGGGGTCGTTGTAGTTGGTGAAGGTATCGTTGAAAAGAACCACTCCACCTGTCCCGGCGGCGCGGGCCTTCTCAGGTCCGCGAGCCTTGAACTTGTCTTCGAACGTTTCCTTCGCCCACGCGGGAGGCGTCCGGCGACGGTCAATCCCGAACAGCTTCTCGTTCATCCATCGACCGACGGCGCTCGCAGCAAGGCTGTTGGAAAGCGGCGCGAATTCGCTTCCAATCCGCGACAGCGCGCGCACATTGCCGAGCACCCGCTTGCCGAGCGGAATACCGTGCTTCTTCCAGTGGTCGGCAAGAAACTCGCTCTTGAAGCGCGCGACGTCAACGCCGACAGGACACTCGGCCTTGCACGCGCGGCACTCGAGGCACAGCTCGAGCACTTCGAGCACGCCTTCCTCGCCAAGACCCGCCTCGGCAAGCCGGCCACTCATGGCGAGCCGCAACGTGTTCGCTCGACCGCGAGTCGTGTCTCTCTCGTCCCGCGTCGCCATGTACGACGGGCACATCGTCCCTTCGAGCTTCTTGCGGCAGGCGCCGACGCCGCTGCACATCTCCACGGCGCGGCCGAAGCCGCCGTACTCGGAGTAGTCGAAATAGGTCGGAGGATCCGATGTGCGATAGCTGGTGCCGTAGCGAAGGTTGGCGGTCAGCGGAGGCGTGTCGACGATCTTTCCAGGGTTGAACACGCCGTTTGGATCGAAGGTGTGCTTGACGGTTCGGAACGCCTGGTACAGCGCCGACCCGAACATCTTCTCCATAAACGGACCGCGCACCAATCCGTCGCCATGCTCGCCCGCTAGCGCACCGCCATACTTCAACACGAGGTCTGCGCTCTGCGTCGCGATGGCCTCGAAACGCGCGACCCCATCGGCCGTCTTCATGTTGACGACCGGCCTGACGTGGAGGCACCCGACCGAGGCATGCGCGTACACGCCCGAGGAGCTGCCGTTGCGGTGAATCATCTCCAGGAAGTCGTTGATGTAGTCGCGCAACACTTCGGGCCGGACGGCGGTGTCCTCGACGAAGGAGAGCGACTTGTCGTCCCCCTTCATCGCCATCGACAGACCGAGTGAGGCTTCGCGGAAGCCCCAGATGCGCGCCTGGTCCGGCACGTTGACCGCCCGGCGGTAGATACAGCGGAATTGCGCGAGGTCGCGCTCGATAGCCTCGAGCCGCGGCGGGAGGTCGTCGGCGCGGTCGGCGTACAGCTCGACGCACAAGAGCGCTCCCGGGTTGTCGGTCTGCAGGATGGCCCGCCGCATGCGGTCCATCGAGGGGTTCTCGCGCGCGTGATTCAGGATGAACGCGTCCATCACCTCGATAGCTGACGGCTTGTGACGCAGGATGACAGGCGTCGCGGCGAGCGCATCCAGCAGCTCATCGAACTCAATCGCGAGGACCGCCTTCTCCTTCGGCAGCGGCACGAGGTTGACCTTTGCCGACGCGATCATCCCCAGCGTCCCTTCGGATCCGACGATGATCTTTGCGAGGTTGAACGGCTTCGTCCCGTCCACGAATTCGTCGAGGTTGTAGCCGCTCACGCGTCGCAGGACCTTCGGATACCGCTTCTCTATTTCCGGGGCGCACTCACGCGCCACCTGCCGGACGGTTCGATAACACCGTGCCTCGAGCGTGTCGCCCTGGCAGGCGGCCTCCAGCTCCGACCGACTCAACGGCCGCAGATGCACTTGCGATCCGTCGGACAGCACCATGTCGAGCTCGAGCACGTGGTCGATCGTCTTCCCGTACAGGACCGACCTGGCGCCGCACGAGTTGTTGCTGACCATGCCGCCGATCGTGGCGCGGCTCGCCGTGGAGATATCCGGCGCAAAGCGCAACCCGTGCTGCTTGAGTTGCGCGTTCAGCTCGTCGAGCACGATGCCCGGCTCCACGATCGCCCAGCGCTCCGGGACGTTCAGCTCGAGAATCCGGTTGTAGTACTTCGACGTGTCGAGCTGTAGTCCTTCGCCGATCGCCTGGCCTGCCTGTGACGTGCCGCCGCCCCGGGCGGTGATGGAGACTCCGTGCGCTCGGGCTATGTTGACGGTACGAACGATGTCGTCCCGCGATTTCGCGAGGACGACCCCCAGTGGATGGATTTGATACACGCTAGCGTCGGTGGAATACAGCGCGCGGGAGACCGCGTCGAACCGGACCTCGCCGGCGATCTGCTCCTCGAGCTCCCGCCGCAGCGTGCCGCTTTGAATAACCCTGAGTTGTCGTCCGGCCATGTCTGAGTCGTGATCCGTAATATGTGATTGGTGATTGGTGATTGTTGACTAGTGATTGGAATGATTCGAGAATCAGGCCACTTGGAATCACGAATCGCAAATCCCGGAAGACCCGCAATTGTATCGAAAAACGCCGCACCCCTGCGGGTTGACGATTTACGCCGTGCTGAGGCAGAGTGTGGCCTCCGTCGACCCGTGATTCAGGTAGCGTCCGGCATCAGCCGGACCGGGAGGTCCGATGAACATCAACAACCGGTGGTTTCAGCTCGGCGCGTCCGTGATCGCCATGATCATGATCGCCAACCTGCAGTATGCGTGGACGCTGTTCGTGCAGCCGCTGCAACAAGGTACCGGCTGGAAGCTCTCGGACATCCAGTGGGCGTTCACGTTGTTCATCCTCTTCCAGACGTGGGTCCAGCCCCTTCAGGGATGGCTGATCGATCGCCTGGGTCCGCGGCTGTTCATCACCATTGCCGGCGTGCTCTGCGGCGTCGGATGGGGCGGGCTGGGCATGGTCTCCTCGCTGCCGATGCTCTACGCGCTGTACGTCCTTGCAGGGATTGGCGCGGCGCTGGTGTATGGCGGTTCGATGGGCTCGGCGCTCAAGTGGTTCACCGAGCGCCGCGGTCTCGCCGCCGGGATCATCGCTGGAGCGTTTGGCGGTGGCACCGCGCTGTTCATCCCGTTTATCGCGTGGGCCATTCGCACGCAGGGCTACCGCAGCGCCTTCCTCTGGACGGGTATCTTCCAGGGCGCCGTGATTCTCATCGTCGCCCAGTTCCTCAGGCATCCGCCGCGTGAGGCGCAGACGGTCGCGGCGGCGCGGCCGGCGGGAGCGGGATCGCAGCTCGGGACGCGTCATTTCACGACCGGGGAAATGCTTCGGACGCCCCAGTTCTACTTCCTCTATGCGATGTTTGTGATGATGGCGACCGGCGGCCTGCTCGTCACGGCGAATGCCGGACCGATGGCACGGACGTGGGGCATCAGCGCGGCGGCGCTGACGCTCGCCACCTCGCTCAATGCGTTGGCCAACGGCGCGAGCCGCATCTTCTGGGGCTGGGCGTCCGACAAGGCGGGACGCGAGCTCACCATGGGGATCGCGTTCCTGCTCCAGGCGGTGTGTCTGATGCTGGTGCTCACTCTGGGGCGGCTCTCTGGCACGCTCTTCGCCGTCACACTCGTGCTGACGTTCTTCACGTGGGGAGAAATCTTCTCGCTGTTCCCGTCGCTGCTGGCCGACTACTACGGCTCGCGGCACACGACGTCGAACTATGGTGTGCTCTACTCCGCAAAGGGCGTCGCGGCGATCATCGGCGGCGGCGTGTCGGCGCTCTTGTACGAGCAGTTCGGCAGTTGGGATGCCTGCTTCTACGGAAGCGCGGCGCTGGCGCTCATCGGCGCGGTAATGGCGTTCGGTCTGAGGACATCGGTCTCGGCTCCGCGGCCGGCGGACGTCCGCGTTCCCGCATGACGGCGCTGTTCGATTCGAAACATTCGGCATCAATTCGTCATCGCGCCTCCTCGACGACAACGTGCGCGACCTGAACGTTCTGAGCCTGCTGGCTCTCGTGGTGGTCGGAACGACACCGGCACATCTCGCCTCCGCGCAGTCTGCAACGGCCGTTGCCCGGGTCGCAGCCAACGCACGAACTGTCCCACGCGCGCCAGACGGGAGGCCCGACCTTCAGGGCATCTGGCAGATTGACAGCCGTGCGGCGTACGGCCTCGAGGACCATCCCGCTTCGTACCGGATGCCGGCCGGCAGCAGCGTGGTCGAGGGCGATGTCATTCCATATCAGCCCTGGGCCGCGGCAAAGAAGCGCGAGAACTTTGAACAGCGCGCCACGGCGGATCCGCTCTCCCAGTGTTATCTGCCGGGAGTGCCGCGGATCATGTACATGGAATTTCCCTTTCAGATTTTTCAGACGCCCGACCACGTCGCGATGACGTTCGAATGGCAACAGGTCTTCAGACTGATTTACACGAACGGGAGTGGTCCATCGACGCCACTCGCGTTCTGGATGGGAGACTCGCGAGGCCGTTGGGAGGGCGACACACTGACCGTCGACGTCACGAACCACAACGACCGCACATGGTTCGACATGGCCGGGAACTTCCACAGCGACGCGTTGCACGTCGTCGAGCGCTACACCATGCTGGACGCCGACACCATCCGCTATGAGGCCGCAATCGAGGATCCCAAGGTGTTCACGCGGCCGTGGAAGATCCGCATGCCGCTGCACAGGCAGAAGGGCATGACGCGGGTGCTCGAGTATCAGTGCCGCGCGGAAATGGAGGAGGCCAACGGCGATTTCAAGCCCGACCCGCGCACCTGGTACCAGAAGGGATCAGGCGGCGGAACGCCCGCGGTTCCGCGGCAGGTTCGTGCGACAGCACCTGGGAACGGGGCAGGCTCTCTGCGCCGCATGCCTGACGGGAAGCCTGATCTGTCGGGATTCTTCCAGGCCGATGCTGGAGGCGCCAACTGGGGGTTCGAGCCGCACGCAGAGCCGTTCACACCGGGAGGCCGCGGCGTCCTGGTCGACCCTCCGAATGGAGGATTGCCGTACCAGCCGTGGGCGAGAGCGGAAAAACAGGACCGCACGCGACCCGAGCGCGGATACGACGACCCGACGGCGCATTGCTTCGCCGGAGGTGTTCCCCGCTCCCTCTATGTCCCCTCTCCTTTTCACATTCTGCAAATGCCGACGTACGTGGTCTTGCTGCTCGAGCGGATGTCGTGGCGTATCGTGCCGCTGGACGGGCGCCGACACCTCCCCGACACGATCCGCCTCTGGCATGGTGATTCGCTCGGTCACTGGGAAGGCGATACGCTGGTTGTCGAGACCACGAACCTGAACGGCAAGACCTGGTTGAACGAGGTCGGCGATGTCGTCAGTCATGCCGAGACCGTCACCGAGCGGTTCACGCCCATTGACGCTGACACCCTCAGGTACGAGGCGACCGTCAACGACCCGATCGTCTACACGCGTCCATGGACGATCGCGATGCCGGTCAAGCGCCAGGAGGGCGGCCTGCTCGAGGTCGCGTGTCTCGAGGACAATCAGGATCTGCAGCACCTGAAGGACGTCAGGGACGGGAGTCAGAAGTGACGAGAGGCGTATGGCTCGCAACGGTGCTGTGGTGCGCGATGGCCGCGCCCGCCGCTGCGCACCACTCATTTTCAGCCGAGTTCGACATCAACAAGCCGATTACCCTGACCGGTACCGTGACGATGGTCCGATGGTCGAATCCCCACGGATGGATCTACGTCGACGTCAAGGACGCCAACGGCAAGGTGGTGAACTGGGCGTTCGAGACGGCGGCTGCCAACCAGTTGTATCGCCGCGGGTGGAAGCCGGAGGATATCCCGGTCGGCACGCTCGTCACGATTGACGGTTGGCTTGCGCGAAACGGCAGCCCCATGGCCAACACGGACAAGATCGTTTTGCCGGATGGCCGGAAGCTGCTCCGGCCGGCGGGCCACGCCGGCCCCCC
>ORMF010920760.1_pt1 | contig 11038 bp, 10 predicted proteins | sample 1779871 | NCBI WGS metagenome assembly ORMF01 (sample SAMEA104232316, study PRJEB22302) | groundwater metagenome | biome: forest; feature: aquifer; material: groundwater | place: USA | collected 2011-08-07 | depth 5.4 m
CGGCTGATCCTGCCTCAGCCACTGCGGGAAATTTTCTGCGCGCGACAGTGCTTGCCCTTGCGCTCGGCCTGGTCTCACTTCCATGGGCGCGGCTGGATGGCGCGGGCGTGGCCTATGCGGTGTTCACCGGGATTGTCTTCACCGGTCTGGGCTATGCCATCTGGTACGCGGCGCTTCCCGCCCTCTCCGCCACCCGGGCGGCAACCGTGCAGCTGAGCGTGCCCGTAATCGCGGCGCTGGGCGCGGTTGCGTTGCTGCACGAGCCGATCACTCTGCGGCTGATCGTTGCATCGGCGGCCGTGCTCGGCGGCAGCGCCATGGTGATCCTCGCCAAACAGCGCGTCGCCGATCGGGCGCAATGATTTCGCTCTGGTCCTGGCTTGCCTGTACGGCGTTCGTCGTAGTTGCGATGGCGGTGTTCGCCGTCAATTGGCGCGCGGGCTAAGGCGTAACGCGCCCTGCCATGACCGGGCTGGGGAGCGCGGCAGTGCGTTTGACCAGCGCGGCGAGATCCCGGTAGATACCGAAAGTACCGTGTCCGCCGGCGACGCGCTCGGGTTCGAGCCCATGGCGCTGGAAACCCTTGACCACGTCGATCATTCCGGCACTCGCCTTCGGCGGCAGCGGATCACGGCCCGGGCTCCATATGTCGGTCACAAAGCCCAGCTTGGCGTCGTGCACCATGCCGATCAACGTGCCGGAGGCATGCTGGCTATCTATACTGTAGACGCCGACGCTGCGTTTGCCGTCGGACAGGATCTTCTTGTCCGTGACCTCGATGATCGCCGCCTTGCGCGGCTTGCGCTGCAACTCGTCCACGATCGCAGTATGAGGCGCGCTGAATATCCGCTTGTAGTGCGCGGCGCTGCCCTTTCCCACGATGACGGTCGCACCTTCCGCCACGTAGGCGCGCATGCCGTTGGCGTGGTCCCAATGGTGGTGCGTCATGACCAGATACTTGATCGGCTTCTTGAACTTCGCTTTCAGGGAGGCTATGGTCCAGAGCGACTGCTGTTCGTGTATCGGCGCGTCGAAGACGATCAGGTGGTCGCGCATCTCCACGACCAGGTTGTTGTGGCTGCCGCCGCTCGTGAGCACTACGCCGGGCGCCAGGTCCAGCCACGACAGGCCCGCGCTGTCCTCGCCGTACACGAGCTCATCGGTATCACGGAAGTTGCCCCAGATGGTGCGGCGCTCGACCCACTGGTACGGCACCGTTCCCATTGCCGGCGGAACGCGCCGCTTTCTGACGTCGTAGGAAACCGCAAATCGGTCGGCGGGCACGGCGGCGTTGACGGCGATGTTGCTGTACTGGATTTTCGCCACCACGCGCTTGCCCAGTTCAAGGGCCTGCGAGTGCGCGAACTTGACGCCATTCACCGCGCGCCAGTCCGAGAGCACCAGATCGTAATTCACATCGCCGTCGATCGGATCGGTGTCGAGGCTGCGCACCCGCGCCGGCAAACCGGTTGCGGGGTCGAACATCACCGTGAACGCATAGCGGCCCGCGTCATAGCGCACGGCGTGCAGTTTTCTGCCGCCCGCGTTCTGGTCCGGCAAGAGGCCAAGCGCCTTGGGGTTGTCTTTCATGTCGAGCACGAGCAGCGGGTAGGCGCGATTGGTTTCGCGCAGGAAAGTTGCAAGCTTGATGCCGGACATCGTGTGCTGCGGCGGGTTCGAGGCGCGGCTCTGCATCGTGCGGCCCGTGGAGTTGATGCCCTGCACGAATCCCACACCGTCGGCGTAGATCTCGCTGTATTTGTAAGCGCCCGGCCCAAACGCCATCTTCCTGCGGTCCCAGTCCATGCGGACCGCCTTCGCCGGGATATCGCGCGTGACCACAACCGCGGATTCGCCGGCGTGCCGCATCTCACCGCTGGGGACGAGATTGGACTGCGGTTCCCAGTGCTCCGCGCTGGCCGTCATTACCAGCGTGCGCACCTGGCGCAATGCGCTGTCGCCGCCCAGCGCTGTGATCGCACGATCTACCGTATCAACCGCTTTGGTGGCGGCATCGGCAGCAGTTCCCAGGAAACCAAACAGCAATAAAGCCGTGATTGCAGATAGACGTCTCATGACCCCTCCGATGCGAGTATTCCCACTCTCGTTGGTCGAGTTGCGCCTGCGCGCGCGCGCCGGCACAGGGCTCTTCCATGGTGGGTGTTACAAGGAGTGCACACCTTGCACTCCCGGGGCTATTTCGTCAATGCCCTCAAATTCCTGGCAACCTACAGCCTGTGTTTGACCTTACGTCTCCCGGGTCCGGCCGGTGACCGATGGCCCCATCAGCAGGAGGGCCTCCGCAATTCCTGCTGCGGCGTATCGCCGTTCGCGTGAGCAGGTCAAGACATCCTCCCCAAGTCGCCCAATGGCTCTATGATAGGCGCATCTCCTGGGACCGCCAATCAAATGCAAGCGTCGGTGCGCGAACGACCCGGGCCCGGCATTCGGAGTTTTCTAGAATCTCAACGTAGAGCTAGCCGGTGCAGCGCAGCTTTATGCGCAGCGTCTGCGTTGAGCGTAGTGCTATGCTTTTATAGTTTCGAAAAATCATATCCAATTGATTCGTATTGCCCTTCACTTGGTTCTTTCGACATATTGATTACGCTCTTACTCGCCTCAATTATCCTGAGAACAGCTTTCAGCTTGTTCTCAATATCGCCGCCGGCCTCTGAGCCATCAACGAAATAACAGTTAAATCACTTGTAAATCGTGCTGTCTGCCAGATTTTTTATATTCAGCTTATAAACCTCGCTATTATTCCCCAAAACTGGATGAGCAAAGGAAAGTTGTTGTTTTAAACTAGTTTCAGTAACGTCTTGCCGAATAACAACAGATGCAGCACAGTGCAAAGAAATGCTTCTCTCTAGTGTATTTTTTATGCTGTTTTGCTTGGTCTTTCCGCTCTTGCATTCGAGATAAATGAGGTTCATGTCTCCGAGTATAGAGAGAACGTCAAAGTCGCCTGACGTGCCACCGTCACTATTTCGGCAAATAGCGTTAACGGTGACACCGTAGGAAGAAGAAAAGGCCATAAATTTCCTGACCAGCAGTTCACCTACATACCACTCATAAGTTGTCGAGAAACGCTGCCTGCCTTTCTTGAACTCGTCTATTCTTATCAGATTACTGACGGTTTCCGAGAGGTCGCTTTTTTCCACATTGTTTTCAATATGCCCAAGCAATTCTTTTCTAAGGATTGAATTATTGAATATATCGAAAACCAAGTCAGCTTCATTCTGTGACCAAGATGATTTGTCAAGTATCGTATCTTCTCCATTGCCTTCGGATTTAACACTGAACCCTCTAGAAGAAAGTACTCTCTCGACAGAAAATAGTTGCTCAAGCTGAAGCTGGCGAGGGCTTATTCTTGTGCCGCGTCGAACCACAATCATCAACTTTCTCCATAAGCAGCGGGTGAGGTCAAATGTGCATAACGTTTTGTTGAACGGCGCGCGCTGTTACATGCGCCCGCCCGAACTAGATGCGGGTAAGTCGCTATCGAGTCCACACAAGGATCATCAAGCACGTCAGAGTGATGCACGACGAGATGTGTACGTAGAAAGCAACAATATTGCAAGCATTCGCGTGTCCCTCCGGCAAATCGCTTGCGACGCAAAACAACTCTCACAGATGACAAATAGGGTTAACATTATTGAAAAGCGTAGCGATGAACTGCCCTCGCCCTCTTTAATCTCTACATGCCAGAAGCGACCGGCGTCTATAGGGGAGCATCGCTCGAGAATTTCTTGTCATCTGCGGTTGTAAACGTAAAAGTTCTCGTAACAGCCAACACGTCCGTATCTTTCAGAACGTCATCCGGAAACTGATCAAATGGTGCTGCCAAATTAATGAAGCGCACGGCTGTCTCGTCGAGCACCTTTTTTCCTGAAGACTTATTTACTTCGATCTTCTCAACCCTTCCACCTGCCAATATGAACATCGTTAACTGAACGCGACCATAAATCCCATTTGCCTCGACTGGATAGCTTGACGCTGAAACCTGGAGAATCTTTCTGAGGCACTGCGCGACATAATTTCCGAAACGTGGCTCCATTTTATGAGCGACAAAGCGCGTCCTAGGGCGTTTTTGGATTAGCAGTAAATCTTTGTCAATTTTTGCCTCAAGCTCGCGAATTTTCGCCTCCCGATCTGCGATCGATTTTTGATTTGTAGTATCGATGACCGGGGTCGGCTGATTTGACTTCCTGATCTCCGCTTCGTTCTTAGGCGTCAGATTATCAGCAGAGTCCGCTGCCGAGAGGAGCGCTAACATAACCAATGTAATTATTGCAAGGAAGCATCTCCGTGTACTCATGTCTACTCCCAGAAAAGAACACTCTAATACCAAAACTATGTCGCGGTGGCACGGCTGTGGAACGAAGCCGCATTGCTTACCCGCGTCGGCACCAGTGTCGAGTTAGCAATCATCGGAGTTGTTTTTGAATTTGCGCAATTAGCTTTTGGATCGCCACGAGCTCTTCTCCACACTCATACTCAAACCTGAGCGTCTCCTTGCGGTCATTTTCCTCAGGAATATCTCCGGTTCTACACTCAACCAAGTGAATGAGTGCTGCCTCCAAGCTCGAGATGTTGTCGCTTGTCGATTTTGCGGGAAATATAAACGACAGACGGGATGCCTTCTCCTGCTTAAGTGCCTCTAGAAGTTTTCCATGGGAATCAACATTTACCCGCGCGCCAGACGCTGCTTTCCCGACGTAGTAATAAGCTTCTGGCCTTGACCGCCAAGCAAAGTAAACAAAAGCCCTGTCGGTCTTGTTGTGCTCCGCAAGGGTTTTCGCAATAACCGACCGCAGGTTTTCCCGGCTCCTATCCAAACGCAAAAGATTGATTTCGACGAACTTCGCCCGATTAGAACCAAGAATCATCTCTTGGATGAAGCTCGCGCTGTCTGAAACCGCTCCATTCTTTCGGATTTCGTTAATTAGCTCTTGGTGCCTATGCCCATATTCGAACTTGCAGTATTTCGCATCTTCTGCAAGCAACTGAAATAGTTTACTCGTGTTTGAATTAACTGCAGCCATTGCACTATCAGCGTGCTCGCACAGAATTTTTAGCCGCTCGCCAATGTCCATACTGACGCGTCCTATGATTGCTAACGAGGGTGTGCAAAAATCCCGAACACTTTGACTCTTGCCGTTCTCTCGCTAATTTGGCTATGCATTTACCTCTCCGAACAATTTTGCGTGGATTGTGGTGCGTTCTATGAAGTCGTATTTTGTAAGCCTTGGTCAAGCGTTACGGTCGGAGCCTTTTTGCACAGCCTTGACGGGCAGTATCTGCCGCGGCGCGATATGCGTGCCCCAGGTCCAACGCTTGGTTCTCGGCATGGTTACTCTCTTTGTGGCCTAAATTGTAGAACCTGTCCAAAAAACAGATTGCGTTCCGGCATACCTATGACCGTTGGCTTATATCCTAACCGGAATCAAAACGTCATCGGCGATAGCACAACAACATTTCATGTTATTCGGATGCCACAGTGCATAACCATCGCTAACTGCCCATACCATTTCATTGCAATATCATACGCTCCAGGACGGCTTTGGGAACATGACGATCGACCGTCAATCGCCGGCAAGCACCCCTCAGTAAATGATCTGTCCGCCGAGGCAGTCAGCCGCGCCATACGCAATGCGGGGGCGATGTTATTTTCAGCCTCTTGCCTGCAAGTGGCCAGGGCGGCGACTTGGGTGTGCGACGGCCTCGATGCGCAGAACGATAGCATCGATGGGTGCCGTGCGCAGGCCCGAGCCTAGATCAGGCCGCAGCGTTTACATCACGCCACGGGCGAATCGAAACCAGCGCTTTACCGAGAGAGTCCTGCGCGCAGTGGATGTCGTATTGCTGTTGCAAGTTCAGCCAAGATTGCGCATCTGTGCCGAAGAAACGTGCCAGCCGCAATGCCGTATCGGCACTGATGCCGCGCTTACCTCTTACGATCTCATTGACACGCGCGGGCGTAACACCCAGTGCATTAGCCAGCGCGGTGGAGGACAAGCCCATCGGCTTCATGAATTCCTCCAGCAGGATTTCACCAGGATGAATGGCAGGTAACTTTTTGCTCATGGTTGCTCTCGGTTAATGGTAATCCACGATCTCGACATCTTCCGCATGTCCCCCGACCGTGGCCGGAAAACGGCCGTTGGCTGATGGTGGCAAACCGCTAATTCCTGACGCTGTAGATACGGTTTGCGTTTTGATAGGCGATTTTATCCGCCGCTTCCGGCGGCAGTTGGCCGAGGATGTCGCGCCAGGTTTTCGCGATTTCGCCGTAGTTTCGCCAGCGGAAATCCTTGTGAGCATCGGTTGCGAACAGTAACCGGTCCTGGTGCCGCACCAGCAGCGCCTTCCATTCAGGTCGCAGGACGTTGCAGCCGTCGATCAGCGCAGAGCCGAGTTGCGCCGCCTTCGCGTGATCGCTCAACGCGCGCTGGTCCTGTTCTTTTTTCGACAACGTGGCGACCACGTTGGCATGCTTCAGGAGCACGGCGTCGATCTGGTTCACGCTGGCGAATCCGGCGTGCGGCCAGATGAATTTCTGGTCGGGGTAGCGCCGGTACAATTCGCTGACGCGCGGCCAATCGCGCTCCCAGTCGTAGACCTCCCAATGCGTCATAACGGGAATCGCGCGGGACTTGAGTTCGCCGAGCAAGCGCTGCACGCCTGCGCCCAACGGATCGACATAGCGCTCGCCCCCCGTCGTCTGCTCACCGTGTGTCTTGTCGCCGTGGGTGAACATGATTTCCCCCACGAACGCGTAGCGGTTCGCCGCGATACCGGCCAGCGTCCGGCTCACGAATCCGGAACCCAGGTCGTCGTGCTCATCGAATGATTTCGGCGCGCCTGCGATGATTTGATTCGGCGCAAGCTTCATGGCCTGCAGCACCGCGTTCTCGCCGCTGCGTCTACGATGCAGGCGGGCGAACAATGCCATCTTGTTCACTCCGGCTGCGCGCATCGCTCCCAATACCTTCTCCGGCGTTTCGGTCGATTCGATCTGTGCCATCGCGTCAATCAGCGGGCCTGCATACGGCTGCGTCGCGGGTTGCGGGCAGGACTCGGCGGCAATCGCGCCGCCCGAAAGCGCAAACACCAGGGCGAGCCCGCAAAACAGGTACGAGAACCGGTGCATCATCGATAGTCCATCGCCAGGATAACTGCCCGCACCATTTGATCGCAGTATCATACGCTCCAGGACGCCAAAATCCGCGCCCGATAAGGCAATCCTATCCAATCAAACAGGATCGTGCCATGGAAAACAAAGAGAGACACATCATGCTGGTCACCGTCGACATTCCTGCCGACAAAGAGCAGGCGTGGAACGCCTGGTATAACAATGAACACGTCCCCGACATCCTGAAATGCCCGGGATTCAAGCGCGTGGGGCGTTTCAAATCCCTGCAGGGGAACGGCCCGCGCTATGTGACGATCTACGAGCTCGCGCATCCCAACGTCCGCGAAAGTGAAGAGTTTGCGAGGGTCCGGGGCTGGTACCAGTTCACCGATTTCGTGATCGAACCCCGGATCAGCATCTACCGCGAATTCCTGGCCGCGGAGGCGTGAACGGCGCAGCGCAGACTGGTTAGTTTGTTAACGCAAATCGCGGATTGCCGGCGTCACTGCTGGGGAATGCCGGCGTTCCTGACCACCTCGGACCAGCGTCCGATTTCCGAGCGTATGAACGCGGTGAACTCGTCGCGGCCGGTGGGCGCGACGTCGATGACCAGATCGGACAACCGCTGCTGCACATCCGGCGCCTGCAGTGTCGTCATCAAATCGGCGTGGAGCTTTTCAAGGATCAGCTGGGGCGTGCCGGCGGGTGCGCACATGCCGTACCATGCGGTAACCACGTAATCCGGCACGCCCGACTCGATCATGGTCGGAACCTCCGGTAACTGCGTCGTGCGTTTCGCCGAGGTCACGGCAAGCGCGCGGACCTTTCCCGAGATGACGTGCGGCAGCAGCGCGGGAAGATTGGCGAGCATCACCGGAATCTGGCCGCCCATCAGGTCGGCGAGAGCCGGCATGGCGCCTTTGTAAGCGATGTGCACCACGTTGATCCCGGCAATCGATTTGAACAGTTCCATCGACAGGTGAGGCGAAGTCCCCACCCCGGGAGAACCGTAGCTGAGCTTGCCCGGATTGGCCTTCGCATTGGCGATAAGCTCCGCGACAGACGTAGCTGGCAAAGACGGATGCACGATCAGCGCGTTGGCCGTGGTGGCGATGCGCGACACCATCGCAAAATCACGCAGCGGATTGTACGGCAGCTTTGGATACAGCGCCGCCGCGATGGCGCTGGACGCGATATTGCAGTGAAAGAGCGTGTAGCCGTCGGGTGGCGCAACCGCTACGGCCGCCGCGGCGATGGTCCCGCCCGCACCCACACGGTTTTCCACCACCACCTGCTGGCCCCACATCCGGCTGAGGCGGTCCCCGACCAGCCGCGCGACGATGTCAGGGGAATCGCCGGCCGCGAACGCGACCACATAGCGCACCGGTTTGACGGGGTAGGATTGCGCGAGTGACGGCGCACCGGGCCACAACACCGCTGCGAACGCACCGGCGACCAGCAGCATTCTCATAATCGGCCTCCCTCTCGACTTCGCGAGCAACTCCTGGACCCCGGCCTGCGCCGGGGTGACGAATCAATATTCAACGCACTGCTAACCGTGCTGCGGGAAAAGCTTCTGCTCTTTGATCTCTGTTTGTAACGATTCAAGCGCCCCCTCGACGATCGCGCGTCTTAATGCTTTTTCCGCTTTGGGATCCAGATCCCTGTCTCCCATGGGAATACCGACTCTCGGCGCGGGTATGATTCGATTTGAACCCAACGTCTGGGCCACCGACGTGATGGAACATACATGAGCACTGGGTATCCCCGCTCGTTCCAATTCTTTGACTAACGCTGCACCGCAGCGGGTACTGGTTCCTCAAGTGGAGGTCAGGATAACCCCCGACACCCCGCCCGCTTTAAGCTGCTCGGCGATACCTTGCCCCATCTTTTCGCTGCTCTTTACAACACTCGCCAGGCCGGAAGTACTGTAGAACCGGTCGTGGAGTTTTCCAATGACGCCTTCTTTTTCCAGATCTCTCATCACGTCCACGGGAAGCAGACGGTTAGGATCTTCGTCAACAAAAACTTCATCGTATCCGCCATGAACGACTTCGTAACCATCACGATTAAGGCGATCGACCAAATTGATGCTATACGCACCAAACCGGGTCGCATGCCTGTTTTCGATTTTGTCCGGGTTGCCCTTAGGCACCAACCCACCATCGGTTACTAACGCTATTGTCGCTGAGCGAATATCCTTGATCCTGGGTGCCGGCGCTATCCGATCGTATTTCGGAAGCGTAACCTCCGATTCAAAAGACTCTCCCTTAAGCTTGGCCAACAACATGGAGACAACCCGTTCAGCGCCAGTGGTTTCCGCCATCACATTAACCAATAAACCGCGCGAGAAATAGCCTCCCTCGGACGGTCCACCCACATCCTGATGGGTGGCAAGTTTTAACGCCATACCCACCATCCTGGAAACCGCTGCGGCCATACCCGCAACCGTCTCGCCTGTCTTTACGATATACGCATTCCTCGAAAACAGGTCGACACCGGGATTTTCTTCGTGCATTCCAGTCACCGCTGGAATGCCAAGCTTGTTTTCTGCCGCCTTGCATACGGCACCGCAGGCGATACCGTAACGACCTGCGTCAAATGCCGGACCCGCTATCAATACATCCGCCCGATAAGGCCCAAGCAACTGCATCACTTCCCCGGACGCCTCCGCCATTTTCTCGGCAAAGTAATTGTCGCCACAAATCACCGTAGCCACGACTTCGCCCTGACCGCCGAGCGCGTTTTGGAGCGCTCTCCCCGGTCCTATGGGCCCGTTCCTGACCTGGGGCCCCACATCAGCCTTGTCTTCGCCGCCTACTCCACCAAAAAACTGATTCAAGTAGTGCACGACCCGTATCACTCGCGCTTGCATTTTGCTACCCCCTCGGCTTCAATTCTCTAATGCCGAACCGCGGTTATTCGTGAATTTCCCAGTTGACTTAACGCACCTTTAATAGCCGCGACCGTCACTTCAATATTACCGCTGACAGGAATCCCCCCAGGCAGGAAAACAGGGTCGCCAATAATTCGATCAACAGCCGGTAACTTGTGTTTCATGTACGTGGTCCCCATGTTGACGATGGCATCCACCCCCCGCATATTGAACAAAGTATCCGCACCTCCGCTGGCATCACTCTGATCTGCGCCATGAAGATACATGGCATAAGCAGTTTTCACCCCAAGTTCCTCGCATCTTTCGGCGGTCCGGGCCGGGACTATCTCCTCAGCGCCCATTCCGGTCTTGTTCAAGACCACGCCATCCGCGCCAAAAATACGCTTGGCCATATTGGCTACCACGGTCGCTGCCCGCTCATACTCGTATTCGCTGTCGGGCGCCGTCGTAATAATAACGCCGGTAAAACACAAGTCCTTGCCGTGCCGTCGATAGAGCTCTTTGATTATCGGATGGTTCTGGATTACGTACGTCTCTATGCCAGCGGCTCTGTAGGGACTGATGATGGCGCCGTCCAAAACCTCGTTTGGATGTATGACTGTCGGCAGCGTTTTATCAATGTTACTGCCGTATAAGATCGGCTCCCCGATTATCGGCTCGTGTTTGGTAGACAGCACCGCAAATATATAAGCCACCTTGGGTAGATTTCCCATCCCTTTTGCCACCTCCGGCAGAGGAGGAAGATCGTATGACTCATGTTCATCCGGCGTCAGACCCTCCCCGGTCTTGGCCAGATAAACTGCGGTTTTTAAGCCGGCGATCTTAAGAGCCTTTACGTAATCCGGTAAATTGATCCCGGCTGACGGATAAGGCAGCACCACGATGTTATGCGTTTTCCCATAAATACCGAGCTCTGCAGCAGGTCCCGACATATCGATCAGTCCGCCGATCGGGTCCTTGAGAAATGCGCTTCCCCCGCTCATAACCACTGCCGCGCCCCGCAGCAC
>ORMF011150485.1_pt1 | contig 11038 bp, 7 predicted proteins | sample 1779871 | NCBI WGS metagenome assembly ORMF01 (sample SAMEA104232316, study PRJEB22302) | groundwater metagenome | biome: forest; feature: aquifer; material: groundwater | place: USA | collected 2011-08-07 | depth 5.4 m
AATGCCGGCAAATATCTGCTGGTCGTCGACGGTTCGATCCCGCTGGGCAATCCCGGCTTCTCCACCATCGCCGGCATCAGCAACCACGACATGCTGGCGGAAACGGCCAAGGGCGCGGCGGCCATCGTCGCGGTCGGAACCTGCGCGGCCTTCGGCGGCATCCCCAAGGCAGATCCGAACCCGACAGGCGCGGTTGCGGTGGGCGACATCATCAAAGACAAACCCATCATCAATGTTCCCGGCTGCCCGCCGATTCCGGTGGTGATGACCGGAGTGCTGGCGCACTTTCTGACTTTCGGCAGCATCCCCGAACTCGACGAGTTGGGTCGCCCGAAATCTTTTTACGGCGAAACGATCCATGACCGTTGTTACCGCCGCCCGTTCTATGACCAGGGCAAGTTCGCAAAGAGCTTCGACGACGAGGCGGCGCGGAAGGGCTGGTGCCTGTTCGAGCTCGGCTGCAAGGGGCCGGTGACCTACAACGCCTGTGCCACGACCAAGTGGAACGACGGCACCAGCTTCCCCATCCAGTCCGGCCACGGCTGCATCGGCTGTTCCGAGCCGAATTTCTGGGATGCCGGGCCGCTCTACAAAGCACTGTCCATGCCGGTGTCGGCGACATCCGCCATGCTGGGTGCGGCGGCAGCGGCTGGCGCGGCAGCCGGCGTGGCCATCACCTGGCACAACCGTTCGACCAAGGCTGCGGCAAAAACGGCACACGAAAAAGTGACGGTGCAGGATATGACGCGGGAGAAAAAATGAGCCATCTCGATCTCCTGACTTTCGCGCGCGGCAGCGCGCTGAACTGGGCATTGATGCTGTTTGTCGCGGGCAGCGTATTGCGCCTGTTCGAGATCTTCGGGCTCGGCCGCAAGGCTGACCTGGCAATGCCTCGCGCCGCCAGCCCCGGCAGCGGCTGGCGCACCATGGTCACGCGCTCGCTGCCGCCGGAAGGCATGCTGAAACGCGACCCGGTGACTTACATCGGCGGTTATGTGTTCCACCTCGGGCTGCTGGTGACGATCTTCTTTTTTGCGCCGCACATCGAATTCGTCCGCAGCATGACGGGGCTCGGCTGGCCCGGGCTGCCTACAGCGCCGGTCGATGCTCTGGCGGTGGCGGCGATGGTGGCTTTGTGCATCCTGCTGGCGCACCGGCTCAACAACCCGGTGAAGCGCATGCTGTCCGGCCCCGGTGATTATGTCGCATGGGCGGCGACGCTCCTGCCCTTGCTGACCGGCTATCTGGCCTATCACCACCTGTTGCTGGAATACACCCTGATGCTGGCGCTGCACCTGTTCTCGATCGGGTTGTTGCTGGTGCTGCTGCCGTTCACCAAACTGTTCCACACTTTTTCCCTGTTCATCGCGCGCTGGTACAACGGCGACATTGCTGCAAGAAAGGGTGTGGCGTCATGAGCAGCGAGCAGGGGCCCCGCGAAGTGGGGATGGGAGCGTCCGCGATTGACGCCGGAGGCCGACGCCTGAATTCGTGGAGTATCGCCGGTCGAAAGGAGGCCTCGTCATGAGCGCGACCCTTGCCAAAGGCATCAACGCCTTCAAGGAAGTGCTCGACGCGCCCATCGCCAGCTTCTTCTCCAGTTGCGTGCATTGCGGACTGTGTGCCGAAGCGTGCCTGTTCTATACCGAAACCGGCGAGGCAAAATACACCCCGATCCACAAGCTGGAACCGCTGCGTCGTATCTGGAAGCAAGAGTACACGCTACTCGGCAAGCTGGGAAAAATGCTCGGGCTGTCCAAACCGGTGACGGACGATGAACTGGCAGAGTGGGAGCCGCTGGTCTATGACAGTTGCACGCTGTGCGGCCGTTGCTCGATGGTCTGCCCGGTGGGCAACGACATTACCTACATGATCCGCAAGATGCGCGAAGGCATGTCCGCCTCGGGCCATGCGCCGGACGACCTGATCGCCGCGACGACGCGCGCCGTCACCATTGGCAGCCCGATGGGCATCAAGTGGCCGGCGGTGCAGGCGCAGATCAAGCATGTGCAGGCCGACACCGGCATCGAGGGGCCGGTGGAACGCGAGGGCGCAGACTATCTGGTGTTGATGTCCTCGATGGAGATCATCAACTTTCCCGAATACCTGTCCGCGCTCAGCCGCATTTTCAAGCAGGCCGGGGTGACCTGGACGCTGGCGCAAGACGCATTCGAAGCGACCAACAGCGGCATCCAGATCGGCGCTTCCGACCTGGCGCGCGAGATCGTCAGCCGCATCGTGGTGGCGGCCGAGCGCCTGAAGGTCAAGTGCGTGATCAGCCCGGAATGCGGCCATGCCTTTACCGCCCTGCGCTGGGAAGGACCGAACCTGATGGGTAAGCCATTCACTTTCGAGGTCAAGCACATCCTCGAAGTGCTGGATGAACTGCGCGTGGATGACAAACTCAAGACCAGTGGCAAAGATAATCGCCCGCTGACTTTTCACGATCCCTGCCAGATCGCCCGGCGCGGCGGCGTAGTGGAACAACCGCGCCGCTTGTTGTCAGAGGTCGCCGCAGATTTCCGCGAGATGCCCGATGCCGGGGTGATGAACTGGTGCTGCGGCGGCGGTGGCGGCGTCTCGGCCATCACGCGTGCCGAACCGCTGCGCTTGCAGGCATTCAAGATCAAGAAGAGGCAGATCGAAGCCACCGGCGTGCAGACGCTGATCACCGCCTGCGCCAACTGTCGCATCGTGCTGGAAGAAGGCATCGAGCACAATCACATGAAGGTCGAAGTGATCGGGCTCACCGAATTGCTGGCTCAATATCTTGTTGAGGGCAACGCGCCATGAACCAGCGCGTAGGGTGGGCACGTTTTTGTGCCCACGCGGTTGCTCATATTGCGCACAGCGTGGGCTAACGATGAAACCGTTTGCCCACCCTACAAAAACTGCATCAATAGTTGAGGACAACGCATCATGAACCAGCCAGCCACCCGACGCGTCATCGTCGATCCGGTCACCCGCATCGAAGGCCATCTGCGCATCGAGGCGGAAACCGATGCCGCAGGCCGCATCACCCGTGCCTCATCCGCCGGCACCATGGTGCGCGGCATCGAGATCATCCTGCGCGGGCGCGATCCGCGCGAGGCATGGGCGCTGGCACAGCGCATCTGCGGCGTGTGCACGCTGGTGCATGGCATTGCCTCGGTGCGCGCCGTCGAAAGCGCGCTGAACATCGAGGTGCCAAGCAACGCGCAACTGATCCGCAACCTGATGATCGGCGCGCAATACATCCACGACCATGTGATGCACTTCTATCACCTGCATGCGCTGGACTGGGTGGATGTAGTCTCTGCGCTGAAGGCCGATCCCAAGGCTACTTCGGCGCTGGCGCAGAGCCTGTCGGGCTATGCCAGATCGTCGCCGGGATATTTCAGCGATGTGCAGAAGAAGCTGAAAGGTTTCGTCGAGGCCGGCCAGTTGGGCATTTTCGCCAACGGCTACTGGGGGCATCCGGCCTACAAGCTGCCGCCCGAGGCCAACCTCATGGCCGTGGCGCACTATCTCGATGCGCTGGCCTGGCAGCGCGATGTGGTGAAACTGCATGCCGTGTTCGGCGGCAAGAATCCGCACCCGATGTTTCTGGTCGGCGGCGTGCCCTGCGCCATCAGCATCGACCCGAGCCATCCCGGGCACGGCAAGGGGCCGCATTATCGCGGCGGCAATTCCGGCACATCGGTCAATGTGGTCGGGCTGCAAACGGTGCAGAATGCGATCAACCAGATGCGCGAATTCGTTGACCAGGTCTATGTGCCGGATACGCTGGCCATCGCCGGTTTCTACAAGGACTGGTTCACGCAGGGCGAAGGCATCGGCAGCTTCCTCACCTATGGCGAGTTCCCGGCCAAGGGGATGTCCGATCCGTCCTCCTACCTGATTCCCTCCGGCGTGATACTGGATCGCGACCTGAGCAAGATCCACCCCGTCGATCTCAATGCGGAAGGCGAGATACAGGAATTCGTCAGCCATGCCTGGTACGAATATTCCGTGGGCAAGGAAAAAGGTCTGCATCCATACAAGGGCGAAACCAAGCTCGATTACACCGGGCCGAAGCCGCCGTATCAGCAACTGGATGTGGACAAGGATTATTCCTGGCTGAAGTCGCCGCGCTGGAAGGGAAGGGCCGTCGAAGTGGGGCCGCTGGCGCGCGTGTTGATGCTGTATGCAGCGGGGCATGAGCAGACCAAAGAGCTGGTCGGCATGGCGCTGAAGAAACTCGATGTGCCGGTACAGGCGCTGTATTCGACCTTGGGGCGTACTGCGGCGCGCACGCTGGAAACCAAAATCATCGCCGATGCGATGCAGGGCTGGTATGACCAGTTGATCGCCAACATCAAGGCGGGCGACGTCAATACGTTCAACGAAACGAAGTGGGAGCCGTCAACCTGGCCGAGCCACGCGCAGGGCGTGGGTGTTACGGAAGCACCGCGCGGCGCGCTCGCGCACTGGATCGTGATCAAGGATCAGAAGATCGCCAACTACCAGGCCATCGTGCCGAGCACCTGGAACGCCGGCCCGCGCGATGCGCAGGGCAATCAGGGGCCGTACGAAGCAGCCTTGCAAGGCCACCAACTGTATGACGTGAAACAGCCCATCGAGATCCTGCGCACCATCCACAGCTTCGATCCCTGCATCGCCTGCGCGGTGCACCTGACTGATCCGGATGGACAGGAATTGATGCAGGTGAAGGTGGTCTGAGGAAACGCAGATTTATTCGCTCATTGTCGTGGCAAGACCCGTTACTTGTTTTTCAGCAACACCAGCACCGCGCCGCCGCCACCCGCGTTCGGCGGCGCTTCGCAGAACGCCAGCACTTCCGCGCACTGGGTCAGCCAGTGCCGCACGCGGGTTTTCAGCACTCCTTCGCCGCCGCCGGTATGCCATCCCTTGCCGTGTATCACGCACACGCAGCGCAGGCCTTGCTGCGTCGCATCGCGCAGGAATTCCAGCAGCAATTTGCGCGCCGCATCGCTGCTGAAGCCATGCAGGTCGAGGCTGCCCTGTATCGGAAATTGGCCGCGCCGCAGCTTGCGCAGGGTCATGCGTGATATTCCGGGGCGCAGGAGCTCGGTGAGCGGCGTGTCGCCCGCGCCGTGGTCGGACAGCGTGTCCTGAATTGGCGCCGGTTCGGGCTGGTGGGCGGAGTGGGTTGAAAGGGGTGAATGCGGCGGCGATAAATGAGTTGCCGCGCGGTTGAGTGGCGCCAATGGAATGACGCCATCCAGCGCCTGCCGGAACAGCTCGGCATCAGGAAGGGCGGGCTGTTCCTTTTCTTTCTTCAATTCAGCCCAGCGAGCACAGATACTTATCCGCATCCAGCGCCGCCATGCAGCCGGTCGCCGCGCTGGTGCAAGCCTGGCGGTAGATCTGGTCCTGCACGTCGCCCGCCGCGAACACGCCGGGAATGCTGGTGGCGGTGGCGTTGCCAGCCTGGCCGCCGCGCGTGACGAGGTAACCGTTGTCCATTTCCAGCTGACCGGCGAACAGGTCGGTGTTGGGTTTGTGGCCGATGGCGATGAACACGCCGGTCAGCGCGATGTCCTGTGTCGCGCCTGTTTGCACATGTTTGATGCGCATGCCGGTCACGCCGCTGCCGTCGCCCAGCACTTCGTCCAGCATCTGGTGCAGTTGCAACGTGATTTTGCCTTCGTTCACTTTTTCCATCAGGTGGTCAATCATGATGCGCTCGGCGCGGAAGGTGTCGCGCCGGTGCACCAGCGTGACATGGCGCACGATGTTGGCCAGGTACAACGCTTCTTCCACCGCCGTGTTCCCGCCGCCGATCACCGCCACGTCCTGCCCGCGATAGAAGAAGCCGTCACAGGTGGCGCAGCCGGACACACCGCGCCCCATGAAGGCTTCTTCGGAAGGCAAGCCGAGATATTGCGCCGAGGCGCCGGTACAGATGATCAGCGCGTCGCAGGTATAACTGCCCGCGTCGCCCACCAGCAGGAACGGTTTCTGTTGCAGTCTGGCGGTGTGGATGTGGTCGAAAATGATTTGCGTGTTGAAGCGCTCCGCATGCTGCTGGAAGCGCGCCATCAGTTCCGGGCCTTGCACGCCATTGGGATCGGCGGGCCAGTTGTCCACCTCGGTGGTGGTCATCAGTTGGCCGCCCTGCGCCATGCCGGTGATCAGCACCGGGTTGAGATTGGCGCGCGCGGCATACACTGCGGCAGTGTAACCGGCGGGGCCGGAGCCGAGGATGAGGAGGCGATGGTGCTGGGCGGGTTTTTCCATGACAGGGCTTTCTGCTCAAATTGCAAACGAGGGCGAAATTTAACAGTGGCGCGCCTGCCTGTCGAGTAAAATGCGCGGGTTATGATTTTCCGACTGTTATTTGTCCTGTTGCTGCTGCTCGCCGTGCCGTGCGCGCGGGCGGCCGACCTGCCCGGCATCCCCCAGTTTATTGACGAGATGGTGGCCAGGCACCAGTTCAAGCGCGACGATCTGGTGCAGATATTCCAGCGCGCGCAGCATCGCCAGGCCGTCATTGACGCCATTTCCACACCCGCCACCATCAAGCCCTGGCCGGAATACCGCGCCCTGTTCATCAACCCCAAGCGCATCAGCGGCGGGTTGCAGTTCTGGCTGAATTATGCGGAGGCGCTGCAACGCGCGGAAAAACAATACGGCGTGCCGCAGGAAATCATCGTCGCGCTGATCGGCGTGGAGACCATGTACGGCAACAACGCCGGCAAATACAGCGTGCTCGATGCGCTGACCACGCTGGCATTCGATTATCCGCGCCGCGCCGATTTTTTCCGCGGCGAACTGGAGCAATACCTGCTGCTGGCGCGCGACCAGGATTTCGAACTGTTTAAGGTGCAGGGTTCTTATGCGGGCGCGATGGGCATCCCGCAATTCATGCCGAGCAGCTACCGCAACTATGCGGTGGATTTCAGCGGCGACGGCAAGATTGATTTGCTGCACGACCCCGTGGACGCCATCGGCAGCGTGGCGAACTACCTCAAACAATATGGCTGGCTGAATGGCGGACCGGTGGCGGCACGCGCGCGCACCGGGGAAAACGGGCTCTTGGGGGGCCTTGCGGAATCACATACCGTGGCGGTATGGGCGGCTTCCGGCGTGCAGCCAGACAAGCAGGTTGAAGCGGACAAGACTGCGCGCCTGGTTGATTTCACGGTGGCGGAAGGCAAGGAATATTGGCTGGCGTTCAAAAACTTTGATGTCATCACCCGCTACAACAACAGCGACTTCTACGCCATGTCGGTGCACCAGCTCGCCGAGGCGCTGCGCGACGCGCGCAATTAAAATCCGGATGTGCGCTCTGCTCGAATGCAGGGTCAGTCAGTTGTAGTTGTAGCCAGGATGAAGCAAAGCGAAATCCGGGGAGAAGTGGGATGAACAGGAGAGTGCCCCGGATTTCATTACATTTCATCCAGGCTACGATTGCTTTGGCATGGGTCTAGAACGTAGGTTGTTTGAGCGCAAGAACTGCAATATACAAACCGAGAAGAGCAATAATAGTACTCCAGACCCACTGCCAATGATGAAGATAGAAACCAACAATGGCACGAGCGAGCTTTGCCGACCAGTGATATTCGGTATATGGCATGGGCATGATGACAATTGAGCTGTCTGGATCGTTCTCAAATACGTGCAACTTTGGCTCACCGTCATACCAGCGTTTTATGCGCGAGAACACGATAACCCCTAACGTGATTTGAAAACAAATTTATGATTTGGCAATGTCGCCTATTGGAGCGGGCTATGCCCGCGATCTAAGATGCTCGCGGGCATGGCCCGCTCCTACAGGTTTCACAAGTGGTGCCTTAGCCGTAGACGCCAACCGCCCCGCATGCCGTGCAAAACTCGCAGCCGTCTTTCTTGATGACGGTGCGGTTGCCGCACTCGTCCGTCCTACGCCTGCTTCAGAGAATGATCAATCCACTTTGTAACTCTAAAGCGGGGTGCATGCACCATCATTCCATTCCTGCTTGAGACCGACTCACGGCGTTTCTGTTCATCCTGCCACAAAAAAACCTCATACTCTCCCGCATCCAGCAAGTCTGCTACTGGCATGTGCGGCCGGGATTGCAATTCGCTGAAAAGATCCTTGTATTTGTGACTCCAGCATACAGAGCAGGGAGATTCGTCCGCGGGTTCAATGATGCCTATAGCGCCATAATCGCCGGCGTAAACCTGGGCCGCATCGAGATTCCAGGTTGCGAACAATGCAGTGCTCCAGTAGGCAACCTTGAAGTTTTTTATGAACCATTCGTCGATCTCGTAATACGCGTCCATTGGGAGATAACGCGGTTGGCGCGGTGTTTCAAGATATGGATTGTCAAATGTGTGGTTGATGCCGAAATGCGGGCCGCTGAATCCTCTATAAAGTATGCAGTGCTGTTCGTTCATTAAGCTCCTCCAGATTGATAAACGCAGTACACCGGGGTCAGGCTGCTGTTTCTTCCAATCATAAATATGAGCCTTTTCCCGCATTACGCCCTGTTACGCTGCTCCTGCATGAGCTGCGTTCCTTACGGGTGATTTAACCACAAGCACCAATCGCTCCGCAAGCCGTGCAAAACTCGCAGCCGTCTTTCTTGATGACGGTGCGGTTGCCGCACTCGGCGCATTTCTTGCCTGCCATGAGGTGAGGCTCGGCCTGCCGCCGCCTCTCGACAAATGACTGCTTGTTTGACTGCGGGGAAGACAGGATACCGGTCTCGGTTACCGGATAGCCTTCCTCGGTGAGCAACCCCAGCATGGCGTAGCGATGGATCATCAGCCTTGCCACGTAGGCCACGGTGGAGGGCCAGGTCTGCGATTTCTCGCTGCCGGGCACCTTGGCCATGAAGTCGCCCAGCGGCTCCGAATAATTCAGCAGCTTGCGCAGTTTCATGCCGATCCAGGCGGGGTCGATCACGCGCATGTCCAGGCTGAGCAGCTTGCACAGCCCGTCGAGGGCGCGCGGATATTCGCCGGACAGCCACACCGAGTAGGGGCGGCGCTGCCCGTCGGGCAGTTTCAATTCCTTCAGGCCCAGCACGAAGTCGTCGCCGCCGGCGTGGTTCAGCACGTCCACTGTCCAGCTCATCGTGCCGTCCGGGCTGGCTTTCGGTTCCTTGCGCGAGAACATCGCATCCAGCACGGGCGTGGCTTCGCCTTCCTGCATGGTCAGCGCGCCCAGCTGCTCGCAGCGGTAGCGCACGATTTTGGCGAAACCGGCCACCAGGCTGGGCATGCGCACCTTGTCGCCGCTCGGCGGGAATGGCATGTCGAAGGCATCATCGCCCGCGCCTTTTTCCAGCACAGCCAGCTTCATGTTCAGCCAGCCCCGGTCTTCGGCGCGCATGTCCATGGACAGTGTCTTGGCGACTGCACCCAGGCCGCGCGGCTGTTCCGCGCCGTTAACCCATACCTCAAATGGTTTGGCGTGGCCGTTCTGGATGTGGCTGATGAACACGGCGAAGCTGCCATTCGGGTGTTCGATCATGTACACCCAGCCTTCGCTGCCCAAAGGCTGCTGCGGACGTCCGGGCCAGCGCAGGCTGGCCAAGGCCGGAGTGGGCATGATGTCGAGCACCACGCGCCGGTCCACATCGTACTGGTCGGAGTCTTGCGCCGTGTTCTTGGTCGGCGCAACGGGTTTGACTTCCAGCACCGCGCCCAGCACGCTGTTGGGGCGGTAGGTCGTGATGCCTTTCAGGCCATGCTTCCATGCTTCCATGTACAAGTCTTCGAAGGACTCGAACGGATAATCCGCCGGCACGTTCACGGTCTTGCTGATGGCTGTGTCGATGAAGGGCTGCACTGCACCGGACATCGCCATGTGGTCGGTGGCGGACATTTCCAGCGCGGTCACGAAGTAGGCGGGCAGGTTGTCCACGTCGCCGCCGAGGTGGCGGTACAGGCGCCAGGCGTAATCCTCAACCTGGATGGCCTTCTTGGTGCCGTCCGGCATGCGCTTGTTGCGGTTGTAGAACCAGGAGAACGGCGGCTCGATGCCGTTGCTCGCGTTGTCCGCAAAGGCCAGGCTGATCGTGCCGGTCGGAGCAACCGACAGCAGGTGGCTGTTGCGGATGCCATGCTGCCGGATGCGTTCCTTGATGCCCTCCGGCAGGCGCGAGGCAAAGCGCGGTTCGGCGAGGTATTTGTCCACGTCGAGCACAGGGAAAGCGCCTTTTTCCATGGCCAGGTCAACGGATGCCTCGTAGGCCGAATCACGCATGGCTTCCGCGATGCGGGACGCCATCGCGCGCCCCTCATCGCTGTTGTACTTCAGGCAGAGCATGACCAGCGCATCGCCCAGGCCGGTGAAACCGATGCCGATGCGGCGCTTGGCCTGCGCCTCGGCCCGTTGTTCTTCCAGCGGCCACACCGTTACATCCAGCACGTTGTCCAGCATCCGTGCTGCCAGTCCGACCACGCGCTCGAACGTGGCGAAGTCGAACTCCGCATTCCTGGTAAATGGGCCGAGCACGAATCTGGACAGATTGATGCTGCCCAGATCGCAGCAGCCATAGCCGGGCAGCGGCTGTTCGCCGCAAGGATTGGTGGCCTCGATCTCCTCGATATAGGAGAGGTTGTTGTCGCTGTTTATCTTGTCGATGAACAACACGCCCGGCTCCGCGTGGTCATAGGTTGCCTGCATGATCTGCTGCCACAGGTCCGTTGCCTTGACCTTGCGGTACACCCAGACCCCGTCGGCGCGCAGATACGCTCCCGCCTTCAGCGCGGCCTGGGACGGCATGGCCTTGTGCACCAGCTCCCACTCCGAGTCGGCCTCAATCGCCTGCATGAAAGCATCGGTAACCCCGATGGAGATGTTGAAGTTGCGCAGGTCACCGCTGTCCTTGGCGTGGATGAAAGACTCGATATCCGGATGGTCGCAGCGCAACACGCCCATCTGCGCACCGCGCCGGCTGCCCGCCGATTCGACCGTCTCGCAGGAGCGGTCGAACACGCGCATGTAGGACACCGGCCCGGAGGCATGCGACTGCGTGCCGCGCACCAGCGCGCCGCGCGGGCGGATCGAGGAAAAATCGTAGCCGACGCCGCCGCCGCG
>ORMF011821864.1_pt1 | contig 11038 bp, 11 predicted proteins | sample 1779871 | NCBI WGS metagenome assembly ORMF01 (sample SAMEA104232316, study PRJEB22302) | groundwater metagenome | biome: forest; feature: aquifer; material: groundwater | place: USA | collected 2011-08-07 | depth 5.4 m
CCGGTTTGGAACGCTCGCGGTCGGTGTCTTCAATGCGCAAAAGGAATTGCCCGCCGGTATTTTTTGCATAGAGGAAATTAAAAAGCGCTGTGCGCACGCCGCCGATGTGGAGATAGCCGGTGGGCGAAGGGGCAAACCGAACGCGCGTCATCTCGGAGGGAACAAAAGGGAAGGCAACTTAACGGGGTTTTTTCTTCTCTTCAACGGATTTGATGAGGCTCTTCACGCGCGCCAGATCGAGCGGTTTCTTCAGGCACGCGATCGCGCCAAGGGCGAGGACTTCCTTTTCCTTGTTGGGCGGCATGTAACCGGACATGATGGCGACCGGTACACCGCTGATTTTTTTGATTTCTTCAAACACCTGCCGGCCTTCGAGGCGCGGCATGAGCACGTCCAAAAAAATCAGGTCATAACGGCTCTGGCTCTCCATGACTTTTTGGATGGCCTCCTCACCTCCGGTAGCCGTATCGACCTCGTGATTGTCTTCCATCAAAAGGTCCCGAAACTCTTCACAAATCATTTTTTCATCATCGACGATTAAAATCTTGGCCATACGCTCTCCTTCATTCTGGAAACTTGAAATTTTCCCGCAACGTCGCGAAATAACTACGCTTGGAACTCTTAACCAGCTTTAAAGTCGTGTTAGACCGCGTGATTTCGATACTAAAACTATCGTCGACTTCCATATTTTCTTGACCGTCGGCGGTAAGAAGGGCTTTATCAGTACCGCCCTGCGTCCGGATTTTAACCGAGACCTTCTCCTCTGCGCCCACCACCATGGAGCGGAGGGCAGAGGCGTGCGGACAAATGGGGGTGATTAAAAGAGCGGAGAGCTTGGGATGAACCACGGCGCCGCCGGCCGAAAGCGAATAGGCGGTAGAGCCCGTGGGCGTGGCGATAATGACACCGTCTCCGGCAAAGCTCGTCAATTTTTCTCCGGAGATCTGAACATCCACATGGAGCATGCGGGTCAGGCCTTCGCGGCTGACAACTACGTCGTTCAGCGCCACAAAGCGCCGTTCTTTTTTTGTCTTTTCACTGCGCGCCGAACACGAAAGCATGATCCGTTCTTCGATCCCGTGCTGATTGAGAAAATAGGCATTGAGCTCTTCAAAAACTTCGCCCTGTTTGACCTCGGTCAAAAAACCGAGACTGCCGAGATTGACCCCCAGGATCGGGACCGAGCGCTCCTTCATGTGACCAGCCACCCTTAAAATCGTGCCGTCCCCTCCCAGGCAAATGATGAGCGAGGATTCGCGGACGATGTCTTCGACTTGCTGGGCGGTGGAATCAAGCATCTCGGCATCGCGTTTTGACAGCCAGTCGCGAAGTTTTGACAACAGCTCGAGCGCGCCTTGCTTGTTTGGGTTGACGATGATACCGATCTTTTGCATGGATTAGGAACGGGGTGAAAAAATGGGATGTTTGAATCGGAGTTCTTCGGCCACGCGCGCGGCGACTTTTTTAGGGGAAAGCCCGAATTGATCGAGCAGGACTTCGCGCGAGCCGTGTTCGATAAATTCGTCCGGCAGCGCCATGCGGCGGACCGGCACCTGGCCGGCATCGTGGGATTCAAGAAACTCGAGCACCTTTGATCCGAAACCACCCGTTAAAACATGTTCTTCGAGCGTAAAAAGGATGCGGCATTTTTCAATCGAATCAAAAATCAGTTGGGCATCGAGAGGTTTGGCAAAGCGCATATTGACGACGCGCACCTCGATCCCTTCCTGACGCAAAAGCTCATGTGCGGCAAGTGCGATTTCGACGGTGCTGCCAAGCGCAAGCAAGGCCGCCTCATGGCCCTCGCGAAGGATTTCTCCCTCGCCGGTGCGAAAAGGCATGCGGGCAAGGCCCTCGTTTCTGGAGACATTGCCGCGCGGGTACCGAATCGCAAAAATGGTCGGGCTCGCCACTGCGAGGCGAAGCATTTGCTCCATTTCAAATTCGTCCTTGGGCGCCGCAATCACGGAGCCGGGGATGTGGCCGAGATAACTGATATCAAAAACCCCGTTGTGGGTGGCGCCGTCCGCTCCGACTAGGCCGGCCCGGTCCAAGCAGAGCGTGAGTGGCAAACGCTGAAGGGCAGTGTCGTGAATAAGGGAGTCCTGCGAACGCTGAAGAAAAGTCGAGTAAATAGCGCAGACGGGTTTCATCCCACCTTTGGCAAGGGCGGCGCCAAACGTCACGGCATGCTGTTCGGCGATGCCGACGTCAAAGAAGCGGTCCGGAAATTCCTTTTGAAATTCGGTCAGTCCCGTCCCCGAAGGCATGGCCGCTGTGATGGCCACAACGGTTTTGTCTTCGCGCGCAATTCTATTCAGCGCGTTCACGAAGGCCTTCGTGTAAGAAACTGCTTCAATTGTGGTTTTTCCGCCTTCGGCCGGGCTCTTTATCTTTTCTCCGGTCACAACATTGAAAGGCGTAACGCCGTGGAGTTTCTCGGAATCTCTTTCCGCAAAGGGATAACCTCTCCCTTTTTGCGTCAGGATATGGAGGATACTGCATTCACGCAAAGAGATGACCTTGCGAAGGGTTTGGACAAGCTGGATCACATCGTGCCCGTCGATCGGGCCGAAATAGCGGAAGCCGAGCTCCTCAAAGATCATGCCCGGAACGAGCAGGTGCTTCATGCTTTCAAGGCCGGCGGTGGCTATTTTTCGCAGGCGCGGAAAATTATCCAGTTTCTTTTCGACCTCGGAACGAATCCGGTTATAAAGAGGATTGGTGATGATTTTATTGAGACAGCGGCTGATCGCACCGACATTTTTTGAAATCGACATCTCGTTGTCATTTAAGACGATGAGCATGTCGCGCTTCAGATGACCGGCATTGTTCAGGGCTTCGTAGGCCAGTCCCGCCGTGATGGCGCCGTCTCCGGCCACCGCCACGATCCGTTCCGTCCCCTTCTTGAAATCGCGCGCCACCGCCAGGCCGAGGGCTTGGGAAATGGCGGTTCCGGCATGCCCCACAATGAAGGGGTCGTGCGGACTTTCAAAAGGAGAAGGAAAACCGCTCAAACCGTGCGGCTGACGCAGCGTCAACATTTGCTCGCGGCGGCCGGTAATCATCTTGTGGATATAGGCCTGATGGCCGACGTCCCAGCAAATTTTATCGTGCGGAGAATCGAGGATGTAATGAAGGGCGATATTCAGTTCGAGGGCGCCAAGGCTCGCACCGAGATGGCCGCCGGTTTTGGCCACGCATTCCAGAAGGTATTGGCGGTATTCGCGTGCCACTTCCGGCAGCTTTTCAAGGGGAATTGCCTGAAGGTCCTTCGGAGAATTGATTTTATCGATCCACTGCCGCATGAGACTCCTTCGGGATGCGTTTCAAAAGAAAATCGGCAAGCGCCTGCAATTTTTCCGCTTTTTTACCCAGCGGGCGAATCTGACGCTTGGCTTGCGCGATGAGATCGCGCACTTTCTGACGGACTTCGCGGGCTTTGATGACTTGCAAATATCCGTCACCGTCAATCAGATCATCCACCGATTGAAAGGCCAGGCCCAGCAGCTCGCCGTATTTCAACATCCGGGCGCGAATTTCCTTGTTGGCGCAAGCCACAAGGGCGCCTCCAGTGCAGGCGGCCTTGATTAATTGCCCCGTCTTGTGAACGCTGATGTAATCAAGCATCGGAAGGTTCAGCTCCGATTTTTCCGTCACAAGATCGGCGATTTGGCCTCCAATCATACCATAAGTGCCGGAAGCGGTCGATAGCTCGGCCGCCAGGTCCGCGGCGGTTTTGGCTGGCTGGACACGGGACAAAACTTGAAACGCAAGCGTCAACAACCCATCACCGGCCAGAATCCCTATGGCCTCTCCATACTTTTTATGGCAGGTAGGCTTGCCACGGCGCGTGGCGTCATTGTCGAGGGCCGGTAGATCGTCATGAACCAAGGAATAAGAATGAATCAGTTCGATTGCGGCCGCGGGTAAAAGCGCCGCTTCGGGTTTGCCCCCGGCCGCTTCGCAGGCGGCAAGCATCAGTACCGGACGGAATCTTTTTCCCCCGTCCATGACGGCATAACGCATAGCCTCATGAATGACGGCAGGATATTGCTTTGCGGCCGGCAAAATTTGGTGGAGGGTGTTTTCGATCAAGGTAATTGATTTTTTGAAATAGATTTCGTACTTCAAATGAGAAGATCCTTATCAGCGCCGCCATCCTGGTTTTTGCGGGGCTTGCGGCGCACCGGTTCCGACTCGGATTCCGGGTTGAAGGCCTCTTTTTTCAGTGTCCCGCTCAGCGTGCGCGTTAGGATTTCAATTTTTTTCTCCGCCGTGATAAGTTTCTGCTGGCAGGCTCGCGCCAGTCCCACGCCCTCTTCGTATTTTTTTAGCGCATCCTCAAGCGGAATGTTTCCCGCTTCTAGGTCTTCCACGATTTTTTCCAGCCGTTCCAGGGCCTTCTCAAATTTGATTTCTTCCGTCATGCGTTTACTCCTTCGTCAATTTTTGTGACCTTTGAATGTAGCCGGCCGCGCGCCAGCCGCGTCACCAGCTCGTCTCCCACTTTCACACCGCGGATGTCCTTCAAAAGCTTTCCCGAGACGAAACTGAGTGAGTACCCCCGACCGAGAATTGCCAAGGGGCTTAAGGCATTCAGCCTTCCCGCCAGGGTTTCTAAATTTTGTTCTTTGGATTGCAGGAATGATTTCAGGTAATTCTGCAGCTGGCGCAAAAGCTCATCCACGCGCTGGGCAAATTGCTGGACATAAACCAGCGGTTGGCGGAAAGCGTAACTGGACTCTGCGGCGGCAAGGGCTTCCCGTTTTTCTTCGAGGAGGTTGACGGCGGCATTTTTCATCCGCTGGCTGAGTTCATTCAAACGGCCTTGGATTTCTTCCTTGTTCTGGACTACGAGCTCTGCTGCAGCCGAAGGGGTCGGTGCCCGCAGGTCCGCTACTAAGTCGCAAATGGTCCAGTCGATCTCGTGGCCCACGGCCGAGATGATGGGAATGCGGGAGGCGTACACGGCACGCGCCACGATCTCTTCGTTGAAAGCCCACAGGTCTTCGAGACTCCCCCCTCCTCTTCCCACAATGAGGACGTCCATGCCACCCAGTTCGTTCATTTCATAAATGGCACGTGAAATTTCTTCGGCCGCGCCCTCTCCCTGCACTCGCACCGGATTGAGGAGAACAGATACGCCGTCAAAACGGCGTGCGATGATATTTAAGATATCGCAAATGGCGGCGCCAGTGGGTGAGGTCACAACTCCCACCACGCGCGGAAATTTTGGGATGGGCTTCTTGCGGGCTGGATCAAACAGCCCTTCTTTTTCCAATTTTTCTTTGAGCTGGAGAAAGGCAAGTTGAAGCGCGCCAATGCCTTTGGGTTGGATTTGTTCAATGTAGAGCTGGCACTTGCCCTGAGGTTCGTAATAGGAAATCTTTCCCATCACAAGGACTTTCAGGCCATCTTTTAATTCAAATTTGAGCGCTTGATTGAGGCGGCTAAAAAAAACGGCGCTGATCTGCGCCTTGTCATCTTTCAGCGACAAGTACATATGGCCGGAGGTGTGGTGCTTGAAATTGGAGATCTCCCCTTCCACCCAAAAGGCCTGGAAATTGGCTTCCAGCAGCATGCGAATATCATGATTGAGCTGGCTGACCGTGTAAATTTTTCGCTGGGTCACTTGAGGGGAAAGAGTTTCAGGCGGCATGGTTCACTTTCTCGTGGATCCGCTTGAGGGAAAGGGCCTTCCCGGTATCGGCATCGATTTCGAAAATGGCGCCTGAGAGGCGCGCATCCTCAGTGGCCACTTCCAGTTTGGATGGCATCTGGGTCAGAAACATGTGAAGGGCATCATCAATCTTGCGGCCGATCACGGAATGATACGGTCCGCACATGCCAAGCTCGGGGATGTAGGCGGGGCCTTTCGGGAGGATGCGCTCGTCCGCAGTTTGGACGTGCGTGTGCGTGCCAAAAATTCCGCTCACCTTGCCGTCGAGGAACCAGCCAAGCGCCACCTTTTCCGAAGTGGCCTCGGCGTGAATGTCCACAAAGATGATGGAGGTTTGCTTTCGGATTTTTTCGATTTCACGTTCGGCGGCATCAAACGGGCAATCAACGGTTTTCAAAAAAACACGGCCGATGACATTGATAACACCGACCTTAATTCCGTTGGCGGCGGAAACGACCGTGCTTCCCTCTCCGGGAACGCGCGCCGGATAATTCGCAGGACGCAAGATTCGGTGGTTTTTTGTCAGAAGGTCTTCCGCTTCTTTTTTCCGGAAAACGTGATCGCCCGAGGTGATAACATCCACGCCATTTTGAAAGAGTTCACGCGTGGTGGATTCCGTCACTCCCGAACCGCCGGCAAGATTTTCCCCGTTCGCGATGACAAAATCAATGTTTTCATCCCGGCGGAGCCGCGGAATGATCTTCATGCAGGCCTCGCGGCCGGGATTGCCGACCACATCCCCCACCGCCAGCACTCGAAATGGTTTCATCTCATCCTCAATCCGTAATCACCCGATCCACCGGGATATCGTGAGGACCGGTTGGGATTTTTTTAAGCATCTGTTCGCGAAAGGCAATGCCAATTTTTTTTGCGCGCCGTGTCTTTGCAAGAAACCGGTCGAAATAACCGAGCCCGCGGCCGAGTCGTGAGCCGCTTTGGTCGAAACCAAGTCCCGGTACAACGATAAGGTCCAAACGAGCGGGAGGGATGCGGCGACAAAAAGACCGTGGTTCAAGGATTCCATACTGCCCGCGTTTAACATCTTGAGGAAACCGGCGGATCCGGCATGCCACCATCCGATTTCGCTTGAGGATCCGCGGCAAAAAAACCGTTTTGCCTTGAGATAATGCCGCAAGGATCAATCTTCGCGTATCCGCCTCGTCCTCTGTGGAAACATAAGTGAAAAAATACCGGGAATTCTTGAAGATGGTTGTCGCCAATAAACGCCTGAGAATCCGGAGACTTTTTAGACGGCGACGGGACGAATTTAAACCTTTAAGAGAGAGGCGTAACTCTTTTCGCAATAAGGACTTTTGTTTTTTTAACTTGGGGGCATCCATCCAGACCACGGTATTTTAGCGGAAAGCCAGGGGGTTGACTAGAACAAATAAGAGGCAAAAATAAAGCAGGCCACCCTTTAAGGATGGCCTGCCAGACAAAAATTCAGATTGAAATGCGAGACTGCTTAGAAAGCGAGTGCGAGCTCGGCCACTAATTCTTTAGCCGGCTCATTCGCCTGCGAGCTGACGCCGCCGAAAGAATTAGGCGCCGGGGCATCAGTCTCAAAGTAATCGCCCGGGAAAAAAATGGAACCGATGAGCGTTAATTTAAGATCTTCCGTGTAATCGTAAGAGAGTTTGTTCAACCACTCATTACCGATCGTTTTGCCTCTTCCTTCAAAGGGAGTCTCATCGAACCAGAAATGGAGCCACCTTGTAAAGAAGGTCAGATCCTTGTTGTTGAAAGGATGAAAAGCGGCGTCTGCCATGATCTGATGCTGATTCGTGTAGCCCGGCGTAACGCCAACGTTCGGGAAGTAGAAATGGCCCTGGAATTCGCGAATGGCGCTGTGATATTTTCCGCGAAAAAGAGGACGATAATGGCTTGAGTGGTTATCGCCTTCGTCCCTGTCTTCGCCGGAATAAAAGACCCATTCGGCACCCAGAGTGGCCGGCCAGGGGGATTCGCGCCATTCCCATTCCGCGCGCGCATCATAGGCCCAAGCAACGATCTGTTGTCTCTCGCGGCCGTTTAGAGTAAAGGCCTGCGCCGTACTGCTAGCGCTGGCACTACCCACCGGAGTCCCGGCTCCCGCACCGCCTTCTTCACCAAATTCAAAAACGGTTTCACCGGAGAGTTTCAACCGGTCAAAAGGACGAATGCTGCCGCGCGTACCGAATGCATTGATCTGTTCGGTTTTCGAATAAACATCTCCGAGAGGACCAACAGTACTACCATCCTGAGATCGTAAGAAATAAACTTCACCCTCGGCGCTGTATTGATCAAACGTGCGCCCGATGTTGATGCCAAAAAGATTTTGATCATCGTCCGCATTCACCCGGTTCTCTTGGATTTTTGCGGCAACGAGATCGAAATGCCAGTTGTCTTTATTCACTAAGGCACGGATCGCATCAAAACTGTTGAAGGCCGAAAATTCATCGGCGGAAAGTGAGTTTGACGGATCGGGATTGCCGAGCTGAGAATTACCAAGCACGAACCCCTCACCCCATTGAATATTTTGACGGCCGATCTTGACCGTCAATTCGGGATAATAGAGTTCTTTGATGGTGATGTTGGCGAGATTGAGGATAACGTCGAATTGATCGTTAGCCGCGCTTGGAGCAACGGACGATCCACTGATGGGGGCGGAAGAAACGAGCCCAGAACCTTGGGCGCCGCCGGAAGGAGGATCAATGTCCCGCTGGTTGAGGAGCTCAATTTCACCAGAGATGTTTTCGGTGAGATCGGCATTCACGCGGAGGCGAACGGTGTTTGTGAAGAAGCGTTGTTGATCTTTACCGGCAAATTGACTGCCGTTGTAGGTAGTGACTTCTTCCCCGTTGCCATCACCGCCTAAGGCGTAATCACTGCGATAAAAGCCGCGAACGGTGATGTCTCCGCTAAGCTTTACGTTTTCAACAGCTGCAAAAGCCGGTGTTGCCACCGCCACAGCCAATATCATTACAAGAAAAAATTGCGTTTTGCGCATTCTTTTCTCGCCTCCCTTGTGATGTTGGTTGGTGAGTCCAGTTACTATTTTAAAGAACTAAGAAACCGGTGCTGATTCCGTATCCCTAAATTTGTCGGCATTTTAGGAATAAACTTAAATGGTGTCAACAAGTATATTGAAATTGGTATAATGCCTTACCTTTGAATGGGTGAATACCCGTTTTTGTGCCCCCATAGCTCAATTGGATAGAGCACTTCCGTCCTAAGGAAGGGGTTGCATGTTCAATTCATGCTGGGGGCACTTTCTTTTGGACAAATACCCCATTAATACTTCACAAGCGAAAAGATATCGTAGCCCTCTAACTTCTTCCGGCCTTCTAGAAACTCCAATTCGACCAGGAAGGCAAAACACTCTACTTGCCCTCCGAGTTTTTCAACAAGCCGGGCCGCGGCGGCTGCCGTTCCCCCGGTAGCCAAAAGATCGTCCACAATTGCCACACGGGCACCGGCATCCAGGGCATCCCGGTGGATCTCCAAAACCGCCTCCCCATATTCAAGCGCGTAGGCAATTTGTTCCGTCTTGTGGGGGAGCTTGCCTTTCTTGCGCACGGGAATAAAACCCGCATTCAACTTATAGGCAAGAACAGGGCTGAAGATAAATCCACGAGATTCGATCCCCACGATGTAATCCAACTTTTTGGGGGCAATCTGTTCGGCAATGCAGTCAATCGCGTAACGGAAGGCTTCGGGATGTTTCAAGATGGGCGTGATGTCTTTAAAAATAATTCCCTTTTTGGGAAAGTCAGGAATGTCGCGAATAATCTTTTGGAGAGTACTTGTATCGCAATTCATGAAGCGAGATAATTCTCCAGCCGATCCTGTTCGAGGGTCAGTTGAACGCGGATTTTTTTCAGGGCGCTTGCTTCGATTTGCCGGACACGTTCGCGCGTGATGCCAAACTGTTGCGCGACTTCTTCAAGCGTGTGCGGTTCATGCTCTCCCAAACCAAACCGCAGGGTCAGGATCCTTCTTTCGCGTTCGTCGAGAGCGTTTAAAAGTTTCTGAATGCGTTCATTTTTAAGAAGTTCGCCTATTTGGGCATCGGGTCCGTGGGAGGAATCATCTTCGATTAAGTCGATTAATTCCGCCGTGCCGTCGAGGCTGACCGGCGCATTGAGAGAACTCGGCCGGCCAGCAATGTTCTCAATCTCCTTTATCTTTTGCACCGGTACCTGCATCACTTTGGCAATTTCCTTGCGCGTCGGAAGCCGGTTCAGCCTTTGCATCAGTCCGTCGCGGACCCGGCGCCATTTGGAAATCACATCATACATATAAACAGGGATGCGGATTGTCTTACCCTGGTTCGAAAGGGCACGCATGATGGCCTGCTTGATCCACCACGAACCGTAAGTCGAAAACCGGTAACCGCGTTTGGGATTGAATTTTTCCACAGCACGCATCAAGCCGATATTGCCCTCCTCGACCAAATCTGAAAAGGCGAGCCCCATATTGCTGTACCTTTTGGCAATGGAGATCACAAGACGGAGGTTGGAGCGAATCATCTGATGACGGGCCTGAGAGGCGCCGCGATGTTTGGATTGGACCTTTTCGGCGAGTTCGATTTCTTGATTGGGAGTTAGAAGCGGGATATCCTCAATTTGTTTGAGGTAAATCTTCATCGGGGTTTTGTCGAGGGTATGATCGTCCTCTTGGACAGCGATGCCTTCGCCATCCTCGCCCTGTCCCCGCCGGCTCTGGCGCCGTTCTTCCGGCGCCTCCAGAATCACTTCTTTATCGAGGATTTCCTGAGTCTCTTTTTTTAAGGCATCTTTGGGAGACTTTTTAGGAGCCTCGGCCTTCTCTTTGGAAAGGCGCGGTTTTAACGAATCAGCTTTCCGTATTTTTCCCTTCATACTCCCCGGCTTATTTTTTCTTTTCCCGAACCGCGGCCTGGGCCGCAGCGAGACGCGCAATGGGAACGCGGTAAGGCGAACAGCTGACGTAATTCATGCCAACCCGGTGACAGAATTCCACGGAGGCAGGATCCCCGCCGTGTTCGCCGCAAATACCGACCTTGAGATCCGGCTTTACTTTACGGCCTTTTTGCACTCCGAGTTGAATGAGGGATCCGACACCTTCTTGGTCAAGGCTCTGGAATGGGTCCTTTTCAAAGATGCCGCGCTCCAGGTAGGCGCCGAGAAAATGACCGGCGTCATCACGCGAAAAACCCAGCGTCATCTGCGTCAGGTCGTTGGTGCCGAAGGAAAAAAACTCGGCCACTTCGGCAATTTGGTCGGCAATGAGTGCCGCGCGCGGAATTTCAATCATCGTCCCAATCATATAGGGAATTTTGGTTTTTTGTTCTTCGAAGACCTGTTCGATCGTCTGGATCATCTCGTCTTTGAG